>ERZ1034952.152-NODE-152-length-62413-cov-19.004218_pt1 | contig 62413 bp, 49 predicted proteins | sample MGYA00520625_ERZ1034952 | MGnify/ENA primary metagenome ERZ1034952 (study PRJEB33766, sample SAMN09781773) | gut metagenome | biome: gut microbiome | host: Homo sapiens | place: Madagascar | study: EMG produced TPA metagenomics assembly of the PRJNA485056 data...
AAACTGGAAGTGGAGGAGCTGAAAGACTATGTGGGATAATGCAACGATTATGATGGTGGTGGAAGGAACCTTTGTTACTTTGTATATGACGCTGGCAACAACGTTTATGGGTTATGTGCTCGGACTTCCGATGGGAGTTGCCCTGGTAATTACCGCACCGAAGGGACTTCGACCGAATAAGATTATTTATAAGGTATTAGATGTGGTCGTGAATGTCGTTCGAAGCTTTCCGTTTTTGATCTTACTGATCGTGATTCAGCCGTTTACACGTCTCATCGTAGGGAAAAGCTATGGACCGACCGCAACGATCGTTCCGCTGACACTGGCAGCGGCACCGTTTATAGCCAGAATGGTAGAGTCCTCTCTGCTGGAAGTGGATCACGGCGTTATTGAGGCGGCACAGAGCATGGGGGCGAACCTCCGGACCATCATCTGGAAAGTAATGATCGGAGAGGCAAAGACTTCCCTGATCGTCAATGTAACGATCGCCCTGGGTACGATCCTGGGATACTCCGCTATGGCGGGTATCGTCGGCGGTGGCGGTCTGGGTGATATCGCGATCCGTTACGGTTACTACCGTTACGATAGCAGCATCATGTGGGTGACTGTGGTATTGCTGATAGTGCTGGTACAGCTGATGCAATATGCCGGAATGAAGTTATCCAAGAAGCTGGATAAGAGAACCAGATAAGATGGTTCGATAAAAGGTTGAGACAGGTGCAGATCACCTGATTCAATAAAGTTAATGCTATTAACGAATGATTTAGGAGGAGAAATGTTATGAAAAAGAAAGTGATTGCTTTGATTGCAGTTGCAGCATTGTCCGTGAGCGCATTGACCGGCTGCGGCAGCAAGGGAACCGATGACAAGACCATTAAGGTAGCAGCAACCGCTGTACCTCACGCTGAGATCCTTGAGGCAGCAAAGCCGCTGTTAGAGGAGCAGGGTTATACTTTGGAGGTTCAGGTATTCGATGATTATGTGCAGCCCAACGAAGTAGTAGAGTCCGGCGAATTTGATGCCAACTACTTCCAGCATATCCCTTATCTGGAGAGCTTCAACGAGGAGAAGGGTACCCACCTGGTAAATGCCGGCGGTATCCACTATGAGCCTTTCGGACTGTATCCCGGAACCGAGACCAGCTTAGACAACATTGACAATGCAACCATCGCAGTACCCAACGATACCACCAATGAGGCACGTGCTCTGTTACTGTTACAGGATAACGGTTACATCACCCTGAAGGATGGTGTTGGTCTGACCGCTACTACCAAGGATATCGTTGAGAACCCTCACAACATCACCTTCGTAGAGCTGGAAGCAGCACAGGTTCCCAGAACCCTTCCGGAGGTATCCTTTGGTGTCCTGAATGGCAACTATGCTATGGAAGCAGGCCTGACTGTTGCAGACGATGCACTGTTGTATGAGAGCGCTGATTCCGAAGCAGCAGCTACCTATGTTAACGTGATCGCTGTTAAGGAAGGCAACGAGAATCTGCCTAAGATCAAGGCACTGGTAGATACTTTGAAGTCCGATGAGATCAAGCAGTTCATCAACGACAATTATAATGGTGGCGTTATCCCTTACAAGTAAAGTGAAACGGATTTACATGTAATACAACATAAGTAATGCGAAAATCCGGAGAGCATTCCGTGGAATGGGAGGAGATTTCTCCGAACAGAATTCGAATGGGTGCTCTCCAGATTTTTCTGCTGTTTCCACAAATCCTATATGAACTATGGGAAAAGAAAAATAAGGTAGAATCTGTGGAAAGCGCAGAAAGATTGGAGCAGTTTGAACCGCTTTGACTTAAGCCGGCTGATATGAAAAGCAAAACAGAGCAGGAGGATGCTCGGAAATGAGGATAGGATGAAAATTTCAACCAAAGGAAGATATGCAGTACGTGTCATGCTGGATCTGGCATTGAACAACAACGGAGAGTGTATCAAGGTAAAAGAAATTGCTGCCAGACAGGGGATTTCCGAAAAGTATCTGGAGCAGATCATTGCTGTGTTGAATAAGGCAGGATATGTGAAGAGCGTCCGTGGTGCCCAGGGCGGTTATCGCATTGCCAAAGACCCGGCAGATTATACGGTGGGAATGATCCTGCGGCTGACAGAAGGATCCCTTGCACCGGTGGCCTGCCTGGAAGACGGTGCGGACATCTGTGAACGCTGCGATACCTGTGAGACCCTGGAGGTATGGCAGGAGCTGTATGATGCAGTGAATAAAGTAGTGGATGGCGTGACGATCGCAGATCTGGTGGAACGACGCAACAAGCGCCTGGAAAATCTGGATTACTCCATATAACATGATATCTGGGTCAAAAGGTCTAAGCCCACATGAGAATTGACAGCAGCCCGGCAGGTTTTCTGCCGGGCTGCTGTCAGTTCTCGGAGAATGAAGGGGGTCATTCTCACTGAAAAATGTCAACCAAGAGAATGAATGGTTAACAACTTTAGTATATCGGGAGAAGAACCTATTGTCAACGAAAGTCTGACAAAGGTTGACACCCTTTCATCGACAAATATCGCGTGAAACAAATTTTAAAATTGATATAGTTATAAAAACTACATCAAACAATATAAAATACCACGAAATGCAACGTAATGCTAAAAACTCATTGCTTTTTACTCTATAACATGGTAAGCTAAACTCTGCAAACAAATAGAAAGGTGCATGCCATAATGAGCGAAGCATTTCATATTATATCAGACGGTTCCTGCGATCTTCCCGTGGAACTCACCCAAGAGAAAAATATTACAGTAGTTCCCTTCTATGTATCTTTTGAAGAAGGAAAATATCAGAAGGAAATGGTAGAGATCGGTGTACGTGAATTCTATCAGGAAATGGTGGAGCATCCGGATGTATATCCCAAGTCCTCTATGCCGTCCGTACAGGATTACCTGGATGCATTTCTGCCTTATGTCAAAGCAGGAACCCCCATTCTCTGTATCTGTATTACGACCAAATTCAGCGGCTCTATGCAGTCCGCACTGAATGCGAAGGCGATGCTGGAAGAGGAATATCCCGAAGCACAGATCTATGTCTGCGATTCCACAGTGAACACAGTTCTTCAGGGAATCTATGTACTGGAAGCAGTAAGGCTACGAGATGCGGGCACAGGATATCAGGAGAGCATTGACCGCCTGAATGAGATCAAGAGCTCCGGAAGAATTTTTTTCACGGTCGGAAATATGGAATACTTAAAGCATGGTGGACGCATCGGCAAAGTAGCAAGTGTAGCAGGAAGCCTGCTTGGCATCAAGCCTATCATCACCTTAAAAGAAGGCGAAATTTTCCCGTCCGGTATCGGCAGAAGCCGCCGCAAGACCGTGGACAAGACTATTGACCTGCTGCTGGCATATCTGGCAGAGGAGAAGGCAGATATTGCAGATTACAGCATCTGCATAGGATACGGCTACGATAAGGAAGAAGCCGTGGAGTTCCGGGACAGAATGGTAAGCAGACTGAAGGAGAAGGGATACGACATTGACACCATTCCCATCTTCCAGATCGGTGCCACCATTGGCGTACACACCGGACCTTATCCGCTGGGAATCGGTGTCGTGAAGAAATCCATTAGAGAGTAACATTCAATTTATTTTTTACAGGTATTTAGCAACTCCTGCACATTCTCAAAAGCATAGTCCGGCAGATACTGGGTATTCGGCTCCCCCTCGGGAGTCAGAATATCCTTTTTTTGTGCCTCGCCGGTGAATAGGACGCAGGTGTCCACACCGCCGTTGATACCGCAGGCAATATCAGTGTACAGGCGGTCACCGACTACCAGTGTCTCCTCGGGGGTAAAACCAGATACCTTTAGGCATAAGTTTACGACTTCTTTGCTGGGTTTGCCTAAGTAAATGGGCTGCTTATCGGTGGTAGCGGTGATCATATCACAGATTGCACCGCAATCGGGGATAAAGCCGAAGTCGATGGGGCAGCGCAGATCCGGATTGGTACCGTAGAAGGGAACGTCCTGGGTGAATAAAACCTTGCAGACTTCCGTAAGCTTGCCGTAATTTAATTCACTGTCGTAGGCAACCACCACGCAGTCGATATTCTCTTCGCAGACCTCGGTGACATGAAGCCCATTTTTTCTCAGTTCGGCGACGAAGGAAGCGGTTCCCAGTACGAAGATTTTTTTCTCTGCATAATTTTCCTTCAGAAAGCGCAGCGTCATATAGCCGGAGGTGATGAACTGATCCTCTGTGCTGTCCAGGTGAAACGCATCGTGGAATTTCTTCACATAATCCAGTCCACTTTTCGTGGAATTGTTGGTAATGTAATAAGCCCTGCCACCAATGGCATTGATATAGCGGATCAGATCCGCACTGCCTTCGTACAGGGTATCGCCCACGGCGATCGTTCCGTCAATGTCGAACAGGAAAAGCTTTTTATTTTTCAGCCGTGCCAGCTTAGCGGCATCGCTGTACCTATGCTTCGGGTCAAAAGTATTCATAATTGTCCTCATTTCTGAGCTTAAAATGCTCAGGTTCATGTTAGCAATGAATGTAGTCACTGTCAAGGAAAAGACAGCGCGCGGAGGGAAAATGCGAGGAGGGAAAATGTGCGGAGGGAAAATGTGCGGAGGCAAAATGCGCGAAGGAAAAATGTGCGAAGGGAAAATGCGCGGAGAGAAAATACACGGACGGAAACGTAAGTGGAATTGCGTAAGCATTTATGGTATGATAGGCATAGATGTGCGTTGCGCCACATGCAGTGAGGACAGATTAAATTGCGTATGGAACACGGAGCATAAGACAGCACCCTGACATCCCGGAGCAAGAGACAGCACTCTGACATCCCGGAGTTACGGGGTGTTTCCGGAATATGCAGTAAAGCTGCCTGATAATGACAAATAAAAAAGGATATGATCAGCGATTATGGATGAGAAGAAGGATAAAGGTTTACAGGGAAATGAAAAAATAGAAGAGGCAATTCTGGCATTACAGCAGGAGCCCACGGAAGAGCTTCTGGCACACGCCCTGACGGTGGTGCGCAGACGGATGCGGGAGCAGGGGCAGTTCATCGTGGCGGTGGAACCGCCTTCCGCAGATGTGAAAGAAGCGGTGATGCAGGCTGCCGGAACCGCTATGCGCTTACAGGCGGTGCAGACCTCAGATGGGAAAAAATGGTGGTCGGCGTTTACCGGCTTTGAAGAAGAATTGAAGGGAAGCGGCAGTGTGATGTCTACGTTTCTCACGGATATCGAGCAGCTGTTTCGCATGACGCTGACCGCAGACGGCATTGAAGGCGTAATCCTGAATCCCTGGAACCGGACATTGATGTTAGACAAGCAGCTGATCCGCATCATTCTAGGAGAATAATTAAGAGGGAGAATAAGAGCATGACGGAACGCTACGAATTGCCCGTCCTTTTTACGGAGGAAGAGCGGAACACTTACGTCGCCTGGGGCATAAAAAAAGAAAAAGTACTGATGCCGTTTGCCATAGCAACAATCCTGATCTATGTGGTGACGGCAGCATTTGTCGTAATGAAAGTCTGGGGCGTGCGGGACAGTGATCATGTGTTGTTCCAGATGCTGGTACTGGGCGACTGGATCCCGGAACTGACGGGAGTGCTGGCGGTCCTCATGACGATCCTGCTGCTGGGACCGTTAAATTTTATACTGGATAAAATATGGAAAAAACCGGCAGAACCTATGACACTGATCATAGAACCCGAAGGAACGAACGTGAAGATTCGTAAGGCTCAGAACGACAGAGAAGAGAATCTGAAGAATCGGAAGATGGCGACGGAGACGGAGAGCTATCCGCTGACACAGTTGTTCGCTTTCTTAAACCCGGAGGACAACACCATCTGTTATCAGAAGAAATGGTACATAATTGGAGAGAATACCATAGAAAACATATATCCTGCAAAATACAGACATCCCTGGATGGATCACCCGGAAAATAAAGCAAGCGCAATCACAGATGTGCAGAGACTTACGGATATTCTAAAAGGGTACGAAGCGTCCCTGGAGGCTGCCCGCAAGGAGCGGGAATGGCTGGAAAAGCATGGCGGACAGGTATAGCAGATAGAGTAGATAAAATAAGAAAGAGGAATAAGCATGAAATTTATATCGTGGAACGTAAACGGATTGAGAGCCTGCATGCAGAAAGGCTTCTTAGTTTTTTTTAAAGAGATAGACGCAGATATTTTCTGCTTACAGGAGACTAAATTACAGGAGGGACAGATTGACTTAGATCTGCCCGGATATCACCAGTACTGGAACTATGCGGAGAAAAAGGGCTATTCCGGTACCGCCATTTTTACCAAGGAGGAACCCTTGCAGGTGACTTACGGTATCGGCGTGGAAGAGCATGACCATGAGGGGCGCGTGATCACCGCAGAATATCCGGAATTTTATTTCGTGACAGTCTATGTACCCAATGCCCAGCAGGAATTAAAGCGCCTGGATTACCGGATGCAGTGGGAAGCGGATTTCCTGGCGTATCTGAAGAAGCTGGAAGAGAAAAAGCCGGTGATCTATGCCGGAGACCTGAATGTTGCGCATCAGGAGATCGACCTGAAGAATCCGAAGACGAACCGCGGCAATGCGGGATTCAGCGACGAGGAGCGCGCCTGCTTCTCCAAAGTACTGGAAAACGGCTTTATCGATACCTTCCGCTATTTTTATCCGGACCAGACCGGAATCTATTCCTGGTGGTCATACAGATTCCAGGCGAGAGCGAAAAATGCCGGATGGAGAATTGACTATTTCGTGGTATCGCAGTGCCTGCAGGACAGACTGGCGGATGCGAAGATCCACACGGAAGTTCCGGGATCGGACCATTGCCCGATCGAGCTTGATATACAATAGGCAGAAGACTGCAAAAGGAGACCTATGAGCTTACGTTTCTATTTCGGACCATCCGGGTCCGGCAAGAGTCACAGAATCTATGAAGAGATCATGCAGCGGGCGGTACAGGAGCCGGGGAGGAATTTCCTGATCATCGTGCCGGACCAGTTCACCATGCAGACCCAGAAGGATCTGGTCATGCGCAGTGACCGTGGAGGCATCCTGAATATCGATGTCTTAAGCTTCGGCAGACTCAGCCATCGCATTCTGGAGGAAGTAGGAACGAAGGAAATGCCTGTACTGGATGACACCGGCAAAAGCCTGGTGCTGCAGAAGATCGCGGCAGATCTGAAGGAGCAGCTGCCTGCCATGGGAAGCCTGTTGCATAAGCAGGGCTATATCCATGAGGTAAAAAGTGCTATCTCTGAGTTTATGCAGTACGGAATCAGCACACAGGATATGGATAAGTTGATCGCCAGCGCCGAAAAAAGGGGAGCACTGGCAATGAAGCTCAGAGACTTAAAGACCCTGTACCGGGGATTTCAGGATTATATTAAGGATCATTTTATCACTACGGAGGAGACACTGGATGTGTTGAGCAGATCCCTGGCAAAGTCCAAGATCCTTCCGGACAGTGTGGTAGTATTCGACGGATTCACGGGATTTACTCCCATACAGAACCGCCTGATCCAGGAACTGATGCGGGTGTGCGCAGAGATTATTGTCACTGTGACCATTGGTGCGGAAGAAGACCCGTACCAGCCGGACGGCGAGCAGAAATTGTTCCACTTAAGTAAAAAGACGGTGGCGGATCTGGTGAAGCTGGCGGCGGAGGCAGAGGTGGAGCGAGGGGAAGATGTCTTTGTCAAAGGCGGCATCAACCGATTTACCCAGGCTCCGGCGTTATGTTATCTGGAGCAGAACCTGTTCCGCTATCAGTATGAGCCTTATACGGAGAAACAGCGTGAAATCTGTATGTTCGAGGCACTTTCTCCCAGAGAGGAAGTCCATCAGACGGCATTGTATATCCGGAAGCTGATCCGGGAAGAAGGACTTACTTACCGGGATATTGCCGTGGTCATCGGTGACCTGGAGGGGTACGCATCCTATGTGGAGACAGAATTCGGGCAGCTGGAGATTCCCTGCTTTATAGACCGGACCAGAGGGATCGTCTTAAATCCTATGATCGAATATATCAAGAGCGCGCTGCAGCTGTATATTAAGGATTTTTCCTATGACACAGTGTTTCATTTTCTGCGAAGCGGCATGGTGGACATTTCCAGGGAAGAGATCGATGAACTGGAAAACTATGTGATCCGCACCGGAGCGAGAGGGTATCGTACTTACAGCAGGCTGTTTACCCGCAGGACGGAAGAAATGCAACAGGGTAGTGGGCAGGACGACACAGAGCGGGCGGAAGAGACCCTGGAGCGTCTGAACCGTATCAGGCAGCAGTTTGCGGATACCGTGGAGATTCTGCATATGGCTCCCCGGGCAAAAGCCGGCGAGTATGTGGATCATCTGTATGATTTTTTAGAGCAGAATCAGGTACAGCAAAAGCTTTTGAATTATCAGCAGCAGTTCGAGCAGGAGGGCGACCTGGCAAAAGCGAGGGAATATGCACAGATCTACCGTCTGGTCATGGATCTGCTGGATCAGATCTATGAACTTTTGGGGGAGGAAGAAATATCGTTACAGGAATTTGCGGATATCCTGGATGCCGGATTCGGCGAGATCACAGTAGGTACGATTCCGCAGAATGTGGATCGTATTGTGGTGGGTGATATGGAGCGTACTCGTTTAAAGCAGGTTAAAGTCTTGTTTTTCCTGGGGGTAAATGACGGAAACATTCCGAAAAATGCCTCCAAGGGCGGCATTATCTCCGATATGGACAGAGAATTTTTAATAGAGTCCGGAACAGAAATGGCACCGAGTCCCAGACAACAGATGTACATTCAGAGACTGTATCTGTATCTGAATATGACGAAACCCTCAGAACGGCTGTATCTGTCTTATGCCAAGGTAAACAGTGATGGAAAGGGAATCCGTCCGTCCTACCTGATCGATACGGTACGGAAGCTTTTTTTGCAGCTTGCGGTGGAATATCCCCAGAACCGCAGCCGTATCGAGCAGATCGAGGGCAGGCAGGAAGGCGCCAGGTATCTGGCGGAGGAACTGCGGGAATATGCGGACGGAACGCTACAGGAAGAGGAACGGCAGGATTTTTATCTCATGTACCGTGCCTATGAAGCGGATGCAGAGGGCAGAGACCGTCTGACTGCAGCAGCATTTAGAAGATATAAGGAGAGCGGTCTGTCAAGAATCGTGGCGAGAGCACTATACGGCAGACAGCTGGAGAACAGTGTGAGCCGCTTAGAGACTTACGCCGCCTGCGCCTGCAGACATTTCCTGCAATACGGTCTGTCCCTGCGGGAGCGGGAAGAATTCGGTTTTGAAGTGTCGGATATGGGAAATGTGTATCATGCGGTACTGGAGAATTTTGCAGGAAAACTTGCAGAATCCGGTCGAACATGGTGGGATTTTGAGGAAAATTTTGCAGCCAAAGTCGTCAGAGAAGCGATAGAAGGTTATGCCGCGACCTACGGAGAGACCGTGTTATACAGTTCCGCAAGGAATGAATATGCCATTACCCGGATGAGCAGGATCCTGACCCGGACGGTGCTGACCTTACAGCAGCATCTGAAGCAGGGAAGCTTTCAGCCGGATGACTATGAGCTGTCCTTCCGGTTCGCGGAGAATCTGGACAGCATTCATGTGGATCTGTCCGAAGAAGAGAAGATGCACCTGCAGGGACGTATTGACCGTATTGATGTATCGGAGGATGCGGAGCATGTCTATGTCAAGGTCATCGATTACAAGTCCGGCAATAAGAAATTCGACCTGGCGGCATTGTATTACGGACTGCAGTTACAGCTGGTGGTCTATATGAATGCGGCAATGGAACTGGAGAGCAGAAAGCATCCGGACAAGGAGATCGTACCGGCAGCGCTTTTGTACTATCACATCGATGATCCTACCATAGAGACACCGGTGGAACTGACAGATGAACAGATCAATGAGCAGATCCTCGCGAAGCTTCGGATGAATGGTGTGGTCAACAGTGATCCCGAGGTCGTGGAACGGCTGGACCATTTCTTGCAGGATAAATCTGCAGTCATTCCGGTGGAGAAGAAAAAGGACGGAAGCTTCAGTGCCAGAAGCGGAATCTTAAGCCGGGAGGAGATGCAGCTGGTATCTGCTTACGTGGATGCGAAGATCCGTGATATCGGCAGGGAGATCCTGGATGGAAAAATAGCGGCGAACCCTTACGAGAAGGGGAACGAGGAAGCCTGCACGTACTGTGCCTATAAAAAAGTCTGTGGCTTCGACGGCAGTATCCCGGGGTATGAGAAGAGACAACTGGAGGATCTGGATAAGCAGACGCTGATGCAGCGGATGCAGGAGACGGTGGAAGCGTAGGGCGAAAGGTGTCCGGTGGGAGTACATGTCCGTCAGAAAGCCTGAAGAAAAGCGCCTGCCGCACGCAGAAACAGGGTGTCAGGATAGAAACAGGGTGTCAGGATAGAGACAGGATGGCAGGATAGAGATAGGATAAAGATAAGATAAGAGAAGAGAATCAGGAACAGAGGTAGTATATGGGAATGAAATTCACCCCGGAACAGCAAAGGGTAATCGAACTGCATAACAGTAATATTCTGGTATCGGCGGCCGCGGGAAGTGGTAAAACGGCAGTGTTGGTGGAACGTATCATCCGTATGATCTGTGACGGAGAACATCCGGCGGATATCGACAGACTGCTGATCGTGACATTTACCAATGCCGCCGCAGCGGAAATGCGGGAACGTATCGCAGCCGGAATCGCCGCCAGACTGGAGGCGGATCCCGGCAATGAGCATATCCAGAAGCAGTCTGCACTGTTGCATAATGCGCAGATCACTACTATCGACAGCTTCAGCCTGTTCCTGATCCGGAACCATTTTAATGAGATCGGACTGGATCCGGATTTCCGCGTGGCGGACGAGGGAGAGATCAAGCTGCTTCAGCAGGAAGTACTGGCGCAGCTTTTAGAGGATGCCTATGCAGGGAATTTTGTTCCGGAAGCCCTAGAGCAGTTCCACGCCTGTGTGGAATATTTCTGCCCGGGAGGCAGGGAAAGCGTGCTGGAGCAGCATATCCTGAATCTGTCCCGCTATGCGGGAAGCTTTCCCTGGCCTGCGGAATGGCTGGAGGAACGTAAGAACGATTATGCGGCTGGTGATCTGGATGCACTGGTTCGCAGCGATTACGGACAATATCTGACGGAACGGGTGAACCGCACCGTGGAGGGATGCCTGGAAAAACTGCGGGAAGTGAAGCGGCTGTGTGAACTGCCGGATGGTCCGTATATGTACGGGGAACTGACTGATGCAGAGATCGAACAGCTGGAGAGACTTACAGACTGCAAGAACCTGGAGGAACAGGCTGCTAAGATTCCCGCCGTGACTTTCGCGCGGCTCCCTTCTAAAAAGGATGACAGTGTGGATCCCGCCAAACGGGAACTGGCAAAGGCAATCCGAAACAGTGTGAAGGATACCTTAAGCGACCTTTCAGAGAGCTATTTTAAGACCCCGTTAGAACTGGCAGTGGAGCAGGGAAAAGCCTGCAGAGAGCCGCTTCGGATGCTGCTTGACCTGGTATTGGAATTCGACAGAAGGCTCCTTGCTGCCAAGCAGGAGAGACATCTGATCGACTTTTCCGATATGGAGCATTATGCACTGCAGATCCTGTTAAAGCGGGAAAAAGTGGAAGAAACCGGCGGCACAGGAACGGATCACGCCGAAACGAAATATCGTATTGTGCCAAGTGACGTTGCAATGGAGTACCGCCAGTATTTTCAGGAGATCCTTATTGATGAGTACCAGGACAGTAACCTGGTGCAGGAGTATCTGTTAAGCGCTATCTCCGGGGAAGCTGAGGGACATTACAACCGCTTCATGGTAGGCGATGTGAAGCAGAGCATCTACAAATTCCGTCTGGCGAGACCGGAGCTTTTCCTGGAAAAATACGACACTTATCAGGAGACCGGGGATCTGTGCCGGATCGACCTGGCGAAGAACTTCCGAAGCCGCGTACAGGTGGTGGATGCGGTCAATGGTGCATTTTCCCGGATCATGAGCAGGGAGATCGGCGGTATCGCCTATGATGACAAGGCGGCACTGTATCCAGGGGCAACCTATCCTGCTGCGGAGGATCCTGCGTACGGCAGTGAAGCTTTGCTGATCCGCAAGCCGGAAAAGGGAGAGCGCGAAGAGAGCGGCATCGGAGAGCAGCATGCCGAGGGTGCGGGAGTCCTTGTGGATTACGACAATGTACGCCAGCTGGAAGCACTCGCCATTGCTGCCCGTATAAAGCAGTTGAAGGGCAGTCTGAAGGTCATGGAGAAGTCCACGGGAGAACTTCGCCCGGTGCGATATTCGGATATGGTCATCCTACTCCGTACTACCAGCGGCTGGGATGAAGAATTCAAAAAGATACTGGAACAGCAGGGAATCCCTGTCTACATCACATCTAAGACCGGATATTTCGGGGCACTGGAGGTGCAGGAGCTGTTGCAGTTTTTACGGGTGCTGGACAATCCAAGGCAGGATATCCCGCTGTTTGGCGTGATGCAATCCGTCTTCGGTGGATTCACCCAGGAAGAGATCGCGCAGATCCGCAGTGGCGGGGAAGGGCATTCCAGAAAACGGATGACATTATATGAAGCACTGAAGGAAGTGGCGAAGAGCGGTCGGACGGTGGAAGAGGGAGAAGAGACATCAGCGGGCGAAAGCGCTGGGGAAGAAACAGAGCTTTCACAAAAGGCAGATACCTTCTTACAACGGATTGGCCATTACCGTGACCGGACTCCTTTCACCTCGATCCGTGACCTGTTGCAGCGGATACTTGACGATTATGATTATCTGAATTATGTGACGGCACTTCCCGCCGGCAGCAAGCGCCGCGCGAATGTGGAGATGCTGCTTACGAAGGCATCCGCTTTCGAGAAGACCAGTTATTTCGGACTGTTTCATTTTATCCGTTATATGGAGCAGCTGGAAAAATATGACGTGGATTACGGCGAGGCGGACACTCTGGATGAAAATGCAGATGTGGTGAGGATCATGAGTATCCACAAAAGTAAAGGACTGGAATTCCCGGTGGTATTTGTCTCCGGACTGTCGAAACGTTTCAACATGCAGGATGCGAACCAATCCCTGATCGTGGACATGGATCTGGGGGTTGCGGTGGATTATGTGGATTCCGTACGACGTATTAAAAATAAGACCCTCCGCCGGGCGGTTCTGTCCGCAAAAATGAAGGAAGATAATCTGGCGGAGGAATTACGTGTGCTCTATGTGGCACTGACCCGTGCCAGAGAGAAGCTGATCTTAACAGCGGTATTGGACAAGGCCGACGAAAAGTGGGAGTTGGCGCAGATGACCGGACAGGAGAGGCTGACTTATCTGGATTTCTGTGAGGCGGGAAGCTATATGGATTTCCTGCTGCCGATCCTGCCGAAGACGGGAATTGCGGTGAAGACACTGAGAACGGAGGACCTGGCGGCAGAGGAGATCAGAGAGCAACTGCGCATGGGTGACCGCAGGGAGGAACTGCAGCGGGTAGCGGATGGGGAGGTACTTTTACCCGGAGATCCGGAAGAAAATGAGCGGAAGCTTATGCGTCTGCGGGAGCGTTTTGCTTATCAATATCCCCATCCCGGGTTACAGAAGTTGTATACCAAGACCACAGTGTCAGAGTTAAAAATCGCAGCCATGGCGGAGAAGGACGAAGCAGCTTTCCACACCTTTGAGGAAAAAGAAGTCGTTCCCTATATTCCGGCATTTCGCAGAGAGCAGGAGAAGGTCAGCGGAGCAGTCCGGGGAAGTGCTTTCCACCGTGTCATGGAGCTGTTGGATTTTACGTATGTATTTGTCGAATCGGGACTGTTTGAAAAATGCCCCGGAGATTATGAGACATACCGTAAGAGACTGGACGCGGAGAGACTTCAGAAGCGGTTGGAAGAATTCTTACAGCGGGAAACGGTATCTTTACGCCTGACGGAGGAATATGCCAAAGCGGTCAGTCTGTCGAAGATACTCAATTTCCTGGAGCAGGAGCTGGCATACCGCATGTGGCGTGCACAGGTGCAGGGATTTCTATACAGAGAGCAGCCCTTCGTGCTGGGAATCGATGCAAAACGCCTGGATCCGGATCTCCCCGAGGGAGAAAAGGTGCTCATTCAGGGTATCATCGATGTCTTTTTCATAGAAGACGGTGAGATTGTTCTGCTGGACTACAAGACCGATGTGATTGACTCCCTGGAAGCCCTCTGGAACCGCTACAACGTCCAGATTCAGTACTATGAGGAAGCGCTGACGAAGCTGATGCAGATGCCTGTGAAGGAGCGGATCCTGTATTCCTTCTACTTGGAAAAATATGAGTAATAAAAAGGAGATATCCACAATGGATATCTCCTTTTACTTACGAATGAAATTATGCGTTGATCACAGTGCCTGCCTTGCCCTTGATGGCATCCTTGACATGATCCATGGAGGTGATCAGGACTTTGCCGGTGGGAACCTTCTCGAGGTAAGCGATGGCTGCTTCGATCTTGGGAAGCATGGTGCCTTCCTCAAACTGTCCTGCTGCGATCAGATCCTTTGCTTCTGCTACGGTGAGAGTCTCCAGTGCTGTCTGATCCTCCCTGCCGAAATTCTTATAGACATAGGGAACTGTGGTCAGGATGATCAGCTCGTCACAGCTTAGGTCGGAAGCAAGCTTACCGGCGATAGCATCCTTCTCGATGACTGCGGAAGCACCCTTCAGTGCATGCTTCTGCTCGATCACGGGGATTCCGCCACCGCCACAGGCGATGACTACCTGATCTGCGGCTGCCAGCGCACGGATGGCTTCGATCTCTACGATATCGATAGGCTTGGGGGCAGCAACGACACGGCGGAAGCCCTTGCCGGGATCTTCCTTGACATAGTTGCCCTTCTTTACTTCAATCTCAGCGTCCTCCTTGGACATGTAACGACCGATGACCTTGGTGGGCTCATAGAAGGCTTCATCATAAGGATCTACGGTCACCTGGGTCAGAATCGTGCTCACCGGCTTGGAAATGCCGCGATCCAAAAGCTCTGCACGAAGAGAGTTCTGGATATCATAGCCTACATAACCCTGGCTCATAGCGGAGCAGACACACATAGGTGCGGGGGTATAGTCGATGTACACACGGCGTAACTCGGTCATGGCCTTATGGATCATGCTGACCTGCGGACCGTTACTGTGGGTGATCGTCAGCTGATAATCTGCCTCCACCAGGTCTGCCAGAGCCTTGGCGGTTACTTTTACCGCATCCCACTGCTCGGTAGTGGTATAGCCCAGGGCGTCATGTCCCAGAGATACGACAACTCTTTTTTTGCTCATAAGATTACCTCTCTATATGTATTTTCCTAAGAATTTCTTCGTCAAAAGATGTTACCAGTATAACATATTTTCTCCAGGGTGTATAGCCATTTCTATACAATGAAACCTTCCAGAATAGTAGTCAGCTCCTCTGAGCGGGCTGCCAGTGCGGAGGTGGCTTTGTCCAGATTCTGAATAGCCTGCAGCTGTTTTTCGGCAGCAGTCTGTACATTGGAGGATCCGGCAGCAGTTTCTGCGGATACTGCGGAGATACCGGAGATGGCGGACAGGGTAGTGGTGCGCTGGTGTTCCATTTCCGACACGCCTGCATTGATCTGCTGCAGGAATTTCAGAAGCTCTGTTACCTTGGAATCTATCTCACGGAAGGAGTCTGTGGTACTGCCAACGGACTGGTTCTGATCCGCTACAATGCCCTTGGCCTGTCTGGCAACCTGTGTAGCTTCGTCTGTGGTAATCTCAATCTCTTCGATGATCCGGGAGATCTCACCGGAGGAGTGCAGGGACTGATCCGCCAGCTTCTGGATCTCCTGAGCGACCACTGCGAAGCCTCTTCCGGATTCGCCGGCTCTGGCAGCTTCAATGGAAGCGTTAAGGGACAGGAGGTTGGTCTGCTCTGCAATCTCATTAATGGCTTCAGTGATGGAGCCGATGGCTTTGGATTTCTCGTTCAGCCTGCCGATGGTATCTACGATGTTGGAGGTGATCTGCATGGTGGAAGAGGTATTCTCCTTCAGATGTTCCACGGATTCGATACCGGTATGGATCGCAGCGGTGGTGCCGGTGGCAAGCGCACTGATCTGGTCAGAATGTGAGGATACGCTGCCGATGGTGTCGGACAGAGAGTCCATCTGCTGCAGGCAGTCCTCAGAGCTTTCATCCAGTTTTTCAATACCCTGGCGCATTTCACCTACCTGATTCTGGATATCCTGGGAGGTAGCCAGGAAATGTGAGGAAGCCGCAGACATATCGGTGGCAGCCCGGGATAATTCTTCATTGACATTCTTCAGCCCGGATACCAGCTTCTTCATGTGTGCGATCATATCACAGATGCCATCAGCTAATAGCTGGAATTCGTCATTGCGCTTGGAGTGGACTTCGATCGTCAGATCTCCGTCAGAGACTTTTTTCAGGCGGCGGATAAAATAGTAGATGGAGCCGCCATACTGCCCGGCCAGCAGAGATCCCAGTAAGATCGCCACGGCACTTGCTGCAATGACAAGGATCAGAGACACATTTTTAATCTCCGCTGTCTGACCGATGATATTTGCCTGAGGGATCAGGGCACAGATCATGGCATTACGGGTACTGATCTTGGAATAGAGAAAGAGATATTCTTCGCCTGCCTCTTCCACATAGGAGGAGCCGTTGTCTTCCTCAGAGGCAAATGCCTCATCTACATAGGATTTGCCGACAAACGTATTTTCTGCTGCTGTATCGGAGCCGGAGGAGAGGTATTCGATGCCGTCGCAGGTGACAAAGCCTACGAGACTGCCCTCGCCGCCATCCAGAGAGGATAAGGAGGTATCCAGGACACTCGGTTTGAAATCAATGATCAGGATCGCCGGAGCATTGGAGAAATATCTGGCGAGGCGGACACTGTATTTGGAGGAATCCGTGCCAAGCTTTGCATCGATCTCGGACTGGTTGCCGAAAAGGTAATATTTTGCCTTGTCCGCGGATAAGATCTGACCCTGGGAGCTTTCCAGGTACGCACTTACGAGACCGGTCTCCTTCGTTTTCGTGGTAGAGATCGTCCGCTCTTTGTCGGAGAGTATGTAAATATTGGAGATCAGGGCATCTGTGGTCACGGCCTTGATGAAGGCATCTTCATAGGTGTTTGGAGTATTGTACAAGGTAGTGGCATCGTTATCATACAGACCGTTCAGATATTTCTTCAGGGCATCCTCAGTCATATATCCCTTGTAGTTGGACTGGACCGTGTCAAAAGAAAGCGTCAGGTACTGATTCATCATGCTGACGGTCTGGTCCACGGAGTCGCGGTAGGTTGCAATGATCTGTGCGGTAGCCTTCTGATAGGATACGAAGCCTAAGACCATGATGAAGACCACAGGGATCAGAAAAGCGAAGATCAGCTTAAAGCGTATCCGATTCCAGAGAGGAATAGGGTTTTTCTTAGTATTTTTTGTCAAAATAGACACCTCCGATGCAGATTTAGTATTGATGGATACATTTTACCAAAGTTTTACCCAAATATCTACATTAAATATGAAAACGGTTTCTCCAATTAACATCTTTATTAGGCAGAATCAGGGCGGAATCGCTTTTGCTTTACATAATATGTTACAAAGTAATATAATGATGATACTGGGGTCCAAAGGTCTAAGCCCACATGAGCTTGCTCATAAGTGGGTGAAAGACCTTGGGTAGGATTGTGGGAGTGCGTAGCACGAAGCAATCCGTAGGTATCAAAGTTTTGGATAGAAACGATACCAGATGAAGGAAGCAATGGCAGGAAGGAAACAGGAATCGATATGCAGAAAAAAGAACGTATGGCAAATCTGGAAGTACTGCGCTGTGTGGCAATGATGATGGTCGTGGTGCTGCATTATCTGGGCAAGGGAGGACTGTTGCCGGATCTGACGGCGCCTTTATCAGTGCAGGATATGGCAGCCTGGCTGTTGGAAGCATTCTGCATTGTAGCCGTGAATGTGTATATGATGATCAGCGGATACTTTTTGTGCGAAAGCTCTTTTAAACTGAGCAGGCTGCTTACGCTGTGGCTTACGCTGTGGCTGTATTCTGTGGGTATCGGTATGCTGGCGACGGTGACTGGGATCGTTCCTGCGGCGGAAGTGAGTACGCATTATTATCTGACATTATTGTTCCCGGTGACCATGGGGCATTATTGGTTCCTGACGGCGTATGTATTTTTATATATTCTGTTACCCTTCGTGGGAATCGGGCTCAGACGGATGACGAAGCAGCAGTTTCAGGTGGCACTGGTGCTGCTATTTGCTGCATTTTGTCTGGTTAAATCCATTCTGCCCTTCCGGTTGGAGGAGGATAGCAAGGGCTATGACTGCATCTGGTATCTGTGTGTGTTTTGTGCAGCCGCATATCTTCGCAGATTCGGAATTCCTTTTTTACAGAAAAAATCCCGGGCGCTGTTTCTGTATCTGATCGGTGTCCTCGGAACTTTCGGAGAGGCAATGCTGCTGCATTTATTTTATCTGCGGACCGGCAGTCTGGAACTGATTTTGAAGATTCCGTATGAATATAACCATATTTTCCCCTTCTTAGCTTCTGTCGGGCTGTTTTGCCTGTTTCTGGACAGTGACATCCGGGGGAAGAGCGGCAGTGTGGCGGTGAAGATCGCGCCTTATACATTAGGAGTGTATCTGCTGCATGAGAACCTGGGGGTGCGTTATGCCTGGCAGCCCTGGCTTGGCTCGGATCGCATAGACGGTGTCGTATCGTTGCTTTTATGGACTGTCATCGCAGTGATCGTGGTATTTGTACTGGGAATTTTAGTGGATGTTATCCGCAAAAATATCTGTGGCGGATTGCATAAGATATTCCTGCACATTCGTCCTTATTGTGTTCTTACGGAAAAAATACAGGCCGTAGATACTATGTTTAAAAGAGAGGTAACACCGTGACAGATAACGTTAAAAATAAAATAGCGGGAACCGGTGGTCAGAGTCATAGGCGCCTCTGGGAGTTCGTATTCGTGGCTGTTCTGGTACTGTATCCCCTGCGGCATATTGCCTGGGGGCTGGATCTGTGGGATACCGGCTACGGCTACGCGAACTTTGAATATATGGGAACCAGGCATATGGATCCCATGTGGTTGTTTTCCACTTATCTGACCACTGCCATCGGACATTTCCTTAGTCTGCTGCCCGGAGCGAAAACGCTGATCGGCATGAATTTTTACACGGGCTTAAGTATCAGCCTGCTGGCGGTTCTGGGCTATTATTTTTGTACAAAAGTGCTGAAGATACCGGCAGGGCTTGCCTTTTTTGGCGAATTTACAGCAGTAAGCTTTTGCTGGTGCCCTACGGGATCTTTTTATAATTATGTGACCTATGTATTTTTCCTGATCTCCGTGATCTGTCTGTATCTGGGACTGTCCCGGGGGAAAGGAGGCTGGCTGTTCGCCGCAGGGGCGGCACTGGGCTGTAATGTGCTGGCAAGATTTTCCAATCTGCCGGAAGCGGCGATGATCGTGGGTGTGTGGGCATACGGGATCATCTGCTGGCTGGAAGAGCGCAAAGGCATTGCGCAGGATTGTGATGATATTGCGGGAAATGCGGAAACGGAAGATAAGAAAGCACGAAAAAAGGCAGCAGGCAGGAGGCTTCGTAAGAAACTGTTACAGGATACCGGCGTGTGCCTGGCAGGGTATCTTACTGCATTGCTGGTATTATTCGGTTACATTCAGATCCGCTATGGCATGGATGCGTATGTAAGAGGCATTCAGAGGCTGTTCTCCATGACGGAGGTGGCTACGGATTATACTGCCGCATCCATGATCCTGGGAATGTTCGACTGGTATTTCCAGAATCTGTACTGGGAGATACGGATGTGCGTATTCCTGGTCGTGGGAATGATAGCGGTGGGATTATTGGAATTCGCCGCAGCTTGTGTAAGAGACTCTTTTGCAGGGAAGGACACGATAAAAAAGGTGCTGCGGATCCTGGAATGGGCCGTAAGTGCGCTGCTTGCTGTGATCATGGTATTCTGGCTGTACCGGCAGGGGTTCTGCGCTACGGAATACACACATTACGGCGCAATTATCTGGCCGGGAGTGACCTTTTTAACACTGACGCTTTTGGTGACGCTGTGGCGGATATTCACGCCTTCTGCACCGAAGGAGGAAAAGCTGGTCAGCGGTCTGATCTTCCTGATCGTGCTGATCACTTCTCTTGGAAGTAACAATAAGCTTTACCCCAGCATGAATAATCTGTTCCTGGCACTGCCTTATATGAATTGGCAGTTTTATCGGTTCTGCAAATATGCCGGCAGCTTCCGGTGGAAGCGGGTCACGCTATCCGCTGCTCCCGCAAAATGTATCTTTGGTGGTTTCTTCCTGTTATTTTTCATCCAGGTGGGACTGTTTGGCAGAAGTTTTGTATTCGTGGAGGGTACCGGTGTGCAGGAGCTCAGTGCACAGGTGACCAACAACAAGACTTTGCAGAATGTATGGATGAGTGAGGAACGTGCCGGATGGATGCAGGAGATCTCCGAGTATGTGAATACCGGAGGACTTGCGGGAAAGGATGTGCTGCTCTACGGTCAGATCCCGGCATTGTCCTATTATCTGCAGATGCCTGCGGCATTCAATCCCTGGCCGGATCTGGATTCCTATCAGATCGCACAGATGGAAGAGGATATGCTTAAGATGCAGGAGCGGATGGATGCGGATGCGACTTACCGTCCGGTGGTACTGTTGGAGAAAAAATATGCCATATATCTGGAAGAAGGAGAAGCAGCACTTAAGGCCATGCAGCCTACGGAAAAAGAGTGGGAATATATCGTGGAAAATCCCAAGCTTATGCTGATCGGAAAGTTCATGGAAGATTATGGGTATGAGAAGACTTTTGAAAATGAGAAATTTGTGATTTATGAATAAAATAACTCCCCGGAAGATGAAGTCTTCCGGGGAGTTTGCTTTGGAAATAAAACAATCTTATAACAACTGTAAGCCGTTCTTTTCTGCAGTCTCCATAACCTCATCGGACCACAGAGAACACTGTACTTCGCCGATATGAGCTTTTCTTAAGAAGAACATGCAGATACGGGACTGACCGATACCACCGCCGATGGTAAGAGGAAGCTCACCGTTAATGACTGCCTTGTGATAAGGAAGTTCTGCACGCTCGGGGCAGCCAGCCTTCTGTAACTGGTCTAACAGAGCCTTTTTGTCTACACGGATACCCATACTGGACAGCTCCAGAGCGATATCCAGAACCGGATAATATACCACGATATCCGCATTCAGAGACCAGTCATCGTAGTCCGGGGCACGACCGTCATGAGGCTTACCATTCTCTAAGGTCTCACCGATTTGCATGATGCAGACAGCACCCTTAGCCTTGGCAATGTAGTATTCGCGTTCCTTCGGAGAATAATCAGGGAACATTTCCTCCAGCTCACTGGTAGTCACGAAGAAGATGTCATGAGGAAGGATCTCCTCAATGTAGTCATAATGGATGGACATATACTTCTCGGTCTTGCGCAGAACCTTGTATACGGTGCGGACGGTCTCTTTCAGAGTCTCCAGATTCCGCTCATCCTTGGTGATGACCTTCTCCCAGTCCCACTGGTCTACATAGATGGAGTGGATGTTGTCGGTGGTCTCATCCTGGCGGATGGCACTCATGTCGGTGTAGAGACCCTCACCGGGCTTAAAACCATACTTCTGCAGGGCATAGCGCTTCCATTTTGCCAGAGACTGTACGATCTCTGCTTCACGGTCTCCCTGTGCAGCAATATGAAAATTTACGGGACGCTCCACACCGTTTAAGTTATCGTTCAGTCCGGATGTGGGATCCACAAATAAAGGAGCAGATACGCGCAACAGGTGCAGGCGCTCTGCTAACAATCCCTGGAAAAAGTCCTTCACTGTCTTGATGGCAACCTGTGTCTCGTACAGGTTCAGCTGAGACTTATAATTTTTAGGTATGACAATATCTGACATACTGACCTCTCATTCTGCCGCCTGGCGGCTTGTGATACAAAATACTCCTATATTATTTAACTGCGAAATGCGTTATTTTGCAAGCCTTTTTTCGGAAAAAATAACCACTTGCAAAAATCGAACATATGTGCTAATTTAGATACATAGCAGAACAAATGTTCTGATTTTGAAAATTTTCGGTAAAAGGCGGTGATAACTTGGAATATCTTATACGAAATGGAGAATTGTCCATCATGCAGAAGCTGGAGATCCTGACGGATGCAGCTCGTTTTGATGTAGCCTGTACGTCCAGCGGCGTGGAGCGTAAGGGAGACGGGAAGCACATGGGGAACTGTGCGAAGGCAGGGATCTGTCACAGCTTTTCTTCCGACGGCAGATGTATTTCTTTACTTAAGATATTGATGACCAATGAATGTATCTTCGATTGTAAATATTGCCTGAACCGGAAGTCCAACGATGTTCCCAGAGCCACTTTCACCCCGGAGGAGATCTGCACGTTGACCATGGAGTTCTACCGACGGAATTATATCGAGGGACTGTTCTTAAGTTCCGGCATTGTACAGGATCCTACGTTTACCATGGAACTGTTATACCGGACCATTTGGCTGCTGCGGAATCACTACCACTTTAACGGCTATGTCCATGTGAAGGCGATTCCCGGGGCAGATCCGGAGCTGGTGCAGCGGATGGGATATCTGGCAGACCGCATGAGCGTGAACTTGGAACTCCCTACTGCGGAGGGGCTTCGGACACTGGCACCGAATAAGCACCGGAAGAATATTCTGACCCCCATGCGGCAGATTCAGAATGGCATTCATGCGAATAAGGAGGAACTGATCCTGTACCGTAAGAGTCCCCACTTTGTCTCTGGTGGGCAGTCTACACAGATGATCATTGGTGCAACGCCGGAGACGGATTATCAGATTTTAAATGTGGCGGAGAGCCTGTATCAGAAGTTTGAGTTAAAGAGAGTCTTTTATTCTGCGTTTGTAAAGGTCAACGAGGACAAAAGCCTGCCAGCGCTTCCGGGAGGACCGCCGCTTCTGAGGGAACACCGTCTGTACCAGGCGGACTGGCTGCTTCGGTTCTATGGATTTCGGGCAGAGGAACTGTTGGATGAGAGAAGACCGTATTTTAACGTCATGTTAGATCCCAAGGAGGACTGGGCAGTGCGGCATCTGGAATGCTTCCCGGTGGAGATTAACAGATCTCCCTACGGGGACTTACTGCGGGTGCCGGGGATCGGCGTGAAGAGCGCCAGGAGGATCCTTGCTGCCAGGAGGAGTACTAAGCTGACTTTTCAGGATCTGAAGAAGTTAGGAGTGGTATTAAGGCGGGCAGTGTACTTTATTACCTGCAGCGGCAGGATGATGTATCCCACGAAGCTGGAGGAGGATTATATCGTGCGGAATCTGACGGATCCGAAGGACCGGATCCGGTTCGGAAGCGATGGTATGAGTTACCGGCAGATGACGTTATTTGATGACGGGATGTTCCCGAACGGGGTACGGCAGGAGGAAAAGCTTATTATATGAAGATATATCATTGCGAGGATTCCTTAGAAGGGATATTCACTGCCATTTACAATACCTACGAGGATCATTCTCCCGTCCGGGATACTATGGTCACCACCATCGAGGAGAACCTGCTATTCTCAGAGTCGGTGGATGTGGTGCCGGATCCGGAGAAGACGATCAAGGTGATCCGTACGTTAAAGCGCAGATTCGGGGAAGCGGATTATGAGACACTGTGTCTGGCGCTGGCATCGCCGAAGCCGGAGAAGGCACAGGCGGTATACCGGACCATTGCGAAGGGACTGGCTGAAAAGTGCGCGGCGGGGCATCTTATGGATGCCCTTGCAGACACTTATGTGAACCAGACCTTCGGACTGGCAAGGGCAGCCGGGAATGAATATCATCATCTGAAGGGATTCGTCCGGTTTGAGGAACTGGAGAATACGATCCTCTACTCGAAGATCGCACCGAAGAACAATATCCTGACGTTTTTAATGGTACATTTCGCCGACCGTTTTCCTATGGAAGATTTTCTGCTGTTCGATGCGGGTCGATACGTGTTCGGGGTACATCCGGCCGGGAGACCATGGTATACGTTGCAGGGGAAGGATGCCTGGGAGAGAGTACAGTCTAAGACGGAGAAGCTGTCCACGGCGGAGCTGCATTACCGGGAACTTTTCCGCTCCTTCTGTCATACAATAGCTATAAAAGAGCGGGAAAACAGAGAATTACAACGAAATATGCTGCCACTTAGGTTCCAAGAATATATGGTGGAATTTCGATAGATTTCGCCAAATTGAGATTTGGATTTTATCGTGATAAAGTAACAAATATACAAATCGCCGAAAAGGTTTTCCGGATGGAGACCAACTGTTGTCAAAATGATAAAAGAGTGGTAAAAATGCCTAAAATGTGCGTTTTTTGGAAGAAAAAAACCGCTTTACATTTGAGGATGGTTGGCTATAATAGTAATGATTTCAGATATGAGGGGAAAGTACCCGGTGTATTTTTTAACTTACGATCGAACTTACTATTGAAAGGAAGGAACAAGAAATGTCAAAGACGATCCGTTTGACACCTGAAGACGTGAAGCATTTTGTTGATGTAGCTTCAAAGTGTGATTTTGATATTGATATATGCTATAACAGATACGTAGTCGATGCCAAGTCATTCCTTGGAGTGTATGGATTGGATTTCACGAAGCCACTGTCTGTATCTTATGACGGCTATAATGATAAATTTGAAGAGCTGTTGAGACAGTATGCGATTGCGTGCTAAAACATCTTGTGATAACAGAATGTGATTTGACTCCCCAGGTAAGATAGAGTACTATTTACCTGGGGAGTTTTCGTATACCGGGCTTATGAGAGTGTGCAGCACGGGACAAGCCGCAGGCATGCAGTTATGATAGGAATTTGTCAAGGGAGGTGAAGCCGCATGGCAGGAGAAGTCAGAACATCGGTAAGGAATCTTGTGGAATTCATTCTGCGCAGTGGCGACATCGATGACAGGAGACAGGGTTCCCCTGAGAATGCAATGCAGGAGGGCAGCCGGATCCACCGTATGATCCAGCGCCGCATGGGAGCGGAGTATCAGGCGGAAATGGCGCTGAAATACACCCATCCCACGGAGAACTATGTCATCATTGTGGAGGGACGGGCGGATGGTATCATTGAACAGAACGGCGAGACCACCATCGACGAGATCAAGGGGACTTACAGAGATCTGGCGAAGCTGAAGGCACCGTTACCCCTGCACATTGCCCAGGCAAAATGCTATGCCTATATGTACAGTCTGCAGAAGGAGTTGCCTTATATCCGCGTACGGCTGACTTATTGTAATATAGAGACAGAGGATATCCGCTATTTTTATGAAGATTATGAATTTGCCAAGCTGGAGGCATGGTTTCAGCAGTTGATCCGTGATTACCGCAAATGGGCGGATTATACCTGGCAGTGGAGGGAGCTTAGACAACAGTCCATTGCCGGATTGCAATTTCCTTTTGACTACCGGGATGGACAGAAAGAACTGGTCAGTTATGTATATCAGACCATCTACCATAAGAGAAAATTATTCATCGAAGCTCCCACGGGAGTAGGCAAGACCATCTCCACCATCTTCCCCACGGTAAAAGCCATGGGGAAAGATATGGGGGACAAGCTGTTCTATCTTACAGCCAAGACTATCACCCGGACAGTGGCGGAGGATACCTTTTCATTACTTAGGGAAAAGGGACTGCGATTCAAGAGCATTATCCTGACGGCGAAGGAGAAGATCTGTTTTCAGGAGCATACCGAATGTAATCCGGAGCAGTGCCCTTATGCCAAGGGACATTTTGACCGGATCAATGATGCAATCTATGATCTGCTGACTCACGAAGAGAGCTTTACGAGAAATAAAATAGAAGAATATGCCCTGAAATATCAGGTGTGTCCTTTTGAATTCGGACTGGACTTAAGTCTGTTCGCGGATGGCATCATCGGAGACTATAATTACCTCTTTGATCCCCATGTTTATCTGAAGCGGTTTTTCGGAGATGGCAGCCAGGGGGACTATGTATTTCTGATCGATGAGGCACATAACCTCTTAGAGCGCGGCAGAGAAATGTACAGCGCGCCTCTGCGGAAGGAAGACCTGCTGGAACTGAAGCGGGAGATAAAACAGACAATCATGTCGGAAATTGAGGAGGCAGCGCTTAAAAAGCGCGATAAAGACGAGATTTCCGGGCAAATGACATTAGAAATGACAGATATGTCAAAACAACTGCCACAGGAGCATACATTTGTGGAAATAGACGGTACGGACTCTATCTATATCAAAGGGCATAAGGGAAAAAAGTCTGACGGAAAGAGTACCTTTGTGCGGGAAGGCTATGCGGAGAGGATATGCCAGTTGCTGGAAAAGTGCAATGCGCAGCTGCTGTCCATGAAACGGGACTGCGACGGATACCGGCTGGTGGAGGATATTGACATGCTGGTGCAGCCTCTGACCAGACTTCACGGCATCATCAGCGATTATCTGGAGGAGCAGGAGAAGGTCAGTCTGGAAGTGAGGGAGAATCTGCTGGACTTCTACTTCAAGCTCAGTCATTTTCTGGATATTTACGAGAGGATCGATGAAAACTACGTCAAATATACGAGAACGTGTGAGGACGGCAGCTTTGAACTGAAGCTGTTCTGCGTCAATCCCAGAGAAAATCTGAAGGAATGCATGCTCAGGGGACGCAGTACGATCCTGTTTTCCGCCACGTTTCTGCCGATCCAGTATTACAAGAATCTGTTGGGGGGAGAGAAGGAAGACTATGAAGTATACGCTCACTCGGTGTTCGATCCCGAGAAGCGCACCATATTAATCGCCGGGGATGTGACCAGCAAGTTCACCCGCAGATCCAGGGAGGAGTACTACAATATTGCCCGCTATATTCATGAAGTCGTGAAGAACCGGCACGGCAATTACATGGTATTTTTCCCGTCCTATTCCTTCATGGATCAGATCTATGAGATCTACGGGCAATATTTTATGACAGAAGAAGAGGAATGCCTGGTACAGCAGGAATCCATGAACGAAGAGGAGAGAGAATACTTCCTGAATCGCTTCCGGGGCAATGAAGACTGCGACCTGCAGAGTCTTATCGGCATGGAGATCGAGGAGGAAGAGGAACAGACGCTGATCGGGTTCTGCGTGCTGGGAGGTATCTTCGGAGAGGGGATCGACCTGAAAAAGGACAGCCTCATCGGTGTGATCGTAGTAGGAACCGGACTGCCACAGGTAGGCTGTGAACGTGAAATCCTCAAGGACTATTTTGATGACAATGGGGAAAACGGCTTTGACTATTCCTACCGTTATCCCGGAATGAATAAAGTACTGCAGGCAGCGGGCCGGGTGATAAGGACATCTGAAGATGTGGGAATTATCGTCCTGCTGGATGAGCGTTTCAGGCAGTATTCTTATCGCAGAATGTTCCCCAGGGAGTGGGAACAGGTAGTGCCTGTGACAGTGGATACGGTGGCTAAAAAGGTGGAGCGATTTTGGGACGCCTGGTTGTGGCAACAACGATGACATTCGATATGATAACAGAGTTGATATACAACATGACAATCCACATAACCACATATGACACGTGTGTATATGTGGATAACTCGGTGGATTTTGTGGATTATTTGAGCTTTTTTACAAAAAAAACGACAGATGGATCAAAAATGGTGTATAATAGCAAAAGAATTGATGTGGACAAATAATAAAAGCAGTACTGAAACAGTCAATGAAAAAGTATTACGAGTACAAAGTATGAAATTAAGACAACATGAAATTAAGGCAGAAAGGAATGGGGACTAATATGTGGGCTTATGAAAGTGTTTTTTATCAGATCTATCCTATGGGATTCTGTGGAGTTCCTTTTGAAAATGACGGAATACAGAGACATGAGATCAAACGTGTGGAGGAGTGGATCCCCCATATGCAGAAGCTGGGAGTGAATGCCGTTTATTTTTCTCCGGTATTTGAATCGGATACCCATGGTTACAATACCAGGGATTATCGGAAGATCGATGTAAGGCTGGGAACCAATGAGGATTTTAAGGAAGTCTGCGATGCACTGCATGCGGCAGGAATCCGGGTTGTGTTAGACGGTGTGTTTAATCATGTGGGCAGAGGTTTTGCACAGTTTCAGGATGTGATTAAAAACCGGGAGAACTCTCCTTATGTGAACTGGTTCTACCGTATCGATTTTGGCGGTAATTCCAACTACAACGACGGACTGTGGTATGAGGGCTGGGAAGGCTGCTTTGATCTGGTGAAGCTGAACCTGCAGAACCCGGAGGTAGTGAATTACCTGTTAGACAGCGTGAAGGGCTGGATCGATGAATTCGGTATTGACGGTCTGCGCCTGGATGTGGCGTACAGCCTGGATGAGAACTTTGTCAGAAGACTGCGGGAAGTGACCGGTGCCTACAAGCAGGATTTCTTCTTATTAGGGGAGATGCTTCACGGAGATTATAACCGCCTGATGAATGATCAGATGTTACATTCCGCGACGAACTACGAGTGCTATAAGGGACTTTACAGCAGCTTCAACAGCATGAATATGTTCGAGATCGTGCATTCCCTGCTGCGCCAGTTCGGACCGGAGAACTGGACACTGTATAAGGGAAAACACCTGCTGTCTTTCGTGGATAACCACGATGTGACCCGCGTGGCAAGCATTTTGAACAATGAAAATCACCTGCCCCTGATCTATGCCATGGCATTCGGCATGCCGGGGATCCCCTGTGTCTACTATGGAAGCGAATGGGGCTTCAAAGCCAGAAAAGAAGATGGTGACCCTGCACTGCGTCCCTGCTTTGACAAGCCGGAGTGGAACGGTCTGTGCGACTGGATCAGCAGACTGGCAGAGGCCAAGAAGCATTCCGAGGCGCTGAATTACGGAGCCTTTCGTTCGGTGCTGTTGACCAATAAGCAGTGTATTTTCGAGAGAAAGTCGGAGCATGAGAGAGTACTGGTGGCTATCAACGCGGACGGAGAGGACTTCATGGCGCATTTTGATGCCGGCTGCGGAACGGCGGTGGATCTGATCACCGGAGAGAAACATGACTTTGGCGGCGGCAGTCTTCTGCCTGCATACAGTGCTTATTTCTGGCTGATGGAAAACTAACGGAGAATTTATTTATGAAGGTACTGATCTTATCCACCGGAACCGGTGAGGGACATAATTCCGCTGCAAAAGCGGTGAAAGAACAGTTTGAAAAACGGGGCATTCCCTGTGAGTTGGCGGATGTACTTAATTTTGCTTCGGACAAGGCCAGCGCTTACGGACGCCGGATCTACATCTGGAGCACGGTCCGGGCGAAAAAGGTGTTCGCAGGAGCGTACCGGGTAGGCAGGGCCATTTCGTCTGCCAGATTAAAGTCACCGGTGTATTTTGCCAACGCTTTGTATGCGGATAAGCTGTGCAGCTATATCACAGAAAACGGATATGATACAGTGGTAATGCCGCATCTGTTCCCGGCTGAGGCAATGACCTGGCTGCAACGACAGCATAAGCTGGATGTACAGACTTATTTTATTGCCACGGATTATACCTGTATTCCTTTTACCGAGGAGACAAAGGTGGATTACTATTTTATCCCGCATGAGGAACTGGCAACGGAGTTCATCAAACGCGGCATCCCTGCGGAGAAGCTGGTTCCCACGGGAATTCCGGTATCGGAGAGGTTCCTGAAGCTTCCGGAAAAAAGAGAAGCGCGAGTGCAGCTGGGGATTCCGGCAGATAAATCCTGTATCCTTATGATGACGGGCAGTATGGGGTACGGCCGTGTGGAAAGCATGACGGCAAAGCTGGTGGAGCAGACTGGCGCGGATACCCATCTGTATATCCTGGGGGGGACCAATGAAGAACTGAAGAAGACGCTCCGGGATACCTATGCCGATACAGAGCGGGTGCATGTGCTGGATTTTACCACGGAAGCGCATCTCTACATGGCAGCGGCGGATATTTTGTTCACCAAACCGGGAGGACTGACCTCCACGGAAGCGGTGGCTGCGAAAGCTGCATTGGTACACACTAAGCCGATCCCCGGATGTGAGGATCGCAATGTTGCCTTTTTCACACAACATGGGATGTCTGTATCAGGAGATACGGAAGATGCCGTGATACAAAATGGACTAAAGCTTCTGCGGGATCCGGAGGCACAGGCCGAAATGCGGAAGTGTCAGGAAAAATACGGAAAGCCTTATGCTGCAGATGCAGTCTGTGAATTTATCTGCGGACAAAAGCAGGCGCACTTCTGATCTCTGCCATTGTGATCCATAAAAACAGTATCCGTCAGGAGTTTTTGGAGGAGTCGACGGAATCTTTGGAAAGTCTTTAGAATTTCTTACGGTTTCTCTATATTGACGCATGATATTATATGCCGTATAGTATAGCCACAGAGCAATACTATACGGCATATAATATTGTAAGGAAAGCCGGATAGCCGCAAATTTCAGAGAGGAGCGATAGGATGCTTTTTAATACAGGAGCAGCTCTGCTGGATGCTATCGTGCTGGCGGTGGTCGCCCGGGAACCGGAAGGAACCTATGGGTACAAGATCACCCAGGAGGTCCGGCAGGTGATCGAACTGTCGGAATCCACCCTGTATCCCGTGCTTCGGAGACTACAGAAGGACGAATGTCTGGAGGTCTATGACAGGGAATGCAGCGGCAGGACGAGACGCTATTACAAGGTCACCAGCAGGGGCTGGGCACAGCTTCATTTATATGAAAGCGAGTGGCGAAGCTACAGCGGGAAGATCACAGGACTGTTTGAGGGAAGACCGGTGAAGAGGTCAGAGGCATAAAAATGCACAGATGGGAGAAAAAGTAGGATGAACAGAACGGAGTATATGAGGCAGCTGGAGAGCCTGCTGCAAAATATTTCTGCTACGGAGCGGGAAGAAGCGCTACAATATTATAATGAATATTTTAACGATGCGGGACCGGAGAATGAACAGAATGTTATTGAGGCACTGGGGAATCCTGTGAAGGTGGCGGAGAATATCAAAAAGGACATTTTCGGCAATGGTTATGGGGAGAACAACTACCAGAGAGCAGGAGCCGACAGCCGGGCAGTGATCACTTATCCGGCAGATTCTCAGACAGAAAATGGTAACAACCGTCAGAGTGATACGCCGCAAACTGCACAGGCGCAGGTGGTATCTCCACAGAAAAAAGAAGGAATGTCTACCGGTATGATCGTGCTGATCGTCATTTTGTGTATTTTGGCATCCCCGGTGATCCTGGGAGCAGCTTCCGCCGGTATCGGCGTGGCAGCAGGGCTGATCGCCACATGGTTCGGACTGATCATCGGTTTCGGGGCAACGGCAGCAGCACTGATACTGGTTCTGATCGCACTGGTGGCAGTAGGGATCATCAGTATGTTTACGCATCCATTTGTGGGAATGTGCCTGATCGGTGCCGGACTGATCTGCGGAGGTGTCGGACTTCTGTTCCTGATGCTGACCGTGGCCATGGCGGGAATCGCCACACCGGCGATCTGTTGTTGGATCGGAGGATTATTCCAGAAAAGAGGTAAAAAAGAAGCATGAAAAAATTTATGAAGGGCTGTGCCATCACAGCGTTGATATTAATATTATTGGGACTGATCCTGGGAGTGAGCGGAAGCCTGGGGAATGGCTCCACGCATTTTTCGCCGGGGGAGATCCTGTCAGCGGTTACCCTGGGAAGAATCTCCGGAGAAGAGGTGGATGACTGGAGCAACGGTGTGACGGAGCAGATCCGGGAAAATATAGGCGATGTGCACTATGATCTGGAGGACAATGTGGATTATGACTCAGATTACGGAGTAAAGTCGGGAAAGATAGATCTGTATGTTCTGGGGGATGACAGCCAGGGCATCACGGATCTACAGGTGCAGGCCGGTGGCTGTGTCATGAAGATTCGGGTGTCAGAGGACAACTGCTTCCGGGTAGAAGCCGACGGAATGCGGAAGTTCCAGGGATATGTGGAAGGCGGTACGATGGAGATCCGCGGAACCTCAAAAGCAAGCAACAACAGTGAGGGTAATCTGGGCGGTTCCATCTGCCTGTATGTGCCTGAGGGATATTATTTTGAAAATACCTCTTTGGATCTGGGAGCCGGAAGCCTCAGTGTAGAGGAATTGCAGACGGGCGCGCTGGAAGCCAATGTGGGTGCCGGCAAGATGACGTTTGAAAAACTGGAGGCTGACCAGGCAGAGTTAGACTGTGGTGCCGGTCAGATGACAGTAGAAGAACTGAGCAGCCGCGTGGCAGAGGTTTCCGTAGGAATGGGATCCGTTCGTCTGAACGGAGATGTGACCGAACGATTGGACGGAGAGTGCTCCATGGGAGAACTGAAACTGACACTGGCAGGAGCGCAGACAGATTTCAACTACGACTTAAGCTGCGGTATGGGTGAACTGAAAGTCGGTGATGACAGTTACAACGGCCTGGCACAGGAGAAACAGATCAACAACAACGCTTCTAAAAATATGGAGCTGGAATGTGCTATGGGCAGCGTTGTGGTGGAGTTTAAGTAATTTTAACGTTTTTTACAACAACGCCGCCAGATACTTTTCAAATACCACGCCCTCCTGCACGGGCGTTCCCGCCTTTTCGCTTCCGGCGATGCACAGACCTACGAAGTTCGCTGCCTTCTGCACGGAGGATAGTAAGGTTTCTCCGCGGACGGCATCGGCGGCGAGAATGGAGGCGAAGATGTCTCCGGTGCCGGGGCGGGAGGCTCCGGCAATGGGGGTGGAAACAGTGGTATAGACACCATCATCCCACAGAAAGTTCACCAGAGAATCTCCCTGACGGATCCCGGTGATGACGATGGATGCACCAGAGGAACCAGCAGGAGCCAGCCGTTCACACAATCCGGACAGCTCCTGCATCGTCCATTCCCCATCCTTCCAGGGAGTGCCGGTCAGCAGGCAGGCTTCCGTGATATTCGGCGTGATAATATCTGCAAGAGGCAGCAGCTCCTTCATCTTCTGAACATGCGTCTTGGTGATGGAGGAGTAGGCCCTGCCGTGGTCTCCCATGACCGGATCCAGCAAAAACAGGGGAGGCCGGAACATTTCCACGAATTCCCGTACAATGTCGATCTGCTCTTCATTTCCTAAGAATCCACAGTATAACCCATCGAAGGTAAGTCCCAGTTCGTTCCATACTTTTATATAATCTCGCATATGAGAGGTGTAGTCATCAAAATGGCAGAGAGGAAATCCCAAATGGTTTGATAAAACAGAAGTAGGCACAGGGCATACCTGTACCTTCATTACGCTGATCACGGGCAGGGACACGGTGGTGGAGCAGCGCCCGAAACCGGCAATATCATTGATCATAGCAAGGCGGGGAACGAAATCCCCGCCTCTTTGTGTATTTCTATCAGAAGTATCGAAATTAGATATCATGGAATAATCCTGCTTTCTTCAGTGCCGGACGAAGTGCCAGATAGAATACGGAAGCACAGATCACAGCAACGATGGCGTTGACACCGGTAGTTACGGTGCTGATCTTGGCAAGAGCCTTGGAAATATCCTGAGGCACACCCAGCAGATACATTTTATAGAAGTAACCAACCAACGGATCCGCTACCACGTTAAAGACCATACCGCAGGCAGAAGCAAGGATCGTTACGCCGGTCACATATTTTGCGGAATGCTCTTTGCTTAAATGGAAGATCTTGTGAGCTACCAGACCTACGATCAGACCGATGCACAATTTTAATAAGAAGGTCTTGGGAGCGCTGGTCACATAAGCAGTGGTCAGATCGGCGATGGTCATACCGATGGCACCGGCAAGTCCGCCCCAGTATCCGCCAAGCAATAAAGCTGCCAGTACACAGAACACATTGCCCAGATGGAACGCTGTTTTCTCGGGACCAACGGGAATGTCGATCTTGAAGAAAGCAAATCCGATATAGCACAGAGCTGCTAACAGACCTGCCTGCGCCAGCTTCTTCACATCCGCTTTCTGTGCGGGAATTACGCCTGCGATGGCATTATACAATCCCTTGACAGTTAACAGGATAGCGAAGAATACCAGAACCAGGCTATAGGAGTAAGGGCGCTCTGCGGACAGCTTCTGGTCGGACAGAGTGGACTTCGAAGCGGCCAATTCATCCTTCTGCGCATTCAGGGCATCCAGATCACCGTCTGCTGTGCCGCTGGTGACTGCCTCGATGGAAGCTTCTACTTCTTCCAGCTGTGCCTTGACATCACTTAACTGGCTGCCATAAGCAACGGATTCCTGATAACTGTTATTGTGGGTAATGACTGCCAGGATAATTCCCAGGATCAGGAGAATGGCTCCCGCGATCAATACGCCGTATGATTTTTTCTTTTCCATAATGATGATCTCCTCTTTTAATTTCTTTTTCATAATTCCCATTTATTCGGTGGGATATGTTAGGATTCAGTGTATAGAAAAAGTGGCTTGCTTAAAAGAGCCAGAATGCGTTTTTTTTACCATGCCAGTTTACACATAAAAAACCATATATTCTGCAGGAAAACAAGATTTCCTTGACAAAGTCGGAATTTCTGTACTATATTTTTTATTAGTAGTTTTACAGATTAAAGGCAATGACGAAGAGGAGTACACATATCCCCTTACCAGAGAGAGCGGCTGCATGTATGCGCTGGAAGGCTGCTTCAAGACAGGAATGTGGAAGGTAGCTTCCAAGCCGGAGAGCCGAGACCGGATATTCCGGGCGTAAGTTCTCACGAGTTATCCCCGTTACCGGATAGGACTTTGTAAGAAGTCGCGAGGCAGCGCAAGCTGTGAACAAAGGTGGTACCGCGTTACTGACGCCCTTCGCTGACGAGAGTCGGCAGAGGGCTTTTTTGCGACTATTCAGAGCCATGTAAATTCACATGGATAGGCGTCGAATGCTTGCATTCGTAAGAATATCCATGCGGATTTATAGGGCGAAGTAACCTCAATAAGCAAAAGGAAAGCATCGTAGATGCGATTTTGCGCATGAGGTCTGAATAGGAGCAAATGCAAAAAAGGAGGACAAAATGAGCAAAGAATTAGCCAAGACCTATGACCCCAGTGGCATAGAAGACAGACTGTATCAGAAGTGGCTTGACAAAAAGTATTTTCATGCGGAGGTAGATCATAGTAAGACTCCCTTCACTATCGTGATCCCGCCCCCAAATATCACCGGACAGCTCCACATGGGGCATGCACTGGACAACACCATGCAGGATATCCTGATCCGTTATAAGAGAATGCAGGGCTACAATGCACTGTGGCAGCCCGGTACCGACCATGCAAGTATCGCTACCGAGGTTAAGATCATCCAGAAGCTGAAGGAAGAAGGCATCGACAAACACGATCTGGGTCGTGAAAAGTTCTTAGAGAGAGCCTGGGAGTGGAAGAAGGAATACGGCGGACGTATTATTAGTCAGCTGAAAAAGCTGGGTTCTTCCTGCGACTGGGACAGAGAGCGTTTCACCATGGATGAGGGCTGTAATAAGGCAGTCACCGAAGTATTCGTGAAGATGCACGAAAAAGGTTATATCTACAAGGGCGCCCGTATCGTTAACTGGTGTCCCGTATGTAATACCTCCATCTCCGATGCAGAGGTAGAGTATCAGGAGCAGGCAGGACATTTCTGGCACATCAAATATCCGCTGATGAACGAGGACGGAACTCCCAGCACCACAGAATTTCTGACCTTTGCCACTACCCGTCCCGAGACCATGTTAGGTGATACCGCAGTAGCCATCCATCCCGATGACGAGCGTTACACCCATCTGCATGGCAGAAAGGTACTGCTTCCTATCGTAAACCGTGTGATCCCTATCGTTGAGGATGCTTATGTAGACAGAGAGTTCGGTACCGGTGTCGTTAAGATCACTCCGGCGCATGACCCCAACGACTTTGAGGTTGGTAAGCGTCATGATCTGCCCGTGATCAACATCCTGAATGATGATGCTACGATCAATAAAAACGGCGGCAAGTTCGAGGGCATGGACCGTTACGAAGCAAGAAAAGCCATCGTGGAAGAACTGGATCAGATGGGCCTGTTAGTGAAGATCGAAGATCATGTACACAACGTAGGTACCCATGACCGTTGCAAGACCACCATCGAGCCTATGGTAAAGGACCAGTGGTTCGTTAAGATGGATGAGCTGATCAAACCTGCAAGAGAAGCTGTAAAAAATGGTGAGATCAAGCTGATCCCCGAGCGTATGGAGAAGAACTATTTCAACTGGACGGATAATATCCGCGACTGGTGTATCAGCCGCCAGCTGTGGTGGGGACACAGGATTCCCGCCTATTACTGCGATGACTGCGGTGAAGTAGTCGTAGCCAAGGAAATGCCGAAGGTATGCCCCAAGTGCGGCTGCACCCACTTTACACAGGATCCCGATACCCTGGATACGTGGTTTTCTTCTGCACTGTGGCCTTTTGAGACCCTGGGATGGCCGGAGCAGACCGAGGATCTGAAGTATTTTTATCCCACCGATGTCCTGGTAACCGGTTATGATATCATCTTCTTCTGGGTCATCCGTATGATCTTCTCCGGATATGAGCAGATGGGAGAGAAGCCCTTCAAGACCGTACTGTTCCACGGACTGGTACGTGACAGTCAGGGACGTAAGATGTCCAAGTCTCTGGGCAATGGTATCGACCCCTTGGAGATCATCAGCCAGTACGGTGCCGATGCACTGCGTCTGACCCTGATCACCGGTAACGCACCGGGCAACGATATGCGTTTTTATTATGAGAGAGTAGAGAACAGCCGTAACTTCGCGAACAAGGTATGGAATGCTTCCCGTTTCATTATGATGAACATGGAGCAGGCACTGGAGAAGACCGGAAAAGATATCACCATCCCTGCGGCAGCAGATTTACAGCCCGTAGATAAGTGGATCCTGTCCAAGTTAAACACTCTGGTAAAAGATGTGACTGACAACATGGATCACTTCGAACTGGGTATTGCCGTACAGAAGGTATATGACTTTATCTGGGATGAATTCTGTGACTGGTACATTGAGATGGTAAAACCCCGTCTGTACAGCACCGACGATGCAGTCAGCCAGAATGCGGCACTGTGGACCTTAAAGACCGTCCTGATCGATGCTCTGAAGCTGTTACATCCTTACATGCCGTTCATCACCGAGGAAATCTTCTGCACCATTCAGAACGAAGAAGAGTCCATCATGATCAGCAAGTGGCCGGAGTACAGCGAAGATCGTGCATTCCCCGCAGAGGAGAAGGCTATCGAAACGATTAAGGAAGCCGTTCGCGGTATCCGCAACATCCGTACCGAGATGAACGTGGCACCCAGCCGTAAGGCAAGTGTATATGTAGTCAGCGAAAATGACGAGATCCGCAGGATCTTTGAAGAGGGTAAGCTGTTCTTCGCAAGTCTTGCTTATGCCAATGAGATCATGATCCAGGCTGACAAGACCGGCATTGCAGATGACGCGGTATCCGTAGTGATTCCCGGTGCAACCCTGTACATCCCGTTTGCGGAGCTGGTAGACATCGCACAGGAGATCGAGCGTCTGAAGAAGGAGCAGAAGAGACTGGAAGGCGAGCTGGCTCGTTCTAAGGGAATGCTGTCCAACGAAAGATTCCTGTCCAAGGCTCCCGAAGCGAAGATCGCAGAGGAGAAGGAAAAGCTGGCAAAATACGAGCAGATGATGGAACAGGTGACAAAGCGTTTAGAGCAGCTGGCATGATCTGCAACGAAACGTACAGAATAGGAAGAACGTAAAGCATAAGGAATACGATGAAATTCGGTAATGACATGATAACGTTTGAAGAAGCGGTGGCATATCTGAAGGATATGCCCCGCTTTACTGTTAAAAAAAATCCTGCGGACAGCAGGGATCTTAAATGGTTTTTAAAGAAACTGGGAAATCCGGAGCAGAATCTGCGGATCATCCATGTGGCGGGCACCAATGGAAAAGGCTCCGTCTGTGCCTACATGAGTTCGATCCTGCAGGAAGCAGGCTATCGCACAGCCGTATTTACTTCACCTCATCTGGTGGATATGAGGGAGCGTTTTGCCGTCAATGGAAAAATGATATCCGAAGAAGCTTTTTTACAGGTTTACCGTGCAGTAGGGGATGCGCTGCAGGAGGCAAATTCTGTTAATACAGGAGTCTTGCTTCCCGGAGGAGAAGCTGCCCCGGAATTTGTACTCAACTTTTACGAATATCTTTTCTGTATGGCATTACTCTGTTTTTCAGAAGAAAAGCCGGACTACTGCATCATTGAGACCGGACTGGGGGGCAGACTGGATGCCACGAATTATGTGGACAATAAACTTCTGACCGTCATTACAAGGATCAGTCTGGATCATGTACAGTACCTGGGAGATACCACGGCGAAGATCGCAGCGGAAAAGGCAGGGATCCTGCGTCCGGGTGTTCCGGTGGTGTACCTGGACGGGGACGCGGACGCCAGTGCGGTAATTTGCCGTAAAGCGTCAGAACTTGGTGCGATGCAGATACCGGTGTCGAAAAAGGACTATACTTTCCTCGGATTTCGGAAGAAATACATTGATTTTTCCCTGCGCTCTGAGTATTATAATTATATTAGTCTTACTTTGCATACCATTGCACGTTACCAGATGGAGAATGCAGCGTTGGCGGTTCGGGCCGTGGAAGTACTGTTTCGCAGTGCAGATACGGAGGAGAATGGCGGCAGGCTCTGTGCAGGAGTCGGATGTCCCACTGTGGAAGAGATCCGTCGGGGAATCCTTGGCTGCTTCTGGCAGGGACGTATGGAAGAGGTGCTTCCTGAGGTGTATGTGGATGGTGCGCATAATGACGACGGCATCCGGGCTTTTCTGGATACCGTAACAGAAGATGGCCATGCGACAGGCAGGAGACTGTTGTTCGGTGTGGCTGCGGATAAGGATTGCAGGCATATGATACAGCGGGTGATCACGTCGGGATTGTTCGACCATATCGCCTTTACCCATATGCGGACGGCGAGATCTCTTTCACTGGAAGAATTCAGAGATCTGCTGGCAGCTTATCCGGGACATTATACTATGTATACGGAAGCGGATACGGCACTGCGGGAGCAGGTCCGGGAGAAACGTCCCGGAGAACGTCTCTATATCGCGGGCAGCCTGTATCTTGTCGGGGAAATAAAGGAGTCTTTGGACCATGATCAATTTTGAAGAAGAACTGAAGAAGTTTCATCCAAGCCTGGAAGTGGAAGATGCGGAAGAAGCCATCTACAATCAGGATCTGACCGATGCGGCGGATCTTTTGGTGAAGATGATGAAAGAAGCTGAAGAAAAAGAAAAGAAATAGGAGGGAAAGCATGTTTTGTTATAACTGCGGCTGCCATCTGTCAGAGCATGATTTCTGTACATCCTGTGGAGCAGATGTATCCCTCTATAAAAAGATCATGTGCATGTCCAACCGTTTCTACAACGACGGACTGGAGAAAGCGGGAGTACGGGATCTTACAGGTGCGATCAACAGCTTACGGCAGAGCCTGAAATTCAATAAAAACAATATCGAAGCCAGAAATCTGTTAGGACTGGTATATTTTGAGACCGGAGAGGTTGTTGCGGCGCTCAGCGAATGGGTCATCAGCAAAAATATGCGTCCCGAGAAAAATATCGCGGACGATTATATCAACATGCTGCAGTCCAACGCTTCCCGCCTGGATGCCATTAACCAGACTATCAAAAAATACAACCAGGCGCTGGTCTACTGCAATCAGGACAGCAAGGATCTGGCAATTATCCAGCTGAAAAAGGTATTGTCCCTGAACCCGAAGTTCATCCGGGCACATCAGCTGTTAGCATTGCTCTACATGGACAGCGAGCAGTGGGACAGAGCGGAGAGAGAACTGCGCAAATGTATGGACATCGACCGCAACAATACACTGACCCTTCGTTATCTGAAGGAAGTGGAGATGCAGCTGACGCCGGATGAGAACGGCAAACAGACCGGCAGACGGAAAAAAGACGATGCAGTCCGCTACCAGAGTGACAACGAGATTATCATCCAGCCATTGAATGTGAAAGAGCAGAAGAGTGCAGGACTGTCCTCTCTGATCAATATCGCTATCGGACTGGTCATCGGACTGGCTGTAATGTATTTCCTGGTGGTTCCGGCGGCAGTGTCTAATGCCAATAATGAAGCCCAGAAGACCATCACGGATATCGGTAACCAGTTAGACACCAAGACCTCCAGAATTCAGGAGCTTGAGACACAGATGGAGGCATTGCAGACAGAGAACGATACCCTGAATCAGGAGCTCCAGGGATATGTGGGAGCCGATGGTACGCTGCAGACCATTGATAATCTGTTGGCAGCAGCTACTGCTTATCTGGAGAATCAGGATATTACACAGACTGCGACGAACCTGGAGACGATTTCCGCTTCTGTGAATGTGGATGATACTTCCGAAGCTTTTCAGACATTGTATAAGACATTGCTTGGCCTGATCGGACCGCAGCTCTCAGCGCAGTATTATGAGACAGGCTATAATGCTTACCGCAGTGAGGATTATAAAGCGGCTATCGAGAATCTGTCCAAGGCAGTCATCTATGATGAGACGAACAAGGACGCCTGGCTTAGTCTGGGCAATTCCTATCGCAAGAGCGACGACGCACAGAATGCCATCGCTACTTATGACAAGATCATAGAGCTGTTCCCGAATACTGAGACTGCCAGAAGTGCTCAGAGATATCGTTCTCAGCTGGCAGAGAATACCGCACAATAGGAATTTGCAACATACCATCAGACAATTACACACAACACACGAAAGAGAACTTGTTACAAGAGGCAGGTTCTCTTTTTTTATAGCAAAATGAAGAAACGCTGTGCAACAGCAGAATGAGAGGAAATATGGAAGATTTTCAAGACTTTCAGATCATTGACAATTGCCTGATGGTGCGTATGCCGGAGGAAGTGGATCATCACAGAGCCGCCTACATCTGCGAGGGGGCGGACAGGCTGCTTGTGAGGGAAAATGTGGAAAATGTGGTATTTGATTTTGAAGATACCCGGTTCATGGATTCTTCCGGAATCGGGATCATTATGGGACGATATCGCAAGATTTCCTGCTTCGGCGGACATGTCTATGCCATCCACGCAGACCGGCAGATCCAACGTATTTTCCGGATGTCCGGGCTCCACAGGATTGTAGAGATCCTGCCGGGGTAAGATAGCCGGAGCAAAGATATTGTCGAAAATAGGAAAATATGAAAGAAATCATGCAAAAAAATATGAAAAACAGTGCGATAGTAAGCGCAGAAATGAGGGAAATATGGTAGCAGAGAGGGAAGAAGTGCAACTGACAGAGAAAAGAGAGGATCCGCAGAATAAAACACAAGGGAACCGGAATGAGGTGGAGATCGTATTTGATGCCATCTCCTGCAATGAGAGCTTTGCCAGAGTAGCGGTGGCAGCATTCATTACCCACTTAAATCCCACCCTGGAGGAACTGGCGGACATTAAGACAGCGGTGTCGGAAGCGGTGACCAACGCCATTATTCACGGCTACGAGAACCTGTCCGGGTACAGCAGACATGGGGAAAGCATTCCGGCGTACAGCATTGTTCATCCGGGAAAAGTGCGGATGCGCTGTGTCCTGGAGGGAGATATGTTATCCATCGAGATCACTGATCAGGGAAAGGGGATCGAGGATCTTAAGAAAGCCATGGAACCGCTGTTTACCACGAAACCGGAACTGGAGCGTTCCGGCATGGGATTTGCCTTTATGGAAGCGTTCATGGATGACCTGGAGGTGGAGAGCACACCGGGGAAGGGCACAAGAGTACATATGTGGAAGAAAATGCGCTGCGGAGACTGGATCGGAAAAGAGGACTGAGACATGGAAGAAGTATCAGTACTCATCGGAAAGTCACAGAGCGGGGATAAAGAAGCGAGAGAAGTACTGATCGAGAACAATTTAGGACTGGTGCACCACATTGTAAAGAGATTCCTGGGCAGAGGGTATGACCCGGAGGATCTGTTTCAGATCGGGGTCATCGGTTTGATGAAAGCCATTGATAAATTTGACCTGAGACTGGAGGTGCGGTTCTCCACCTATGCCGTGCCCATGATCACTGGAGAGATCAAGAGGTTTCTTAGGGACGACGGACTGTTAAAGGTCTCCCGCACGATTAAAGAGGACGGACTGAAGGTGAGGCTGGCAAGACAACGGCTGCAGAGCAGACTGCACAGAGAACCGACGCTGCAGGAGCTGTCCGAGGAAGCACAGCTTGGCAGGGAGGCGATCATTCTGGCGATGGAAGCCGGAGCAGAGGTGGAATCCCTCTACAGCAGTTCGGGGCAGGAGGATGGCAGCGAATTGTGCCTGGCGGACCGGGTGGTGGCAGCGACCCACGGCTGCGTAGGTGCCAGCATGGGCAGCAGCGGAGCTGTGGAAAATGATGTGGAGAAGGACAGGCTGTTGGATCACATGTTTCTGTCACAGCTGCTGAAAGAACTGCCGGAGAGAGACCGGGAGTTGATCCGCATGCGATATTTTCAGAACAAGACTCAGACGGAGATCGCCAGTATCCTGGGGATCAGCCAGGTACAGGTCAGCCGCCTGGAGAAAAAGATTCTGCGCGAAATGCGGGAGATGGCAGGATAGAGGGATTTGCAGGTAAACTATTATTGTATATATGAGAATGCATCACGGTAGATATGAGAAAACATTAAGAAATCATAAACATAAATTTTCCTCTTCCTTTCCGCAAGGATTTCTATTATATTATAACTAAGCGTCAAGTGCAGAATTGCGTCGCAGCAGCTTCTTTTTGGCGAACACTGTTTTACGAATGACTATTCAGAAGTAATGTATTTGGTAAGTTGTCAGGATGTCGGGGGCTTTTGACCCTGGCATCATAGAAAGAAAGTATAGATAGATAAAAGGAGAGCAGGGGTACTTATGAAAAAACAAAATGAAAACGGACGGATCTTAGAGGATCGTCTGAGCAGAGCAAATAAGCGTAAGAAAAACAACACCATAGCATCCATTCTGGTCATGACCGGATGTCTGTTAGTACTGGTGCTGGTAACATATGTGGCAGGAATCCTGTATTCCTGGATCGACAGCAAGTTCCAGGATAATGCAAATGATCTGGCAGCTGCAGCGGAAGCGGGCGGTCAGACGGAGAGTGCAGCAGAGGCTGTAAAGACTTATACGCAGGAGGAAGTGGATTCGCTGATAGCGGAAGCGAAGCAGCAGGCGGAGGATGAGGAAGAGAACAAGATCCTCTCCGGGATCCGTGATGGTCTGACCTCCGGTACCACCATGGTAGAGACCTTACGTCCCTACTATCCGGATGAACTGGTGGTAGTGAGCAACGGAACTTTTAATTTTGTTCCCATTCGTGACGACTTGCAGAAAAATGACTATGCATTGGAGAACCTGAACATTTTGGAGGACGGAGAAGTGCAGTACATGCAGGATGGACAGGTGGTATCCCACAAGGGTATCGACGTCTCCAAACATCAGGGCAATATCGACTGGACGAAAGTCGCTGCGGATGGCGTAGAATTCGCCTTTATCCGTGTGGGACTCAGAGGATACGGTACCGAGGGTAAGTTAGTAGAAGATGAATACTTCGAACAGAATATCAAGGGTGCCCTGCAGGCAGGTATCAAAGTAGGTGTCTACTTCTATTCCCAGGCGATCACGGATGCAGAACTGTTGGAAGAGGCGAATCTGGTATTAGAGAAGGTAAAGCCTTACAATGTTGAGCTTCCCATCGTCTACGATGTGGAGAAAGTAAGCGGCGGCAAAGGACGTGCCAATGATCTGAGCGTGGAAGAGAGAACCCGCCTGACCGCCCTGTTCTGCCAGACCATTCAGGATGCCGGTTACAAACCCATGATCTATCACAACATGGAGATGGGCACTCTGATGTTAGACCTGTCCCAGTTGGAATCCTATGATAAGTGGTTCGCTTATTACAATGATGATCTGTATTATCCGTATGCCTACAAGGTATGGCAGTATACCGAAAAAGGTGCTGTGGACGGCATCAATGAGGAAGTGGATCTGAATATCTGGTTCGGGGATATTTAGAAAATAAATATATTTATCAGGTATGGAAAGACTTCATTCAGCAGTGAATGGAGTCTTTTTGCATAGGTAAACTATTGCGGACCACGGATAAACTATTTATAATTGTGGAAGGAAAATATGATCAGAGTCGGTAAGTCGTGACTGGCGGGGAAATGGTTTATGAACAAGAAAAAATTAAAGGACAACATCAAGAGAATATATAATGTTATTTTGTTACTGGCAAGTGTTGGTATTCTGGGTGCGGCAGTGATGATCATTCATGAAAATGAGGAAAAATCCATTGCTGAGCAGAAACAGTATGAGACGATCAGTGTCCAGATGATAGAGAAACAGTTAAATATTTCCGAAGACTTTATTTATAATCTGGTGGCAAATAATACAGATTATCCTGTCATTACTTCTGAAAATGATAATCAGCGTACGCTTGCGTTAGTTAAGATCAATGAATATATGACAAGAGAAACGGTGCTTAATAATAGTGTCTATTATTTTTTCCTATATGATACACAGAGAAATTCCTGGGTGAGCAGAGTGGGAGTTAATGGGAACAATAATGAGATTGTTTATCTGAAGGATTATATAAAGACAACGATCAACGGAGAAAAAGCTGCGGGCTATAACTGGAAACTGTGCAATATTCATGGAAATGACTACCTGATATATATTTACAGAGATGGGGATGTTTATGTCGGAGCAGTGGCAGATGTCAATTATTTATTGAATGATATTGAAAGCATTACGGATAACAGTATTTTCTTATATGATGCCGGGGACAGCAGTGCAGAACCTGAGTTCGTAGTGGAGGAAGGTTGGCATCTGTTTCAGGGAAAGCTCTATTATGTGTTTTGCGACAAACTGGAAAGAACTTCTGTTTATATGATTACATATTGTGATGCAAAAAATATCATGACAGGCTTCGGATGGATATTATTTATAATCACTGCGGTGTGCATCGCAGCACTGATTCCGGGGATGTGGTTCAAGTATCATATTTATCATACGGTGACGGTTCCTATTGACCGGATCGCGGAAAATATGGATAAAATCAAGAATGGCGCCGATGTGTCTGAACTTGAGGATGTCACATCTGAGTATACGGAAATCAGTGAATTGAATCAGACCTTGAAGAATATGGTAGACCAGATCTACGGACTGGAGCAGGTAAAGCTGGATTATCTTCATTTACAGGCGAATCCGCACTTTATTTTAAATGGACTGAATATGCTGTATACCATCCTGGAGCAGAAAAAAGAGACCGAGCTGACCGGCTATGTGTTGATGCTTGTAAAGCATATGCGTTTTATGATTCATTTGAAAGAGAAGACCATTCCTTTAAAAGGTGAAATGGAGTTTACGAGAAACTATATTGGACTGTATCAAAAAAGGGTTCCTTTTCAAATTATTTTACAAGAAGAGGGCACCGGTCAGTATCCGGATATGCAGGTGCTTCCCTATTCTATTCAGACAATTGTGGAAAATTGTGTAAAATACGGAATGTCAAAGGATGGTAATATTTATATCTTCATATCGGTGGAACAGGCAGAAGGCAGAAATATTATCAAGATCAGTGACCGGGGAAAAGGCATCAATAAAGATATCGGTGCTATGATTGCGGAGAATCAGAGAGTAATTGATGAATATGGAAAAGAACATATTGGTATGTATAACGTGAAATCAAGAATGCAGATGATATTTGGAGATAGTGCATTATTTGAAGTGTTGGAGAATCCGGAGGGCGGAAGCCTGATCTGTATGTCCTGGAAGATGGAATAAGTCGATTTTTGAAAGGTAGAAAGTCTTTTTTTTATATGATCAGCCAAAGTAAAGTGTTTTATAATCAGAATTACAAAAAAACGGCTGGAGGAGAAGAAAATGATACTTGATCTGACAAATGTTCCTTTTACAAGACGAAATTCCTACATGGTGATTTCTTACATCACAGACCAATTCAGACTTTTTGGAAGAAAGATCGCAGAGGATGAAGGTCTCTATCTGAGGAGTGTCAGGGGAGACTGCCGCATGAATCCTCTGATCGCACATCTGGTTCCTACTTATCAGGGAAAGGCTGCTGATTACACTTATTACTCAGATGGAACAGAAATTGTCGTGGAATTCAAGGCGGCAGATGCCAAAATAGAGATTATTTTTGCCGAAGAGAATACATTGCTGATTCGCGGACAGGGGGAAGGGATCGGTCTGGAATTCGACCGCCTGGCAGGCTCGGAAAGCTTATATGATTATGTTATCACTATTCCTTACAAGGAAAGAGAATTCTATGAGGCAAATCTGTTTCGGAATGCCAGCAAATATATTTTCGGCAGCAGAAAAGGCAAAAAGAGTTTTGCACAGGACTGGCAGGAACAGACGGCAAAGGCATGCAAGATTATTTATGAAGCCGTAGACGGTGAATTTGAAGCAACAGTAGAAGAAGCACAGGTGGAATGGAAATTCCGGGAATATACTTTTTCATTTGACGAAAAACTGGCTGAGGTAAAAAAAGAATTCGCAGAATTCTGCAATACAATGCCGGAAGTGCCGGATGAATATGAAGAAGAAAAAAAACTGGCTTCCTATATAGATTGGTGCAGTCAGGTGAAACGTGGTGGGAGACTCACAAGAGATGCACTTTATCCTTCTAAGAACTGGATGATCGGTGCATTTAGCTGGGATCACTGCTTTATTGCACAGGCCCTTTCATACCATCGGCCCAAGGAAGCCTGGGATCAGTTTATGATTATGTTTGATTATCAGGATGAGACAGGACGTATACCGGATGCTGTGACAGATGCTTATATTACCTGGAATTTCTGCAAGCCGCCAGTGCATGGCTGGACACTGATGAAAATGATGGAGCATATGGAGCTGTCAAAAGAACAACTGCAGGAAGCATATGAGAGACTGGCTAAGTGGACTCACTGGTGGTACGATTATCGGGATTCGAATCATAACGGGTTATGTGAATATTATCATGGAAATGACTGTGGATGGGATAATTCTACTGTATTTAATCATTCCATTACTGTGGAATCTCCGGATCTGTCCGCTGAATTGATCCTTCAATGTGAAGCATTGGGCAGAATTGCCGGAATGCTTGGAATGGAGGAGGCAGACGATTGGAAGACCATGGCTCATGCCCAGATGGAAAAACTGTTGAAATATCAATTTGAAGGAAACAAACCGGTAGCCAGAGACCGCAATACCGGGGAAATCATTACCTGTAACAGTCTTCTTCCCTATACCTGTATTATTTTAGGAAAACGGTTGCCAGAAGAAAAAGCCGCATATATTGTAAATGCCCTGAAAAATGAATTCCTGGCACCGGGAGGAATAGCCACAGAGAAGGTTGACAGTGAATTATATCAGTCCGACGGTTACTGGAGAGGTCCGATCTGGGCACCAACTACAATGATGGTGCTGGATGGATTGTGGCAGTTAGGGGAGCATGAGTTTGTAAGGGAAGTTGCGAAGCGTTTTGCCGGTATGGTGCAAAAAAGCGGATTTCCTGAAAATTTTGATTCGGTTACGGGTGCCGGCAACAGAGACCGGGCATTTTCCTGGACTGCTTCTACTTTTATGGTGATAATGAACCGCTACTTTATGGAGAATTGAAAATGAACATTTTAATTGTAGATGATGAGATACTTGCAATTGAAAATGTTGAGAATGCATTAAAAAACATTTCTGTTCCGGATACCCGGGGCAGAAATGTTTTTCGTGCATTTAACATTAACGATGCTAAAAGTATTATTGCTACGGAAAATATTGATATCTTACTTTGCGATATTGAGATGCCGAACGGGAATGGAATTGACCTGGTGCGCTGGCTCTATGAAAGCGGATATCATATGGAATGTATTATGATCACCTGCTATGCAGATTTCAATTATATTAAAAATGCCATGAAATATGGTGTGACAGGGTACATTTTAAAGCCTGTGGATATTCAGGAATTTGAAAGTGTTATCTGTCAGGCATATAAAAACCTTGCCATCCGGAATAGTGAGATCAGACGAAAAATGGAGCATTATGTCTCTGCACTTTTGATGGGAACAGCTGTAGAATATACAGAAGCTGATAAGGAACTCCAGAAGACAGGACGTCAGAAGGAAGATTATTGGGGGATTTTCCTGTCGGTAAAATACAGACCACTTGAATTTTGCGACTGGGATAAAAAAAGCACCTGCTTTGTACTCTCCAATATAGCAAATGAAATATTAGAAATTAAAGAAGACGATTGCCCGATCATCCTCAATGAATTTCAACAGGTTTTTTTCGTTAACCGGAATAATAAAAACGATAAAAAAGCTTTGGAGGAAAAGTGCAATCAGCTGATTCATTGGTTCTTCCGGGAAGAAGGCTGGAGACTGAACCTTTATCTGACGGATTGTAAAAGACTGGAAGCTGCGATCAAAGATATTAATGATGTAATGGAAAACGATAAGGATTATGAGAGCTTTGGTACCTGCAAATGCTATCCTTTTCATAGTCATTACGAAAAAAGTGAATTTTCCGAAACCAGGCAGATGTTTATGCTTTTGCTGGAGGAGGACAAGTATGGGGAAACGCGGAAGCTATTGGAGAAAATCCGTGATAACTATGAGAAGACAAGACAGGGAATCACCAGATTCTCCAAAAATGAGATGCTGGATTTGCTTCAGGTCTTTTACGGCAAGCTTGGGAGAAAACACCTTCTGATCTCTGAACTTGTAGATGAAAAAGGTAAAAAATTATATCGTAATTTTACGCATACGAATTCCATGGAAGCTTTTTTTGAGTATATAGATTATCTGTTGTGCCTTTTGGAAAAAAACAGTGAATGTGTTATAGACACCGGTGAAGTCTGCAAGCAGCTGAAGGATTATATTCAAAAAAATGTCGACCATGTGCTGACCAGAGAAGAATTAAGTAACTATGCTCATTTAAATGCCGATTATCTGAATCGGATCTTTAAAAAGCAGAATGGGGAATCTCTGATGTCCTATGTGGTCGGAACTAAAATGGAAAAAGCCAAACAACTGATGAAAGAAACACAGTTGAATATTACCCAGATCAGTGAAATGGTCGGCTATGACAATTACTCTTATTTTGCTACCTGCTTTAAGAAATATGAAGGAATTTCGGCAAAACAATATCGGGAAAACCAGAAATGAGAAGCCATAATCGAAAAGTCGGAAATTCTAATATGGATGGTCTGAAAGTAAAAATCCTTTTTGAATTGAATTTGATATGGTAGTTATATCAAATAAAGGAGGAAGCATTTTATGAGAAAGAAAATTATTTCAATGCTTTTAGCTTCAACGATGATTCTGAGTATGGCACTGACGGGATGCGGCAGCAGTGAGTCAGGAACCGCAGACACAGTAGATGGTACACAGACTACGGGTGACGCGGCAGAGGGCGATCTGACGGATATTAAAATGGCATACATGATTTTTAATACTGCTGCGCCGGACATGGGACTTGTACAGGATGAGATCAATAAAATCTCTGAAAAAGAAATAGGAGTACATGTAACCATTGAACCTATCGCAGTAGGTGATTATGCGACACAGGTGAACCTGATGTTTGCATCCGGAGAAGAACTGGATATTGTACAGGCACTGACTACTAATTTTACCGCATGGTATGCGAACGGCAGTCTGACACCCATTGATTCCGAGCTGGAGACCTATGGACAGGGTATTATTGATGCAGTGGGTCAAAATATGCTGGAGGCTGGTAAGATTGATGGTAAGCAGTATGGTATCACAACGAACCGTGATCTGGCAAAAGGCTATGGCTTTGCATTCCGCACAGACCTGTTAGATAAGTACAGCATTGATGCCTCTTCCATGAAGACGCTGGATGATGTAGAAGCTGCACTGGCAATTATCAAAGAAAAAGAACCCGATATCATACCTTTGACCTTCAGTACGGAAAAGACGATGCTGTTTGGCTCAGTGCAGTATGGCGTGGATCCTTTAGGAGATTATCTGGGTGTTCTGATGGATATGACGGATGATAATTTCAAGGTGGAAAATTTATTCGAATCGGACCGTTATAAGGAATTTGTGACCACCATGCACGACTGGTATGAAAAAGGATATATTCAGAGTGATGCACCTACTTCTTCGGAAATTGGAGCTACCCTGATGAGAAGCGGCGGAGCTTTTGGCGAAAACGTAAACTATAAGGCAGGTCTGGAAACACAGCTTAAGACAGAAACAGGATATGATATGACTGTTGTTAATTTATATCCTGCTGATACCAGTACTTCTACCGTTCAGACATTGCAGTATTGTATTGCCCAGAATTCAGAGCATCCGGATAAAGCGATTCAGTTTTTGAATCTTCTTTACACCAATGCAGATGTTGCGAACCTTTTGGCATGGGGTATTGAAGGTAAGCATTATGTGAAAACAGAAGACGGTCATATTACGTTCCCTGAAGGTGTAGATGCTACAAATTCCGGTTATAACCTGGTACAGGGATGGCTGGTGGGCAATCAGTTCATTACCGACGTGTGGGAAGGGGATGACCTGAATGTCTGGGAGAAGATGGACGAATTCAATAAATCCGCAACAGTGTCCAAGGCTATGGGATTTACCTTTGACAATGCACCGGTTAAGACGGAATATGCAGCCTGCTCCGCAGTGCTGACCCAGTATAGGGTTGCATTGGAGTGTGGTGCAATGGATCCGGATCAGACACTGAAGGAATTTAATGATGCATTATATGCTGCAGGTCTGCAGAAGATCATGGACGAAAAACAGAAACAGCTTGATGAGTGGGCAGCAGGTAAATAGGTAAACAGAGAGTGTTGCCGCCGGAAAGGCAGCAACACTCTTTTTCCTTTAAGAATTTGCTGGTAATGGAAAGGAAGCACTTGTATGAAAAAGAAAAAATGGGTTGCAGCAAAGAGATATCTGCCTTTATATTTTCTCGCATTGCCGTCTTTATTATATTTACTGATCAATAATTATATCCCGATGGCCGGTGTCATCATCGCTTTTAAAAATATTAATTTGAAAGAGGGAATATTAAATAGTCCATGGTGTGGCTTTGATAATTTCAAATATCTGTTTGCTACAAAGGATGCATTTGTTATTACGAGAAACACGATTTTATACAATCTGGCATTTATTGTTTTCGGAACAATTTTTTCCATTACGCTTGCGTTATTGTTATCAGAATTAAAAAGCAAGAAAATGTCAAAGTTCTATCAGACGGTTGTATTATTTCCCTATCTGGTTTCCATGATCATTGTAAGCTATCTGGTGTATGCTTTCCTTAGTGAAAACACTGGTTTTTTGAATAATACGATCCTGCCGGCACTGGGACTGGAAAAGTATGCATGGTATTCAAAGACAAAATACTGGCCGTTTATTCTGGTATTCGTCAGCATTTGGAAAAGCAGTGGCTATAATTGCATTATTTATTTATCTGCGATTTTGGGAATTGATACCAGCTATAATGAAGCTGCCATGCTGGATGGAGCGTCAATCTGGCAACGTATCCGTCTGATCACACTGCCAATGATCAAACCTACGATTTTGATGTTACTGATTTTGTCTGTGGGAAGAATGTTCTATTCTGATTTTGGTCTGTTCTATCAGGTGCCGCAGAATTCCGGAGCACTTTATCCGGTAACTAATGTTATCGATACTTATGTATATCGTGCACTGCTGCAGCTGGGTGATATTGGAATGTCTTCCGCAGCCGGGATTTATCAGTCAATAGTCGGATGTATTCTTGTGATCATAGCCAATGTGGTCGTCCGGAAATACAGTGAAGAGAGCGCGTTATTTTAGGAGGAAAGGCAATGAATGTTACATATAAAAGTGATCGGATTTTTCAGACGATTTCCAATATTGTATTAGTGATTTTCAGCTTCGTATGTTTATTCCCGTTTGTCCTTATGTTGATCTCTTCCTTCTCGTCAGAGGCAAGCATAACAAAATACGGATATTCCATTTTCCCAAGAGAGTGGAGCTTGGAGGCTTATGCCTATATAGCCAGAGAATGGAGACAGATCGGACAGGCATATACCACAACCATAGGTGTAACTCTGATAGGTACACTGTTTGGGGTATTTATGACAATGACATTGGCATACCTGCTCTCAAGGCGAGATCTTCCGGGGCGGAAATTCCTTAATATTTTCGTGATAGTTACCATGCTGTATAATGGAGGACTGGTACCTACTTACATCATGTATACAAATTATTTCCATATCAAAAATACCTATATGGCATTACTGATACCAAGTCTGATGCTGAATGCTTTTTACATTATGATCACCAGGAGCTATATACAGTCCAATATACCGGAAGAGCTTGTCGAGGCATGCCGGATAGATGGTGCATCGGAAACAAAGATATTCTGGAAAATGGTATTGCCGTTATCGAAACCTATTTTTGTAACACTGGTTCTGTTTATCGGTATCGGATATTGGAATGACTGGCTGAACGGTATGTATTATCTGACGGAGCCAAAGTATTTTTCTATTCAGAATTTATTGAATAAGATGTTGAATAACGTAAATTTCCTGGCAACGAATTCAACTGTGGCATCTCAGGCAGGAAATGTGAGTATTCCTTCTATAACGATCCGAATGGCAATTGCTATGGTGGGAATTCTGCCTATTATTATCATCTATCCTTTTTTACAAAAGTATTTCGTGAAGGGTATTACTCTGGGAGCTGTAAAAGGATAATATATTTCGTAGATAATCGGAAAGGAAGACAAGATGAGAGATACTATATTTTATGCATCCAAGGATGAAAAGATCACACCGCAGGAAATTGCACATGCAGATCTGGCCAGAAAGCTGGCAGGAGAATGCATGGTCTTATTAGAGAATGATGGTGTGCTCCCTCTGAAGAGCAGGGAGGAGATCGCATTATACGGAAACGGTGTCAGAAAAACCATTCAGGGGGGAACCGGATCCGGAAGCGTGAATACCAGAAGTATTACAAATATAGAGAAGGGTTTTGAAGAGGCTGGTTTCACGGTCACTAACAAGGCGTGGCTGGATGCAAATGATGAGCATTATAAAAAGATGCAGGAGGCGTATCAGGAGTGGCTTGGAGAAGAGGGGAAACGCAGAAATGTACCTCCTTTTCTGGTAAGCTTCGACCATCCTTTTTCGGAACCTGCACCTTATACAATATCGAAAGAAGAGGTTGCCGGATGTAAAGCAAAAATAGCGGTATATGTGATCTCGCGTAATTCCGGTGAAGGAAAAGACCGTGAATATCGGGAGGGTGATTATCTGTTCTATCCGGAAGAGCTTGATGGAATCAGAAACCTGATCGCCGGAGGGAAAAAACTGATAGTGGTCTTGAATATCGGCGGTGTAATGCAGCTTACTGAACTGAAAAAAATAATAGGAATCAATGCAATTGTTCTGATGAACCAGCTTGGTAATCTGGGTGGGAATGCGTTGGTCGATCTGATATCGGGCGCGGTGACACCCTCAGGAAAATTAGCTGATACGTGGGCGGTGGAATATAAAGATTATCCGTCATCCGCTACCTTCAGCCATAATAATGGCAATGTGGATGAGGAATATTATCAGGAGGGAATATATGTAGGATATCGTTACTTTGACAGCTTTGGAGTAACACCTTTATATCCCTTCGGGTATGGATTATCGTATACTTCTTTTGATATCAAACCAATAAAGGTGGAACAGAAATCAGAGTTCATTACAGTTTCTGTCAAAGTCAGAAATACAGGAGACTATTATGCAGGGAAAGAAGTAGTACAGATTTATTTATCAAAGCCACAGGGGCAGATGGATATGCCGTATCAGGAGCTTGTTGCTTTTCAAAAGACCGGGGAATTGAGACCGGGTGAGGAGGAATGTATTGATCTTGAGTTCCCGTTGGAATTGTTGGCCGGTTATGATACAGACAGTGCAGCATATTTGGTGGAAGCAGGGGATTATATCGTACGTGTAGGGGCAGATTCGGCTTCTACACAGGCGGCTGCCGTACTGACTGTAAAAAGCAGGACAATGCTGAAACAATGTGAAAATATGTCTTTCGCAGATGAAAAACAGGAAGAGATCAAATCTGTCAGAAAAGCAGTTAAGGAAGAAGCTTTATGGAAGATACAGCTGGATCTGAGCAAAATCACACCAATAACCGTACCTTATACGCGGGAGCATGCGCAGCTGGTAAATACGGTGAAAGATCAAATTACCATGCAGGACGTGCTGGATGGTAAATATACCATAAAGGAAATGGTAGCACAATTGTCGATCCGGGAGATGGCAGAGCTATGTGTAGGAACAGAACGCAGGGAAGAAGGATCCATAGTGGGATCAGCATCATATTGCGTTCCCGGAGCAGCAGGTGACACATCCTCTGTGTTAAAAGAAACCAGAGGAGTCAAAAATATGATCCTGGCAGATGGACCTGCAGGCTTGCGTCTCCAGAGGCATTTCAAAACAGATAAGGATGGTAATATTTTACCGGGAGGCGAAGGCTTTGATGGCACTTATATGCCATTTAAAGATGTGCCAGAAGGAGCTGTCGATTATTACCAATATTGCACGGCGATACCTATCGGATGGGCATTGGCACAATCCTGGAACACGCAATTAGTAGAGGAGATCGGCAATATGATCGGGCAGGAGATGGAACAGTTTCATGTGGATCTATGGCTGGCACCTGCCATGAACATTCACCGGAATCCATTATGTGGAAGAAATTTCGAGTATTATTCCGAAGATCCTTTTTTGACAGGAAAAATAGCTGCGGCCATGACTCGTGGTGTACAGAAAAATCCGGGAAAAGGAACCACGATCAAGCATTTTGCAGCAAATAACCAGGAAGATAACAGGTATGGCACAAATGCACATGTTGGTGAACGTGCACTGCGCGAGATTTATCTCAAGGGGTTTGAGATTGCAGTGAGGGAATCCAAGCCAATGTCAATCATGACATCCTACAATCTGTTAAACGCAACACATACTGCCAACAGTTATGATCTGATCCAGAAAATGGCAAGAGATGAATGGGGCTTTAAAGGTGTAGTGATGACAGACTGGTATACCTCTGTGGATATGCCGATGCTTACCGGTAAATATGCTTCCAAGTATCCGATTTCATCATCTGCAGGCTGTATATATGCCGGAAATGATATACAGATGCCGGGATGCAAAAAAAACGTGGACGATATCATAGATGCCGTTGAAAAAGGTACAGAACAAGGCGGCTATACCATTACTCTGGCAGATTTACAATTTTGCACTGAAAATATACTGCGCATTGTAGCTGAAACAATGAAATAATGGTGAAGCGGAAGGATTATTCTAGAATCCCTCTTTTTTACGGACCAGACGTAACTCTCTTCTCTTAATGGCATTATCCCACTCCATGCGTTCCCCCTCGTTCTCTAAGATGAGGCCGGGAACCGGGGTGGGTTTTCCATTGTCTCCCATAGCTACCATGACAAAATAAGCCCGGTTGATGGGGTGTCTCGTGCCATCCTGCTCTTCACGGTAGGTATCCACGCGTACTTCCATAGAGGTATGTCCCACGTGGGTGACCTTACCGATCAATACGATAATATCATTCAAATAAGCACCGGATTTAAAATACAGGTTATCGATGGCTACGGTGGTGGCATCTCTGCCGCAGTGACGTCTGGCGGTGGCACCGGCTACTTCGTCGATCCATTCCAAAAGCCTTCCGCCGAACAGTCTGCCGAAGCCGTTAATATCCGGATGAATGACTACATGTAATTGATGAGTCTCGGAATCAGAGACTTTTTTGGCAGGGAGAGCCGTATCTTTTATTTCTGTAGTATCTGTTGTATTCATTATTCTTAAACCTCACATTATTTTGAATTTTCGTAACGATACAGGTCAATGAAATTTGTATAAATTGCAAATCACGCTTGCATGAATGAGCATGATTTAAAAATCTATGTATCTTCATTTCCTTTGGAAAAATGTAAATGTAAAAGTTCCATTGGGTTTACACATACACGGAAAAAATACAAATAAAAATATATTAAAGTATAGTATAGCACACTCCTGAAGAAAATGCCATCCGCATAGGATTTTTGCTTTTGGGATATTCTATTTTGTGCAGAAGGAAATTCTTTGAAGAAACGTTGATAATTGCGGGAAGCGAAGCTTTACGAGAGGGGAACGGGAATGCTGATCAGACAATTATTGCTTATAACAGCAGGAGCCAGTTACGGTCTGCTGTCGGCGGCGGGAGTGTTCACGGTGCTGGTGGCGGTGGGACTGATCCCCAGATTTGCCGGCAAGACGCACACGGCACGTTATGTGTTGCTTTATGAAGAAATGGTGATCTTCGGTACCCTGGCAGGATGCTTCGTCACTATTTTTCCGGAATACAGTCAGTGGGGAAGCTATCTTAGAGAGCAATTTCCGGAACATGTCTGGTTGTGGGCGGCAGCAGGTATCGGAGCGCAGGCAATTTTCGGAGTCTTTGCCGGAATGTTTATCGGCTGTCTGGCACTGGCAATTGCCGAGATGTTGGACAGTATCCCTATTTTTGCAAGAAGAATCTCCTTTCGTCACGGACTGGGGTGGGCGATTCTCGGGATGGCGGCGGGAAAATTGTGCGGTTCACTGTATTATTTTGCAACAGAACTGCACCGGACGGTACAATGAGCCGAGGGTTTCCGTCAGTGGAAGCGGTTCGCCATATTACAGGAAAGTATGTACGCTCAGAGTGGAAAATGAGGAATGGACGAAAAAGGGAGGCAGGGTATGAAACAGCAGGTGGTTTATCTGAAATGTGACAGAAATGCGGAGGTGCAGGCACAGGATGTATTTCTGAAGGATGTGGCGGAGGTCCGCTGCCGGGATAAAGTACTGTCGGCAAAATTAAATGCCATCAAGGTCTGCCATTTTCCGAAAGAAGGAGAAAAACGCTGCGTGATCAGCTGCCTGAAGCTGGTGTGTCTCATGGAGGAGCTCTGTCCGGAAATAGATGTGCAAGTGGTAGGAGAGACAGATGTACTCGTGGAATGGATCAGCGTTGAGCAGTACAAAGGCTGGCAGCAGTGGAGCAAGACGGCGTTCGTGTGCCTGATCAGCTTCTTCGGGACGGCATTTACCATTATGGCATACCATAATGATGTGGGGATCAACGAAGTATTTACCGAAGTGTACCGGATGTGTATGGGTGCGGAACCCGGAGGGATTAATACGCTGGAGGTGGCGTATTCTGTTGGACTGGCGGCAGGTATCATTGTGTTCTTCAATCATATCGGAGGCAGACGGTTGACGAAGGATCCGACACCTGTGGAAGTGTCTATTAAAAATTATGAGACCGATGTGGACAAGACATTGATCGAGCAGGCGGGAAGAGAAGGCAGGGAGATTACGGGGGATAATGGGGGAGCTGTAAGATATCATTAGGAAGATATAGGAAATGAGTGGAATGGGTTGACATAGTCAGTTCTGGAGGCTATAATCAATATCGTGATGTAATAAATTTGTAACAAATTCGTAAAAGGAATTTAATTGAAAGGTTTTTATGATAAAGAATAAGAAGAACAGACAGATGAAATTCATAGCAGCCGGTATGGCACTTTTCATGCTGGCATCACCGATCTCCGTATCCGCAGCCGGCAGCAGTACACTGATGGCTTCCGGTGGCATTGCATCTGTATTGGAGATGGATCGTTCCCTGGAAGAATATATCCGGATCGCGCAGGATGCGCAGGGAGCTTCCTGGGGATATACCAATATCGGTGTAGCCAATGTGGAGTCCGGCAATCTGAATATCAGAGCAGTGCCCTCCACGGACGGTAAGCTGGTGGGTAAGCTGCCCAAGGATGCTGCCTGTGAAGTCATCGAGACGAAGGATGGCTGGTGCCATATCAAGTCCGGTGAAGTGGAAGGGTATGTAAGCCGGGAGTTCTTACACACAGGACCGGAGGCTACGATCCGTGCGGCACAGCTGGTACATACGGTGGCAATTGCCAATACGGACGGACTGAATGTACGCCAGGAACCCAACACCTCCAGCGAGATCGTGACGCAGGTAGGACAGGGCGAAGAGATGGAATATGTGGAGACCGGTGCAGACGGCTGGGTGAAGATCTCCATCGATGGTGAGGATGCATATGTGTCCCAGGAATATGTCACGGTGAAAGAGAAGCTGGATACCGCCATTACCATGACGGAACTGCTCTACGGTCAGGGTGTATCCGATGTGCGCGTAGACCTGGTGGAATATGCGAAACAGTTCGTGGGTAACCCTTACGTATGGGGAGGGACCAGTCTGACCAAGGGTGCCGACTGCTCCGGTTTTGTACTGTCAGTGTTCAAAAAATACGGTATTACCCTGAGCCATTCTTCCAGAGCGCAGGCGAATGAAGGAACGAAGATCAGCGCTTCGGAGCTGAAGCCGGGAGATCTGATCTTCTACGGTAACGGCAAAGGTAACATCAACCATGTAGCAATCTATATCGGCGGAGGACAGGTTATTCATGCCAGCAGTCCTAAGACCGGTATCAAGATCAGCAGTTATAAATACCGTACTCCCGTGAAATGTGTCCGCGTGATTCGGGATTGATATGATTCAGGATTGATATAGGATAGAATTTAAAGTGTAAAGGCATTGCAACGTTTGGTGGCGGGCAATGCCTTTTTGATATCCTGAAGAAGGATATTCGGCAGCGTTTTTGCAATTGCGTTTATCGAGGAAGTGTGATACTATTTTTATGTGTCTTAGACGGTGTTTGAGTGGGGACAGCAGCAAATAGAATGAAACGAATTGGGTGACGGGTATGCGCAAAGTAGCTTTGATCACGGACGGTTGGAGACGTCTGTTCACATATGCCTTGCCGGCGGGAATCCTGCAGAGGATCCGGGAGACCGGCGAGGACGTCAATCTGTACATTTTCAACAGTACAGGTAACTGGAGCAGGGATGCCGGATACAACAAGGCAGAGTACAACATTTACAATCTGCCGGACCTGTCCGATTTTGACGGGATTATTCTGGAATTAAATAATATCAGTTCTCCTGCGGTGCTTGCGGACGTGATCAGCAATGCCAAGCGATCGGGACGGCCTGTGGTATCCATTGCCAATGAACTGGGAGATTTTTATTATGTGGGGATCGATAATTATTCGGCAATGAAGCAGGTCATCGCACATCTTCATGAGGTGCATGACTGTAAAAAGTTCTGGCTGTTAGTGGGAGCACAGGGTAATTACGAGAGCAGCTGCCGCCTGCAGGGAATGCTGGATTATGCCAGAGAACATAAGATTAAGATTCATAAGGATGATATCTGGTACGGCTCCTTTGATTATAAGAGCGGACTGGAAGGGTATAAACATCTATGGGACCGGCACAAGGAGCTCCCGGATGCTGTGATCTGTATTAATGACAATGTTGCGGTTGCTGTATGCGAAGCGGCAGCACAGATGGGATTTTATGCACCGGACGATTTTCGCATCACCGGATTTGATAATTTTGATAAGGCGGGCTTCTACACACCCAGCATTACAACTGTGGGGCATATCCGGGAAGAAGCTGCTTACCGGGGGATGGATGTACTCCTGCGGCTCTGGGCAGGGGAGAATGTACCCAAATACAATTTCACCGGAACGGAAATGCTGTGGCAGGAGAGCTGTGGCTGTGGAAAGGGTAGCAGCCGGGATGCGAGAGCGCATCTGAAGGATCAGATCATGTACGGTGTGGAGAGCGAAGAATTCGATGAGGAAGTACTCTCCATGGAAGCAGAAATGATGCAGTGCAATACGGTGGAGGAGATGATGTATTGTATCCCTCAATGCATTCCTTCCCTGAAATGCGATGCTATGTATCTTGTACTGGATGATCATCTGAATGCTTATAAAAAAGAGGCGGAAAAGAGTATTCACCTGGATACAGCACCTTCGGACGAAGGCTTTTATGTACACGGTTATCCGAGGAAGATGCAGATGACCTTTGCCTATGAGAGAGACCAGAGACTGGATCTGGACAGACAGGAAGTGGACGGAATCTTCCCCACATTTGACTATCCGAAGCCGGGACAGGATTTTCTGTTCCTGCCGCTGCATTTCGGAGAGCGCACGGTGGGTTATGTGGTCATCCGTAATGCGGTCTATCTTATGGAGAAGCAGTATCTGTTCCAGATCATGAACGCATTGACCCGTTCCATGGAGAATCTTCATAAAAAAGAAATGCTCGCATATATGAATAAAAAATTATCCTCGTTGTATATCATGGATACCCTGACCGGTATGTACAATCGGATGGGATACCAACAGTTGGGAGAGAAAGCGTTCCGGATCTCGAGACGGAATGGTCGCAGGCTGTTGATCCTGTTTGTCGATCTGGACAGGCTGAAATATATCAATGATACATTCGGCCATGAATATGGCGATATGGCCATCTGTGCAGCAGCCAGGGCATTGATGCAGTGCAGCAGCCGTGATGCGGTGCCTGCCAGGACCGGCGGCGATGAATTCGTCCTGATACAGACGTATCAGTCCGACGAAGCCTCGAGAGATCTGGTTTGTCGGATCCGCAGAACACTGGAGGCGGAGGGAAAGGCACAGAAGCTTCCATTTCCGCTGACCATGAGCATCGGAACGGTAGTGACGGATCCGGACAGCGATCTGACCTTTGCAGATTATGTAAAACAGGCTGACAGCCTGATGTACGAAGAAAAAGTACAGAAACGTGCTGCCAGAAAATAAAAAGTGTATTTACAACAGAAGATTATTGTGCTATATTGAAACAGTATGATTAGCCGATGCTCAGATTACGGACACTCCGACCTTAGTCTTAGTATCAGGCGTTTAAAAAACAGGAGGAAAAAGAAATGATTTCTAAGGAAAAGAAAACAGCCATCATGAACGAGTATGCAAGAACCCCCGGTGACACCGGTTCACCTGAGGTACAGGTAGCAGTCCTGACTGCAAGAATCCAGGAGCTTACCGAGCATCTGAAGGAGAACCCTAAGGATCATCATTCTCGTCGTGGTATGCTGAAGATGGTAGGTCAGAGACGTGGTCTTCTGGATTACCTGAAGAAGAAGGATATCGAGAGATATCGTGCATTAATCGAGAAGCTTGGCTTAAGAAAATAATGCTGACTGGTGAGCGGGGTCTGCCGATTACATCGGCGCTCCGCTTTCTCTGTGCATACGATGACAGATACTCTGTCATCGCTGTGGGTAACAAGCGGTATGGAAGTGAGCCCCGAGACCGCTGAAAAGGGTATGTTGGGACAAGCAACATGAATTTTTCAGTAGTTTCGGTAATCCTCCAGACCGTGGAAATATTTATTAAATTATTTATATCGTAGAGTGATAAGGGTGTCCCATGAGGAACACAAAAGATAAAGTCACGTACGATGGATAGGAGGAATTTATGTATCAAAGTTACAAGATGGATCTTGCAGGCAGACCTCTGGTGGTTGATATCAACCGTGTAGGTAAGCAGGCAAACGGATGTGCATTCATGCACTATGGTGATACCACTGTTCTCTGTACCGCAACCGCTTCCGAGAAGCCCAGAGACGGTATCGATTTCTTCCCTCTGAGTGTAGAGTACGAAGAGAAAATGTACGCTGTGGGTAAGATCCCCGGCGGCTTCAATAAGAGAGAGGGCAAGGCAAGCGAGAATGCTATTCTGACCAGCCGTGTCATCGACAGACCTATGCGTCCCCTGTTCCCCAAGGATTACCGTAATGACGTAACCCTGAACAACATGGTAATGAGCGTAGATCCCGAGTGTCGTCCCGAGCTGGTAGCTATGATCGGTGCGGCTATCGCTACCTGCATTTCCGATATTCCTTTCGACGGTCCCTGCGCTATGACCCAGGTAGGCATGATCGATGGTGAGTTCATCATCAATCCCAGCCAGGAGCAGTGGAAGAAGGGCGATCTGAACCTGACCGTTGCTTCTACCAGAGAGAAAGTGATCATGATCGAAGCAGGTGCTAATGAGATTCCTGAGGCTACCATGATCGAAGCTATCTACAAGGCTCACGAAGTGAACCAGACCATCATCGCTTTCATCGACAAGATCGTAGCAGAAGTCGGCAAGAAGAAGCACGAGTACACCAGCTGTGCGGTTCCCGCTGAAATGTTCGAGGCTATGAAGGAGATCGTATCTCCTGCGGAGATGGAAGAAGCAGTATTTACCGATGACAAGCAGACCCGTGAGGAGAATATCCGTGTGATCACCGATAAGCTGACCGAGGCTTTCGCTGAGAATGAAGAGTGGCTGGCTATCTTAGGTGAGGCTGTATATCAGTATGAGAAGAAGACTGTTCGTAAGATGATCCTGAAGGACCACAAGCGTCCCGATGGCCGTGCGATCACTCAGATCCGTCCTCTGGCAGCAGAAGTAGATATCATCCCCCGTGTACATGGTTCCGCTATGTTCACCCGTGGACAGACAC
>ERZ1034952.155-NODE-155-length-62172-cov-10.768823_pt1 | contig 62172 bp, 59 predicted proteins | sample MGYA00520625_ERZ1034952 | MGnify/ENA primary metagenome ERZ1034952 (study PRJEB33766, sample SAMN09781773) | gut metagenome | biome: gut microbiome | host: Homo sapiens | place: Madagascar | study: EMG produced TPA metagenomics assembly of the PRJNA485056 data...
GCTTGTGCCTGCCCGCCTGAACGTTTTAAATATGCAAAAACCAGCACTTCCTGACGGAGGTGCTGGTTTTTTGGTGCCGGTGGCGGGGGTCGAACCCGCACGTCCTTGCGGACACGGGATTTTGAGTCCCGGGCGTCTGCCAATTCCACCACACCGGCGTATGGCGGCATTATACCGCGGAAATGTGCCGTTGGCAAGAAAAAATATTCCGCTTCCGGTATTCCATTTTTAGCGTCGATATGGTAATATAGTTTTGCCTATTTATGCACTGAAAAAACGGAGATAGACTATGAAACGATTTGTCCGGCCGGGGGCTTTTCTGCTGCTTGCTGCGCTGCTTTTCTGTCTGAGCGGCTGCTATTCCGGCAACATCGATCAATATTTCTCTCTTCCGATGGCCTCGGAGGAATACCGGCAGCTCCAATCGCTCATCGATGAGGAGCTTGCCTCCGGCAGCGAATATGCCGCGCCGATCCACGGCAGCTACCGCCAGAGCGTGCAGCTCAGCGACGTGGACGGCGACGGCGCCGACGAGGCGCTCGCCTTCTTCCGCGACGCCGCGAAGAACCCCAAGATCAACATCTATGATTCCGAAAACGGCGAACACCGGCTCGCGCTCTCCATCTCCGGCGAAGGCTCGTCCATCGGGCGGATCGACTATGCCGATCTCACCGGCGACGGACAGAAGGAGCTTCTCGTTTCGTGGCAGATCTCCTCGGGTCTGTCCGTTCTGGGCGTATATTCTCTCGCGGGCTGGTCCGGCGACGTGCTTTTGAGCACCGACAGCGCCGAGTTCGTCACCGGCGACATCAACCGCGACGGCTGCGACGAGCTTTTGAATCTGCGCGCGGCGAACAGCACGACCTATCTTGTCGATCAATACACCTTCCCGCTCGGGCAGGAACCGCAGGCGACCTCGGCGGCGCTCAGCGCCGGTATCTCCGCGCTGCAGCGGCTGCGCATGGTGACGCTCGCCGGGGACGCGCCCGCGCTGCTCGCGGAGTCTACGCTCACGACCGGCGATCTTGTGTCCGATCTCTTCGTCTGCCGGGACGGTTCTCTCATCAATCTCACCATGAACCGCACCACGCAGATCTCCGAAACGCGCCGCTCCTACAGTCTTGTGTACGCGCAGGACATCGACGGCGACGGCTCCACCGAGATCCCGCACCCGCAGCAGCTCTACAGCCGCGGGGACGAGGTTTTCTGGTCGATCGCCTGGTTCCGCTACGACGCTTCGGGCCGCGCGAGCACGATCATGACAACCTACCACTGCGTTACGGACAACTGGTATCTTGTGCTGCCGTCCGGCTGGGACGTCGGGCTCACGGTGCGGCGGGACGACAGCGTTTCCGGCGAGCGAGCGGTCATTCTCTCGCGGCTGCGCTCGGACGGCTCGCTTGAGGACTATGTCGCCGTTTACGCCATCACCGGCGAAAACCGGTACGAGCGCGCCAGGCTCGATAACCGCTTCCTTTTGCAGGAGGAAGGCACGACGGTGTACGCCGCCAAAATTCTTGACGGCAAGACCGACGAGAACACGATCCGCAGCCGATTTCATGTGATTTATACAGACTGGAGCTCCGGCTCCGTCGTTGGAGGGTAAGAAACCGATATGAAGAAAGTTCTGGTTCTGGAAGACGAGGCCAACATCCGAAGTTTTGTCGTTATCAATCTGCGCCGGAGCGGCTATGAGCCGATCGAGGCCGACTGCGGCGAAATGGCGCTTGAGCAGCTCCGCCGCCACCCGGACATCCGCGTGGCGCTGCTGGACGTTATGCTGCCGGATATCGACGGCTTTGAGGTCTGCCGCCGTATCCGCGCGTCCAACACGCGCATCGGCATCATCATGCTCACCGCCCGCAGCCAGGAAATGGACAAGGTCACCGGTCTTATGACCGGCGCGGACGACTATGTTACCAAGCCCTTCTCCCCCGCCGAGCTGACCGCCCGCATCGACGCGCTTTTCCGCCGCACCGGCGGCGAGCAGGACGCCGAGGATACCGGGGAGATCCGTCAGGGGCCGTTCCGTCTCAATACGCGCAACCGCACGCTGGAAAAAAACGGCGAGCGCGTGCGTCTGACGCAGATCGAGTTTTCCATCATCAAATACTTTATGGACAATCCCGGCAAGGCGCTCTCCCGCGAGGATATCCTCAACGAGGTATGGGGCCGCGACTACTTCGGCGAGCTGAAGATCGTGGACGTGAACATCCGGCGTCTTCGCATCAAGATCGAGGACGATCCCACCATGCCCGCTTACATCACCACCGTCTGGGGCTACGGCTACAAGTGGGGACTTTAAGACTCTTCGGAGGATCTGCATTCCATGAAGAAGCTGCTCGCTGACCTTTTCGCAAAAAAAGAAAAAAGCCGCCATGCCGCAGCCGCCAAGAAACCGGTGCGCCTGCCGCGCCTGCGCGATATCCATTTCCGCTCCATCCGCGCCCGCGGTATGTTCGTCGGAAGCGGTCTTGTGCTGCTGGCGATCGTTATTTCGCTCGCAGCGTATACTCTCTCGCTGCAGGCGTATTACTATTCCGCCACGCGCGCCTCACTGCAGGCAAAAGCGGAGACCGCTTCGGCGTTCCTTTCGTCCTATGTGGACCGCACCTACGCGGAGTTTTATCAGCGCGCCTTCAACTATGCCGAGGATTTTGACGACAAGGATTCGCTCGAATTGCAGTTCGTCAACACTGAGGGACGCGTAGAGATCGCCTCCACCGGCATTTCCGCCGGTTCGATCCCCGGCTCGGATGATATCAAAAACGCGCTCGACTCCGGCAGGATCAGCTTCTGGCAGGGCAAGCGCGCCTCCACGGGGGAAAAGGTTCTCGCCGTATCCGCGCCGCTCGTTTCCGGCAGCGGGAGCGTCGTCGGCGTGATGCGGTATATCACAAGTCTCAAGCTCATCGACCGCGCGGTGAACACCTCCTCGCTCGTCGCGGGCGGCATCGGGCTCGTGGTGCTCGCGATCGTCGTATTCTCGAACCTTTACTTTCTGCGCACGATCACCGAGCCGATCGCTTCGCTCACGGGCGTTGCCCGCCGCATCGCCGAAGGAAGCTACGGCGCGCAGGTGGAAAAAACGCACAACGACGAGATCGGCGAGCTGACCGACGCGATCAACGATATGTCGCAGAAGCTATCGCAGGCGGAACGTGTGCAGACCGAGTTCATCTCCTCCGTTTCCCACGAGCTGCGCACGCCGCTCACCGCCATCACCGGCTGGGCGGAAACGCTTGCCTACGACGAGGCCATCCGGGGCGACTCGCGCCGCGGCATCGAGATCATCACCCGCGAGGCGGGACGCCTTACCAAAATGGTCGAGGAGCTGCTCGAATTCACGCGCATTCAGGACGGCCGGTTTACGCTGCACGTTTCCACGGTGGAGCTGCCGGCGCTGGTCGAGGATTGCCTTTATACCTATAATGAGCTTTTCCGCCACGAAGATCTCGCCGTGACCTATGTTTCGCCGGAGGAAGACCTTCCGGAGATCCCCGGCGACCCCGAGCGGCTCTCGCAGGTGTTCCTCAACATTCTCGATAACGCCTGCAAATACGGCAAAAACGGCAAAAAGATCGACGTGAACATCACGCACGACGACGCGACCGTCTCCGTATGCATCCGCGACTACGGCCCCGGCATTCCGCCGGCGGAGCTGCCGCAGGTGAAGAAGAAATTCTTCAAGGGCTCCTCCAAGGAACGCGGGAGCGGCATCGGCCTTGCCGTGTGCGACGAGATCGTCACGCGGCACAACGGCACGCTCGATATTGCCAACGCCGCCGGCGGCGGCGTGCGCGTCACGGTGACGCTGCCGCGCAAGGCATCTTAACTATAAGGAGTTTTTCTATGGCACAGGAATCCAAGACCCCCGCGCCCTTCCGGACGAGCATCGGCGGGCAGGCGCTCATTGAGGGCATTCTCATGCGCGGTGTTGACCGGCAGGCCATCGTCTGCCGCAAGAGCGACGGTACGCTTGTCTCCCGCGTTGATCCGCTCAAGCTCAGCAAGGACAAGCACCCGTGGATGGGATATCCGTTCATCCGCGGCGTGGTGAATTTTCTTGACTCCATGGTCAACGGCGTAAAGGCGATCACCTGGTCCGCCGAGCAGCAGCCGGAGGACGAGCAGGGCGAGCCGGACAAATTCGATCTCTGGATCCAGAAGCACTTTTCGGATGAGACGGCGGAAAAGATTATTCTCTATACCGCGGTCGTGCTCGGCATCGCGCTCTCCGTCGGGCTTTTCGCCCTGCTGCCGACATTTCTCGCCGGTCTTCTGAACCGGCTCGTGCCGCTCGGCGTATGGCGCGGTCTTGCCGAGGGTATTTTCCGGCTTGCGATCTTTCTCGGATATCTCAAGCTCTGCTCGATGATCCCGGATATGAAGCGCGTGTGGATGTATCACGGCGCGGAGCATAAAACCATTTTCTGCTACGAAGCGGGGCTTCCGCTCACGGTGGAGAACGCACGCATGCAGTCGCGCTTCCATCCTCGGTGCGGAACGAGCTTTCTCTTTATCGTGATTTTTATCAGCATTCTCGTTTTCTCCTTCGTGCGCACCGAAGGAACGCTCGCGCGCATGGGCCTGCATCTGCTGCTTCTGCCGGTCGTCGTTTCGATCAGCTATGAGATCATCAAGTGGGCGGGCCGGAGCGACAGCGCGCTTGCCCGCATCGCCTCCGCGCCGGGCAAGGCCGTGCAGCATCTGACGACCGCCGAGCCGGACGACTCCATGCTCGAAGTCGCCATCGAGTCGCTCAAACTCGTTCTCCCGGAAGAAAAAGGCTCGGACGCCTGGTAAAAAAAAGAGGGGTTAGGATTGGCAAAGACCTATAATGAGCTGTATCTCGCCATGCGCCGCGCGCTCAAGGAGGCCGGCGTGGAAGAGTATGCGCTCGAAGCCCGGCGTCTGCTCGCGCAGGGTGCCGGATATACCGACGCGCAGCTCATTGCACGGATGTATATGTACGCCGGTGACGAGGCGGAAAAGGCCGCGGAAAAGCTTTTGCAGCGGCGTCTTTCCGGCGAGCCGCTGGCGTATATCGCCGGAAAATGGGAGTTTTTCGGGCTGGAAATGATCGTAACGCCCGCGGTACTCATTCCCCGCATGGATACCGAGCCGCTCGTTTTCACGGCACTGGAAATTCTGAAAGATGTTCCCGAACCGCGGATCCTCGATCTCTGCTGCGGCAGCGGGTGCATCGGCTGCGCGCTGGGCGTCAATCTCCCGAAGGCGCGCGTCATTTTTGCCGATATAAGTCCCGAGGCGCTTTCCGTTACGCGCAAGAACATCTCCCTGCACCGGCTCAATCCGCGCGCCGTTGCGCTCGAGGCGGACGCTCTCGCCCCGCCCCCGCTTCGGATGCAGAATTTTGATCTTATCGCGTGCAATCCGCCGTACATCACCGAAGAAGAGTGCCAAGCGCTGGACACGTCCGTCCGCGACTGGGAACCCATGCTCGCGCTTGACGGCGGCGAGGACGGTCTCGTATTTTACCGCAGCGTCCTGCAAAACTGGAAGTCCGTTTTAAAGGATGGCGGATGGATTATATTTGAAGTCGGAGAGGGGCAGGCGGCGGATGTGCGCGCGCTGCTTCTCGAGGCCGGATTCCACAATCTCGGCTGCACGCTCGACACGCTCGGCACCGAGCGCGTCATTTACGCACAGAAAAAGAAACCGATTCCTACCGATTCTGAAGAAATGTGAGGGAAGCATCATGGCAGAAAAGAAAAAGGCCGCCGCTCCGGCCGCCGCTGTGGCGACCGACAAGAAAAAAGCGCTGGAGACCGCGCTCGCTCAAATCGAAAAGAATTACGGCAAGGGTGCGATCATGCGTCTCGGCGATGACATTGCCGTGAACGTGGAGGCGATCCCCACCGGCTCTCTTTCGCTTGATCTCGCGCTCGGCATCGGCGGCGTGCCGCGCGGCCGCATCGTTGAGATCTACGGCCCCGAATCCTGCGGCAAGACGACGCTCGCGCTGCACATCGTCGCCAGCGCCCAGAAGAGCGGCGGCGAGGCCGCGTATATCGACGTGGAACACGCGCTCGAGCCCGCGTATGCCCGCGCGCTCGGCGTGGATATCGATAATCTTCTCATCTCCCAGCCGGACACCGGCGAGCAGGCGCTCGACATTACCGAAGCGCTCGTGCGCTCCGGCGCGGTGGACGTGGTCGTGGTGGACTCCGTGGCCGCTCTCCTCCCCCGCAGCGAGCTTGAAGGCGAGATGGGCGAGAGCAGCGTCGGCGTGGTGGCGCGGCTGATGTCGCAGGCGCTGCGCAAGCTCGCGGGCGCCATCTCCAAGACGAATACCGTCGTCATCTTCATCAACCAGCTGCGCGAGAAGATCGGCGTTATGTACGGCAACCCCGAAACGACGCCGGGCGGCCGCGCGCTCAAATACTTCTCGAGCGTCCGCATCGACATGCGCCGCATCGAAACGCTCAAATCCGGCACGGAAATGGTGGGCAACCGTACCCGCGCCAAGGTCATCAAGAACAAGGTCGCGCCCCCGTTCAAGGAGGCCGAATTTGACATCATCTACGGCGAAGGCATTTCCAAGGTCAGTGAGATCATCGATCTCGGCGTGAAGCTCGAACTCATCGACAAGGCGGGCGCGTGGTTCACCGTGAACGGCGAGCGCATTCAGGGCAAGGACAAGGTCAAGGAATATCTCGAGGCCAATCCCGAGGTCGCCGACAAGATCGAAGCCGACATCCGCGCCAACGCTCACAAGCTGCTCACGCCGCAGGCGCGCAAGGCCGCCATCGCCGCGGGCCGCGCCATTGATATTTCCGCCGACGACTTTGAGGGCTGATGAACGACGAAGCCAGGCAGCGGGCGCTGAAAATTCTGGAACGCCGCGACGTATCGCGAAAGATGCTGCTCGATAAGCTCACGGAAAAGGGCATATCAAACACCGACGCCGAGGAAGTCGCCGATTGGCTGTGCGGTCTCGGCGTTGTGAACGACGAGCGCTTTGCCGGTCTCGTTGTGCGGCACTATGCCGCCAAGGGCTACGGTAAGCGACGCATCTGCGATGAGCTTTACCGCCGCGGCATTGACCGCGAATTGTGGGACACCGCGCTCGATGAGCTGCCGGAAACGGACGATACCGTTGACCGGCTGCTCGGCGCAAAGCTGCGCGGCGACGTCTCCCCCGAAGGTCTTCAGCGCGCGCAGGGCTATCTTCTCCGCCGCGGCTACTCCTGGGGCGATATCCGCGCGGCAACGGAACGCTATTTATCCGGAAAGGACACACCATGAACAATTCCTCCACGGTGGCCATGATCTCTCTCGGCTGCCCGAAAAACCTCGTAAACAGCGAGGAAATGCTGGCTCTGCTGCAGGACGCCGGATATGCTTTTACCGACGACCTTGCGAAAGCCGACGCCGTGATCATCAATACCTGCGCCTTTATCGAATCGGCCAAGACCGAGGCCATTGAAAAGATCCTTGAGACCGCCTCCTACCGCGAGGAAAACCCGGAGCTCAAGATCATCGTCTCCGGCTGTCTTGCCCAACGCTATGCCGACGATATCCGCGCCGAGCTCCCGGAGGTAGACGGCATCATGGGCACCGGCAGCTACAGCGAGGTCGTATCCGTTGTGGAAGCCGTGCTCGCCGGGGATAAGCCGACGCGCCGCGGCGCGATCAGCGCGCCGCTCTACGATACGCCCCGCGCCGTATCCACCGGGCCGAACTGGGCGTATCTCCGCATTGCCGAGGGCTGCGACAACCGCTGCGCCTACTGCGTTATCCCGTCGCTGCGCGGCAAGTTCCGCAGCCGCACGAAGGAGAGCATTCTGAAAGAGGCCAGTCTTCTCGCCGCCTCCGGCGTAAAGGAGCTCATCATCGTTGCGCAGGATATCACGCGCTACGGCATCGACCTTTACGGCAAGGTTTGCCTGACGGAGCTGCTGAAAGAATTATGTAAACTTGATTTCCGCTGGGTGCGTCTGCACTATCTCTACCCCGAGCTCATCGACGACGAACTCATCGACGAGATCGCATCCGAGGATAAGATCGTCAAGTATCTTGATATCCCGATCCAGCACATCAACGATACGATCCTCCGCCGCATGAACCGCCGCGGCACGGGCGAGGAGATCCGCGCGCTCTTCAAAAAGCTGCGCGAGCGGATCCCCGGTCTGGTGCTGCGCACGTCGCTCATCACGGGTCTCCCCGGCGAGGGCGAAGCGGAATTTGAAGAGCTGTGCGATTTTCTCCGCGAGGCGAAGATCGAGCGCGCCGGCGTGTTCCCCTACTCCCCCGAGGAGGGAACGCCCGCCGCTCTCATGCCCGACCGATGTTCGACCGAGGAGGCGCAGCGCCGCGCCGAGCTCTGCATGGAGATCCAGGCGGAGATCATGGACGGCTTTGCCGAGACGTTTATCGGCCGGGAGCTTGATGTGCTCGTTATGGGCAGAGAGCCGGACGGCACGCCGTGGGGCCGCAGCGAGTACGATTCCCCGGACATTGACAGCCGCGTGATTTTCTCCGGCGACGCTGCGCCCGGCGATATGGTGCGCGTGCGCATCGATTCCGTCGATGACGGAGAGCTCATCGGCGAACAAATTTGAGATATCACCCGTTGGGGAGGAAATACAATGAAAATATTCAACGATATGGACATGCAGCTGGAGGAGTTCCAGCCCATCGAGCCGGGAAAGGTGAAGATGTACGCCTGCGGCCCGACGGTCTACAACTACATCCACGTGGGCAACGCCCGCCCGATCGTGATCTTTGACGTGCTGCGCCGGTATCTCGAGTACCGCGGGTACGAGGTGACGTTCGTACAGAACTTTACCGATGTGGATGACAAGATCATCAAGCGCGCGAACGAGGAGGGCGTCACCTCCGACCAGATTGCCGAAAAGTATATCGCGGAGTACCGGAAGGACGTGACGGCGCTCGGCGTCCGCCCGGCGACGGTACATCCCAAGGCAACCGAGAACATCGGGCCGATCATCAAGATCATCAAGACTCTGGTCGAAAAGGGCTATGCCTACGAGGTCAACGGCGATGTGTACTACCGCACGCTCAAGTTTGCCGGATACGGCAAGCTCTCCCACCAGCCGATCGAGGATCTGCAGTCCGGCGCACGCATCGACGTGAACGATGTAAAGGAAAACCCGCTCGACTTTGCGCTCTGGAAGGCCGCTAAGCCCGGCGAGCCGAGCTGGAATTCCCCCTGGGGCGCGGGCCGTCCCGGCTGGCACATTGAGTGCTCGGCCATGTCCAACCGCTATCTCGGCAAAACGATCGACATTCACTGCGGCGGCAGCGACCTGACGTTCCCGCACCACGAAAACGAGATCGCCCAGTCTGAGGCCGCGAACGGCTGCAAGTTTGTCAACTACTGGATGCACAACGGCTTCATCAACGTGGATAACCGCAAGATGTCCAAGTCGCTCGGCAATTTCTTCACCGTGCGCGAGGCCGCCGAGGTCTACGGCTATGACTGCATCCGCATGTTCATTCTTATGAGCCACTACCGCAGCCCGCTGAATTACTCCGGCGAGATCCTCATGCAGGCGAAGGCCGCGCTTGAGCGTCTTTCCACGGCGAAGGACAATCTGGACTTCTTCTGCCAGAACGGTGCGGACGGCGAAATGACCGCGGCCGAGGCCGAAACGCTTGCCTCGCTCGGCGTTTACCGCCAGAAGTTCTGCGACGCGATGGACGATGATTTCAACACCGCCGATGCCATTTCCGCGATTTTTGAGCTGGTGCGCGAGATCAACTCCGCCGTTTCGCCGAACGCCCACCCGACGAAAGCGCTCGCCGAGGGCTGCCGCGCGCTGTATCTGGAGCTTTCGGATGTGCTCGGCATTCCGTTCACCGAAAAGAAGGATGAGCTCACGCCCGAACAGGAAGCGCTCTTCAACGCCCGCAAGGACGCCCGCAAAGCAAAAAACTGGGCGGAGTCTGACCGCATCCGCGACGAGCTCAAAGCGCAGGGCATTCTCGTAGAAGATACCCCGCAGGGCATGAAGTGGAAGCGTATCTGAGTATTCTTTAATAGATCATAAATGGGCTTCGGACCGTGGTCTGAAGCCCATTTACATTTTCTTAATTTACGCGGTCTTGACACGCCGCGTTTTTTTCTTTATCCACATTTATGTTTCTCCGTAGTATGCTGTTACCAGTAAAAAACACAGGAGGAACCGCTATGAATCAGGATACCGTCACCAAACTGCTCCGTCCCGGCGAACAGATCCTCTGGTCGTCGATGTCCAATCCCGGAAAGCTCATGGATGAGAAAAACAAACAGCGGAACACGCGCTGGTTCATCATCGTCGGCGCTGTGTTCGCGGTACTGATGTTCCTTTATGTCCGCGCCTGCATCCGTGCCGGGACAAACGTTTTTTCCGTTGTGACTCTCGTTTTCGTTCTGGTCGCCGGGATCATCTTCCTTGATCCCGTCACCACGCTCAAGCGTCTCCGCAAGGTCGAGTACGCCATCACGACCGAGCGCGTGATCGTCTCCTCCACCTCGACCAACTTCTCCATCCCGCGTTCCAAGGCCGCGCCCGTGCAGGTCATCGACGAGGACGGCGGCGTTTCCACGCTCATCATCGGCACGGAGAAGACGGCCAAGCCCTCCAAGCTCCGCCCGCTCGGTCTCACGGGTTTCTTCGTCACCGAAAACGAAAAGGACATCCCCTACCCCGTGTTCTACCGTGTGTCTGACGCGAAGGAAGCCGTCCGAATTCTGGAAGCCTCCGGAAATTGACATTTCTCTTTCCTTTCTCCCAATCCTCCCGATTTCCCCAGGCGAAAAGGGCCGCCGTTCCGTTGGAACGGCGGCCCTTTTTAAGTATGTTATTTTTACTGTTCCGGCTCGTCCGTCGCGTCGGCGTCCGTCATGCGGTAGCCGACACCGATCTCGGTGAATATGTATTTCGGTTCGGCGGGATTCTTTTCGATCTTCCGGCGGATATTCGCCACGTTGACGCGCAGGATCTGGTTGCTGCCGCCCGCAGAGGGTCCCCACAGCTCGCGCAGGATAAAGTCATAGGTGAGGACCTTTCCGGCATGGCGGGTGAGCAGCGAGAGAATCCGGTATTCGCTCTGCGTGAGATGGATATCTTCCCCGTTGATGCGCACGCGCCGCCGCACGCAGTCCACCTCCAGATCGCCGCAGCGGTATACGCCCGTGCGGCCGACCTCGCCGCCCGCGGCAGTGCGGACGTGGCGGAGGGCGGCGCGGATGCGCGCGAGAAGCTCGCCGGGGCCGAACGGCTTCGTGAGATAATCGTCCGCGCCCATATCGAGCGCGATGACCTTGTCCCGCTCGCGTCCGCGGGCGGAAACGACGATCACCGGCAGCGTGGACCACTTACGGAGCCCCGCAAGGATCTCCATGCCGTCCATATCCGGCAGACTGAGATCGAGCAGCACAAGGTCCGGGCAGTGTGAGCTGATAAGCGTCACCGCCTCCCGGCCAAGGCTCGCGCGAATGGTGTCAAAGCCGTTGGCTTCCAGCACCGCTATGAGAAATGCGGCGATGGTTTCGTCGTCCTCTACGATCAGGATCTTGTCTTTCGTCTCCATGGCTGTCTCCTTTGCCGGTTTCAGTGTCCGGATGATATTTCTTTATTCTGCGGCGGTCTCGCGCTCCGGCGGCACCGGAAGCGAGAAGCTCACCGCCGTCCCGCCGTCGGTATTGCGGGCGCTCATGCTGCCGCCGTGCGCCTTCACGATGGACATGCACACCGAAAGGCCGATGCCCATCTGGCTGCGGCCGCCGACGCCGTTTTTCTCCGGCAGAAAGCCGATCCCGTCGAAGAGATGCGGCAGCCTTTCGCGCACGATGCCGGTGCCGTTATCCTCCACGGTGAACACCGCGACATTCCCCCGCCGCGCGAGCGAGACCGTGATCTCCGTTGCGCCGCCGTGGCGGGCGGAGTTTTCCAGAAGGTTTGTGAGCACCTGCTGGATGAGCACGGGGTCCATCGGCACGAGCATCACCGATTCGGGCAGCTGCGGCGTGACCGCAACGCCCGGAAAATGCGCTTTGAATTTGGAAATGGCGGAGAAGATGACCTCCTCGGCGACTTCGTCCTGCTTTTCGATGCGCGCCGATTCCAGGCCGATGCGCGTTACGGAAAGGAGATTTTCCACCATGCGGATGAGCCATTCGGCGTCGTCGTTGATGCTGCCGAGAAGCTTCTTTTTCTGCCAGTCCGGAAGGTTGTCGTTTTCCAGAAGCGTGATCGCCGAGCCGGAGATCGCCGTAAGGGGCGTGCGCAGATCGTGCGAAATCGCCCGCAGGAGATTGGCGCGCATGCGCTCGGTCTCCGCCTCCACGCGGATGCGCTCCTGCCGCTTGAGCGTCGCCGTCAGCGTGTTGACCGTGAGTGAAACGGCGAGCATCGTGAGAAACGTGAGCGGATAGCCGGACAGGGAAAAGTTAAAGTTCATATACGGATAGGTGAAAACATAGTTCACTGCAAAAACGCTCAGAAGCGAGACGACCGTGCCGCAGAGATACCCATCCGTCAGCAGCGACACGAGCAGTACGCAGAGCACGTACACCAGCGGAACATACGTTTCGTTTCGCAGTTGGCTGATCTCATTCAAGCCAAGGCGCTGCAAAAGTGCGCATACGACGGTCGTCAGAGCAAAAAGACCCGCCGTGATCCCGGCGCTCTTCCACGTGACCGTCCAGTTTTCCTTCTTCAGCACGGCAGATCACCTCTGTTTCTATTGTAGCATAGAACGGATAAAGAATTTGTTAGGATTTTCACAATGTCAGCGCGTCCGCGGCACGGACAAGGAAGCACTCCCTGTAGCTTTGCGAAAGGCTCTCGTACGCGGCGCCAGCCGCGGCGCGATCGTCAAATACGCCGAACACCGCGCTGCCCGTGCCGGTCATCACCGCGCCGAGAGCGCCGCCGTCGAGAAGTGCGCCGCGGATCGAGCCGATCTCCGCGCCGCTGCGCGGCAGCGCCTCCTCAAACACGTTGAACATCCGCCGCGCAACGCCGCAAAGATCCCCGGCGTGCAGCGCAGCGCACAGCCCCTGCGTATCCGGGTGCGCCGTGATGCGGCGCTTATCGATACGCCCGAAGAGCTCCGCCGTGGAGACGGAAAACGGCGGCTTGCATATCACGATCCATCCGCCCGGAAGCTCCGGCAGCGGCGAGAGTATTTCCCCGCGCCCCTCGGCGAGCATCATGCCGCCGGTGACACAGTACGGCACATCCGAGCCGACCGTTAACGCAAGGGCGCGAAGCTGTTCCGCAGAGAAATTCGCTCCGGTGAGCACATTGAGCGCGCGGAGCACCGCCGCGGCGTCCGTGCTGCCGCCGGCCATGCCCGCGCCGACCGGCACTCTCTTTTTTATGCGGATGTCCGCGCCGAGAGTTTTGTCGCCCGCAGCGTCAAAGAACACGCGCGCCGCGCGCACGGCAAGATTCCGCTCATCGCGCGGCAGCCACGGGATCGAACACTTGGCCTCGATCCGTCCGTCAGAGCGGAGCGATACCTCAACATCGTCCCAGAGCGAGACGCTGCCCATGACCATGGTGAGATCGTGGTAGCCGTCCGGACGTCTGGCGTGGACGTCGAGAGAATAGTTCAGCTTGGCATAGCCTTTTTCGTTTATCGTCACGGAAAACACCTCATTTCCATACTCCGCATTTTACCGTATTTGGTCTCTCATTGCAACATTTCCGGCTTTCTCCCGTTTTTTTACATTTTGTTCGCACACGGTGTTCCATCTTCGGTATAATTGGTATATAATAGTAATTTAGAAGAATAGGCAATTCTTGCCGTACATACAGGGAGGCTGCAAATATGGCAAAAAAAGTACTGGTAGTTGAGGACGACAGCAACATCGCGGAGCTGCTGCGCCTGTATCTGGAAAAGGACGGGTTCGACGTGTTTCTCGCCGCCGACGGCGGAGAGGGCATCCGCCGCGCGCAGGAGCTGCAGCCGGATCTCATCCTGCTCGACATCATGCTGCCGGTCGTGGACGGCTGGGTCGTCTGCTCCGAGGTCCGGAAAACCTCCAATGTGCCGATCATCATGCTGACCGCGAAGGGCGAAACGTTCGACAAGATCTCCGGACTTGAGATGGGCGCGGACGATTACGTTACGAAGCCGTTTGAGGTCAAGGAGCTGATGGCGCGCATCCATGCCGTCATGCGCCGCAGCGAGCCGGAGGCCGCGCCGCACGCGGCGGAAAAGCGGCTTGTATTCGATAAGCTCGTGATCGATCTTGATTCCTATGAGCTCATCGTAGACGGTAAGCGCGTGGAAGCTCCCCCTAAGGAGATGGAGCTTCTCTATCATCTTGCCTCCTCCCCCAACCGCGTTTTCACCCGCAACCAGCTGCTCGACGAGGTGTGGGGCTTTGATTATTTCGGCGATTCCCGCACCGTGGACGTCCACATCAAGCGTCTGCGCGAAAAGCTGGAGGGAGTTTCGGATAAGTGGTCGCTCAAAACGGTCTGGGGCGTCGGGTACAAGTTCGAGTCGGTCGAATAAGCGATGCACAGAACGTATTTCCGGACCTTCACCACGACCGCGGCGATGGTCCTTGTGAGCTTTCTGCTCATCGGCGCAGCCTTCGGCTTTGCGAGCCGTCAGGTGTTCGTGTCCGAAGCGCGTGAGAGCATGATGACGAACTCGCGCGAAATATCGCGCATGGCGGTCGCCTATGCCGCCGAGGGCGATCTGCGCTCGCTCGAGCTGCGCATGACGCTCAGCACCATCGGCGCGAGCACGAATCAGCACATTTTCATCGTCAATCCCTCCGGATATATCATCACCTGTTCGGACTCCGCCGTTTTCTGCGAGCACATCGGAAAGCGTCTGGATGAGAGCGTAACGGCCATCCTGCCGCAGTCCGGCACGGTCGCGTCGCTCGGCACGCTGGGCGGGTTTTACGCGAGCGAGCATTATACCGTCATTTCCGCGCTCACCGATGACGGCGCGCTGCTCGGCCATCTGTTCGTTTCCAAGGACACGATAACCGCGCTCTCCATCTGGGAGACGATCCTGCCGCTGTTCTTCTTTATCAGTCTCATCGTACTCTGTCTCGCGCTCATTTTCAGCTACGCGAGCTCCAAGTACTTCGCCAAGCCCCTGCGCGACATGGCGGACGCGGCGCGGCGCTTCGGTCGCGGCGAGCTGAACGTCCGCGTGGAGCCGACCGACAGCACCGACGAGATCGGCGAGCTGACGGAGGCCTTTAACTCCATGGCGGACTCGCTCGAGCAATCGGAGACGAAGCGGCGCGAGTTTATCGCGAACGTATCGCACGAGCTCAAAACGCCGATGACGACGATCTCCGGCTTTGCCGACGGCATTCTCGACGGGACGATCCCGCCGGAGTCGGAAAAGAAATATCTTCAGATCATCTCCTCGGAGACGAAGCGGCTGGCCCGGCTCGTGCGCAGCATGCTGGAGCTTTCGCGCCTGCAGGCAAAGGACCGCGCAACGCTCCTCAAGAACAGCTTTGATATTTCCGAGCAGCTCCGGCTCACGCTCATCACATTTGCCGATAAGATCGATCAGAAGCATCTGGAGGTAGTGTTCAACGTCCCCGAGGAGGCGATCAAAGTTCTCGGCGATGTGGACGCCATCACGCAGGTCATCTACAATCTGCTGGATAACGCCATCAAATTCTCCCGCGAAAATTCACCGCTCACCATTTCGCTATGGAAGGACAGCAAGAAGGCCTACGTCTCCATCCGGAACTGCGGCAGCACCATTCCGGAGGCGGAGATCCCGCTCCTCTTTGATCGCTTCCACAAGTCCGACCGCAGCCGCAGCCAGGACCGCGACGGCGTCGGTCTCGGGCTTTATATCGTCAAAACCATTTTGAACAACCACGGCGAGGACATCGCCGTGACAAGCCGCCAGGGTGTGACCGACTTTGTGTTCACGCTCGCGCTCAAACCGTAAAAGGCGGAAAGGAGTTTTATGGAAAATCAGGAATCTATGTGGTATGCCCCCTCTGGCGACACGCCGCAGGCATCCCCGCCGGTCCTCGTCCCTCCGGCGAAGCCAAAGAAAAAAATGCCCGCGTGGGGCATTGCGCTGATCCTTGTCGCTGTGGCGGTGCTCATCATCGGCTCGTGCCTGCTCTTCCGGAACAGCGCCGCGGCAGACCCCAACCACCCCGGCGCGGCGGGCGATCTGCCGAACGATTATAAATCGTTCTTCGATAATTACTTCACCGCGAACGAGGAAGCGGAAGAATGCACCATCCCGACCGTACAGACGACCGAGCGCGTGACCGTGAAGCTCTCCCCCGCCGGTAAAACGCCGCTTTCCGCACAGGAGGTCTATGATCGCTGCGTTCCCTCCATCGTTGCGGTGTCGGCCTTTCCGGATGAGACGTCGGAAGACAGCTATTACTGGGGCTCCGGCGTTGTTCTGACGGAGGACGGGTATATTCTCACAAATTCGCACGTTGTGGAGGGCACCTGCCGTGCGCGCATCACGCTCTGGGACGATACGGAGTATGATGCGCTGCTCGTCGGCTACGACCACCGCACCGATATCGCCGTTTTGAAGATCGATGCACACGGTCTCACGCCCGCGGAGTTCACTTCGACCGACTCTCTGCTCGTCGGCGATGCGGTATACGCCATCGGCAACCCGCTCGGCAAGGAATTCCGCAGCACAATGACCGAGGGCATCATCTCCGGCATCAACCGTGACATTTCCCACAACGGCGTGACGAACAGCCTGCTCCAAACCTCCGCGCCGATCAATGAGGGCAATTCCGGCGGCGCGCTCGTCAACGTTTACGGGCAGGTCGTCGGCGTCACCAATATGAAAATGAGCAGCCAGTATATCGGCTCGGTGTCCATTGAGGGCGTGGCGTTCGCCATCCCGTCGAGCACCGTGAAGACCATTGCGGACAGTCTGCTCGAATCCGGCGAGGTACGCGGACGCCCGGCGCTCGGGCTCACCGTCGGCAAGATACCGCAGGCGGCGATGGAGGAATACGATCTCCCCGCCGGCCTTTACGTGAGCGCTGTTTCCGAAGGCTCGGACTGTGCCGCCAAGGGCATTGTGACCGGCGACGTGCTTCTTGCCGCGAACGGCGTGGAGCTTACCGTCAACGAGGATCTCACCGGTATTATCGCCCCGCTCCGTGTCGGCGATGAGCTTACGCTCACCGTGTGGCACGAGGGCGAGACACAGGACATTACCGTGAAGCTCGTGGACGTGAACGATGTTTACTGATATGGAAAGGGATATAACCATGAACGAAAAGATCATTGAAAACTTTCTTTCTCTCTGCGCCATCCCGCATAAGTCCCATCACGAGGAAAAGATCAGCCGGTTTCTCTGCGACTGGGCCGTGAAAAAGGGTCTCGCCGCCGTGCGCGACGAGGAAGGCAACGTCATCATCGATAAGGCCGGTTCCGCCGGGCACGAGAACGCGCCGCGCACCATTCTGCAGGCGCATATGGATATGGTCGTCGTCTGGGAGGACGGCATGGACTTTGATCCGCTCAACGATACCATCACCGTTATCAACGACGGCAAAACGCTCAAGGCCAAGGGCACATCCCTCGGCGGCGACGACGGCGCGGGCGTTGCGCTTGCGATGTCCATTCTCGAGGATGAGTCCGCCGTGCACGGCCCGATCCGCGCGATCTTCACCGTGGACGAGGAAGACGGCATGTCCGGCGCGGATCATCTCGATCCGAAGCACCTCGACGCCAAATACCTCATCAATCTCGACTGGGAGGAGTTCGGCTCGCTCTGCAACTCGAGCGCGGGCAGCGATATGTACCGCATGCACCGCGCCGCCGAGTGGGAAGCCGCTTCCGGCAAAGCGTATAAGATCGCCGTTTCCGGTCTCGTCGGCGGTCACTCCGGCGCTTCCATCCATCTGAAGCTAGCCAACGCCATCCGCATTGCCGCGCGCACGGCGAAAACCGCGCTCGACATGTGCCCCGGCGCGCGTCTTGCCGCTTTCCGCGGCGGCAGCGCCCACAATGCCATCCCCGCCTCCTGCACCGCCGTGATCACCGTGCCGGAAAAGGACGCCGAAAAGGTTCTCGAAGCGCTCAACACCCATGCGCTTACCGAGGCGGTCGCCTGCGCTGCGGCCGATCCGGAGGCGAAGGTCGCCGTAACCGCTGCCGAACTCCCCGAAAAGGCGCTCACGGGCGAGCTTTCACGCGGCTATCTCGCGCTGCTCACCGAGGTGTTCGACGGTGTGCACACCATGTCGCCGTCCATCCCGTCGCTCGTGGAGAGCTCGGCGAACACCGGCCTTGCCGCCGTCGGCGAGGACGAAGTCGAATTCACCGTCCATCAGCGCAGCAGCGAACCCGCCATCACCGCGGAAATGAAGAAAGAATACGAGCGTCAGGCATCCGAGCACGGCTTTACGATGACGCTGCTCAGCTCCTCCCCCGCGTGGCCGCTCAAGCCCGGCAGCGAGCTTGTCGGCATCTGCGAGCGCATTTTCAAGGAGCAGAACGGACACGACATGTCCGTGGAGCCGGTGCACGCCGGTCTGGAGTGCGGCAGCTTCTCCTCCGCCAATCCCGCGCTCGACATCATCTCCATCGGCCCCGACATTCTGGACATTCATTCCCCGCGCGAAACGCTCGTGCTGGATACCGTGTATGGCTGCGATACGCTCATCCGCGCCATTTTGAAGGAGATCGCTGACAAGAAAGCATGAAGACCTACGACGCCGGAAAATTTGATATTGCCGTCATCGGCGCCGGACACGCGGGCATTGAGGCCGCGCTCGCCGCGGCCCGGCTCGGTCTGCTCACCGTGTGCTTCACGGTGAATCTCGACAGCGTCGGCAACATGCCGTGCAACCCCGCCATCGGCGGCACGGGCAAGGGGCACCTTGTCCGTGAGCTCGACGCGCTCGGCGGCGAGATGGGCAAAGCGGCGGACGCCGCGGGCATCCAGTTCCGGATGCTCAACCGCGGCAAAGGCCCCGCCGTCTACTCCCTGCGCGTGCAGGCCGACCGGCGGCGCTATCAGGAGATCATGAAGGAGACGCTGGAGACGCAGGAAAATCTCGTGCTGCATCAGGCGGAGATCGTCTCCATCGGCCTTACGGACGGCCATGTTTCCTCCGTCACGACGCACACGGGCGCCGTATACGCGGTGCGCGCTGTCGTCATCGCTACGGGGACATATCTCGGCGGGCGGACGATCGTCGGCGACGTGGTACGCACCTCCGGCCCGGACGGGCTCGCCGCGGCAACGGAGCTCACAAAGTGTCTGGCCGATATGGGCCTTCGTCTCCGCCGGTTCAAAACCGGCACGCCGCCGCGCGTGAACGCGCGCAGCGTCCGCTTTGATGAAATGCAGCTCCAGCCCGGCGATGAGGAGATCGAGCCGTTTTCCTATTCCACCGATGCCGCGGCGCTGCAAAACCGCGCCGTGTGCTGGCTCACCTACACCAATCCGCGCACGCACGAGATCATCCGCGCCAATCTCGACCGCAGCCCGCTCTTCAACGGCATCATTGAAAGCACCGGCCCGCGCTACTGCCCCTCGATCGAGACGAAGATCGTCACGTTCCCGGACAAGGAGCGCCACCAGCTCTTCATTGAGCCGATGGGTCTGCACACGCAGGAGCTGTACATTCAGGGGCTTTCTTCCTCCCTGCCGGAGGATGTGCAGATCGACGTTGTCCGCTCCATTCCGGGACTGGAAAACGCCGAGATGCAGCGCTGCGCCTATGCTATCGAGTACGACTGCGTCGATCCCACGGAGCTGCGCGCCACGCTCGAGAGCAAAAAGATCCCCGGTCTGTACGGCGCGGGGCAGTTCAACGGCTCGTCCGGCTACGAGGAAGCCGCCGTACAGGGATTCGTCGCGGGCGTGAACGCTGCGCTCAAGATCCGCGGCGAGGAGCCTTTGATCCTGCGCCGTTCGGACGGCTACATCGGCACGCTCATCGACGATCTCGTTACCAAGGGCACCGAAGAGCCGTACCGTATTATGACGTCGCGCAGCGAATACCGTCTGCTCCACCGGCAGGATAACGCCGACGAGCGGCTGACGCACATCGGCCACCGCATCGGACTCATTTCCGACGAACGGCTCGCCGCCGTGCAGGACAAATACGCCGCCGTCGCAAAGGAGCGGCAGCGGCTCGAACATACGCATCTCGCCCCCGGCGAGGCGATCAACGCGCTGCTGCGCGAAAAAGGCACGGCGGAGATCGTCTCCGGCGCGTCGCTTGCCGATCTTCTGCGCCGCCCGCAGATCGAATACGCCGATCTTCTCCCGTTTGACCCGGAGCGCCCGGCGCTGCCGCGCGCCGTCGGCGAGGAGGTCTCCATCACGCTCAAATACGAGGGCTATATCCGCCGCCAGCTCAAGCAGGTGGAGGATTTCCGACGCATGGAGGATCGTCCCCTCCCCGAGGATATCGACTATGCCGCCGTTCCGGGGCTCCGCACCGAGGCGCGGCAGAAGCTCGTCGCCATACGCCCCGTGAGCTTCGGGCAGGCCTCGCGCATTTCCGGCGTGTCTCCGGCGGATATGACCGCGCTTATGATCTACACCGAGAGCGGAAAGGAGCGCCGCCATGGATAAGGTCGTTCTCGGTCTCTCCGGCGGCGTGGATTCCGCCGTGGCCGCGCACCTGCTGCGCGAATCGGGGCTGGCGGTTTACGGGCTGTATCTCGATAACGGTCTCCCCGGCGCGGACGCCGCGCGCGAGGCCGCCGCTTCCCTCTCCGTTCCGCTCACGATCACCGACAGCCGCGAGGCAATGGAGCAATACGTCTGCACCCCGTTTGCCGAAGCGTATCTCCGCGGCGAGACGCCGAACCCCTGCATTCTCTGCAACCCGGCGGTCAAGTTCCGCGTCCTGCTGGACGAAGCGGAGCGCATCGGGGCCAAGTACATCGCCACCGGGCATTATGCCAGAGCGGAAAACGGTGCCATTTACCGCGGGCAGCCGGAAAATGACCAGAGCTATATGCTCTGCCGTCTGACGCCGGACGAGGTGAACGCCCTTCTGCTGCCGCTTGCGCCATATAAAAAAACGGAGGTACGCGCGCTGGCCGAAAAGCTCGGCCTGCCCGTCGCGCACAAGCCGGACAGCATGGACATCTGCTTCATCCCGGACGGCGATTACGCCGCCTGGATCGAACACCGCGGCATCACGCCCCCGCCGGGGGATTTCGTTCTGGACGGTAAAGCCGTCGGCAAACACCGCGGCATCCACCACTATACCGTCGGCCAGCGCCGCCACTTCGGCGTCGGCTTCGGGAAACGCGTATACGTTTCCGACATCTGCCCGGAGACGAACGAAGTCCGTCTTTCCTCTGACGACGCCGTGTGGCGGGAGAGTTTCCGTGTGCGCGGCGTAAACTGGCTTGTTCCACCGGAGGGCGAGATCGTCTGCGGCGTTCGCATCCGCCATTCACGCCGCGAGCTGCCCACCGGGACGGTGACGCCGGACGGAGACGGCGCAATCGTCCGCTTCCCTGCGCCGGTGCGCGCCCCCACCCCCGGCCAGACCGCCGCCTTTTACGACGGTGAGCGTCTGCTCGGCGGCGGATTTATCGTAAAGTAGCAAAAGAGAGGGCTCTTCGCCCTTTCTTTTTGTTTTTTCTGTGCATTTACTTTAGCATGGTAGCGTGCTAATATACTACCATAATAAATCAAACACAGGAGAGACCTACCATGAAAAAGATTCTTACCATCGCACTTACCCTTTGTCTGCTCGTAACGGCGCTGGCCGGCTGCGGCAGCAGCGCCCCCGCCGCTCCCGATCCGACCGCCGCCCCCACGGAAGCTCCGGCGGAAGCCACGGCAGAACCCGCCGCCGAGGGCGGCAAACTGATCGTCGGCTTTGATGCCGAGTTCCCCCCGTTCGGCTACATTGCCGAGGACGGCAGCTACGACGGCTTTGATCTCGCGCTCGCGCAGGAGGTCTGCGCGCGGCTCGGCTGGGAATATGAGGCCGTGGCGATCGACTGGGCATCGAAGGACGCCGAGCTCAAGGCCGGAAACATCAACTGCATCTGGAACGGCTTCACCTGCACCGGCCGCGAGGAAGAGTACACCTGGTCGGACCCCTACATCGATAACAGCATCGTCGCCATTGTCCGCGCCGACTCCGGCATCGAGTCCCTCGCCGATCTCGCCGGTAAGACCGTTATGGTGCAGTCCGCTTCCTCCGGTCTGGACGCTCTCACCGCGAACGAGGAGCTGACCGCCTCCTTCGGCGAGCTCGTGCAGCTGCCCGACTACAACACCGGCTTCCTGGAGCTGCGGCAGGGTACGGTGGACGCCGTTGTCGTGGACGTTGGCGTCGGCAACTACCAGATCGCCAGCACCGAGGGCGACTACGTTATCCTCTCTGAGCCCGTCTCCGTGGAGCAGTACGCCGTCGGCTTCTATCTCGGCAACGAGGCGCTGCGCGACGCCGTGAACGAGCAGCTGCTCGCCATGGCGGAGGACGGCACGATGATGAGCATCGCCGAAAAGTATGTCGACAAGGGACTTTCTCTCGACAGTCTCTGCCTCTGCAAGTGATACTTCCCTCAAAATGATATCCCCGCGCGGAGACGCTTTCGCGTCTCCGCGCCAACCTGTCTACGGAAAGGATCGATCCGATGAGCATTCAAACCATGCTGGTCTCTCTCTCCCAGGCGTTTCTCACAACGCTCGCCATATTCTTCCTCACGCTTCTCGGCTCGCTGCCGCTCGGTCTCGTCGTTTACTTTGCGCGCAAAAGTCGCTTTTCGCCGCTCCGTTGGCTCACGAAGGTGTATATCGCCATTATGCGCGGCACGCCGCTCATGCTGCAGGTCATGGTCGTGTACTATGGGCCGAGTCTTCTTCTCGGCATGACGCTGCCGCGGAACTGGCGCTTTGCCGCCGTGATCGTCGCGTTCGTCATCAACTATGCCGCGTATTTCGCCGAGATCTACCGCGGCGGCATTGAGTCGATCAGCGCCGGACAGTATGAAGCGGCGCAGGTGCTCGGCTACCGAAGGGGGCAGACGTTCTTCCGCATCATCCTTCCGCAGATGGTAAAGCGCGTGCTGCCGAGCGTCACGAACGAGGTCATTACCCTTGTAAAGGACACGTCTCTTGCCTCCGTTATCGGCACGGTAGAGATGTTCACGCGTGCCAAGCAGATCGCCGTTGCGCCAAATTCGCCGGGCATGCTGGCGTTTGCCGCCGCTGCGGTATTCTATTTCGTATTCAACAGCCTTGTCGCCTTCGCCATGGAGCGGATCGAAAAGGCATTCGCCTACTACCGCTGAAGGAGGGCCGGACATGAACACATTGGAACTGCGCCACATCCGCAAAAGCTTTGACGGGCAGGGCGTTCTCGAAGACATCTCCCTCTCCGTCCCGGCGGGGAGCGTTACGGCGATCATCGGGCCGTCCGGCAGCGGCAAATCCACGCTGCTCCGATGCGCAACGCTGCTCGAGACCGCCGACGGCGGCGACATCATCTACGAGGGAAAATATGCCGCGAAGGACGGCGTTTACGCGCCGAAGACCGAGCTGCACGCCATCCGTCGCTATTTCGGTCTCGTATTCCAGAGCTATAACCTCTTCCCCCACTTCACGCTTTTGAAGAACGTGATGGACGCGCCCGTGCAGGTGCAGAAGCGCCCCGCCGCCGAGGTACGCGAGGAAGCCATGGCGCTGCTCGGAAAAATGGGTCTTGCCGATCGCGCTGACGCCTACCCCTGCCAGCTTTCCGGCGGGCAGCAGCAGCGTGCGGCGATCGCGCGCGCGCTTTGCATGAAGCCGGAGCTGCTGTTTTTTGACGAGCCGACGAGCGCGCTTGACCCAGAGCTGACCGGCGAGGTGCTGCGCGTTATCCGCTCGCTCGCCGAAGAAAAGATGACGATGGTGATCGTCACGCACGAAATGCAGTTTGCCCGCATGGTCGCCGACCGCGTCGTATTCATGGACGGGGGCTGCATCGTGGAGGAGGGTACGCCCGAACAGGTCATCGACGCGCCGCAGCAGGAGCGCACGCGCGCCTTTCTGCGCCGGTTGGAACGGTAATTTCCTCCGGGACTTGATTTTCTCACCGGAATCCGCTATCATAAAATCCGCCTTTACATAATCCATGTAAAACGGCGGATTTTTTGTTGGGAAGGGTCGAACTTATGAAGAAGCTGCGGAGATTTCTGGCGTTCGTGCTGTGCGCGGCGCTGTGCTTTCTGCTTTTGACGGGTTGCGGTTCGCGCGACACCATCCGGTTTAAAATGATCGCGGAGCTCAACCAGGAGGAATTCTGCGTCGCCTTCCGCAAGGGCGACCCGCTCTGCGATATATTCACCGCCGCGCTCAAGGAGCTCTCCGCCGACGGACAGATCTCCCGGCTGAGCGCGCAGTATCTCGGCACGGACTATACCTGCATGGAGGCGCTGCCCGGCGCGCTGCAGCTTCTGGAAACGCAGCCGGAGCCGGGACGTAAGCTGCGTATCGGCGTGCAGGACGGCATTGCTCCGATCTCCTCCTCCCGCGACGACGGCTCTTTCGGCGGGCTGATCCCGGATCTTGCGCAGCTCGTGGCGGAAAAGCTCGGGTGGACGTTTGAGTATATGGTCATCAACAGCGACAACGTCGCCGCCGAGCTCGGCAGCGGCAATATCGACTGCGCGTGGATGGCGGCATCCTTTTCCGGCAGCTCAAGCTCCGTCTCCCTCTCCCCCGGCTGGCTTCGCAACACGCATGAGCTCGTTGTGCGCAGTGACAGCCGCTATACGCGCAAAAGCAGTCTCAAGGGCAAGGTGATCGGCATCACCGACGCCACCGCGCTCGCCGCGCTCAAGGAAAGCGGAATGGACGCGAAGGTCGGCTCGGTCTGGTACTACGACGATCTTTCCGCCTGCTTTGCGGCGCTCGCCGCCGGAGACTGCGACGCCGTGGTGATCGACGGCATCGTGTCCGGGTATTATATGTAACTTCGTTTTATAGTGAAAGCGCTCTGCACGGTGCAGAGCGCTTTTTCATACTATGAAATGAGGCGCCCCTCAAAGCCGCAGGCAGAAAGGGGGTAATCCATGAAACGCTGCTGGAAGGACTGGCTGCGAAAGGCGGGCATCCGTGCGCTGAGGACCGTGGCGCAGACGGCTCTCGCCGCTATCGGCACATCTGCTGTGATCTCGGAGATCAACTGGCTGATGGTCGGCAGCACATCGCTGCTCGCCGGTGTGCTCTCGCTGCTCACATCCCTTGCCGGGATCCCGGAGGAATGCCCGGAGGAGAGCGAAGCGACGAAGCCGCCGAAAAGCTGACATAGCAGACAAAAGCCCCGCCGGGTATCCCGGCGGGGCGATTTTGGCTGTTTCTGCGATCAGGCGTACTGATCGACGACCTTGGCGGCGCTGTCGCTGTCGGCGCAGACAACGGCGATGACATAGTTTCCGATCGTCTTTACCGGCGCGTTTTCGAGCGACATGGCAGCGGCGGGGCCGTAGCTCTTATAGGCTTCGATCCGGTCGGCGACGAACGTCTGGAGCGCGGTGAGCAGGCGCTGCGCGGCAGCAGCGTCCACGGCCTCAAAGCAGACGATCTGCTCGGCAGTCGCCGCGGTGCCGCAGTAGACGAGCGCGCTCTTATAGTCGGCGCTGTCCACGCCGTAGTACTGGGGGATCACGGCGTCATCCAGCTGGCTGAGGTTGTCGGTAAAGTTGGCGTTCGCGAGCACGTCGTCCACGAACGCGCGCGGCTCCATCGTCTTTTTCGAGCTGCCGCAGCCGGTGAGCACGGCGAAGAGGCAGCAGAGCGCGAGCAGGAGAGAAATGGTCTTTTTCATAAAATTACCTCGTTTCTTATTCGGTGAGAAGGCCCTCGTCCACATAGTGGGTCTTCATGTAATTTGCCCAGGCGACATACCCGGATTTTTCAAAGTGCTTGCCGTCTCCGGCGAAGGCATAGTTGCTCGAAAGGTAGCCGTACTCGTCCACGAGCATGGAGTAGATATCGAGATACCAGCATTTTTCGTCTGCGCAGAGCTGCTTGAGCGCGGAGTTGAAGGCGTTGATGCGGTCCATGCTCTGCACCTCGTTGGGATCGGCGTCCACGTCCTGCGTGACGGGTGTGACGGAGATGACATAGATATTCGCCTTCGTCTGGTGTTCGCGGACGTACTCGATGAGCGTTTTATAGCTCTGGACAAAGGCGTTCACGTCCGTGCCGACTTCGTTCAGGCCGAACATGAGATAAATGTCGTGATAGTAATCCGAGTCGTTGAGCGTCAGCGGCGAGAGGTCGAGCGTGCCGAGAACGTTGTTCACGACCGCGCCGGTGCCGTAAATGCAGCTCATGTTCGTTACGCCCGACCACAGGCGAAAGCCCTCGACCAGCGAGTTGCCGATCATGCAGGAGCGGTCAAAATGGCTGTCGTACACTGCGTTCGCACGCTCGGGCACGATCGCGCCCCAGTCGGCGGGAACGATGAGATCGCCGTCGCGCTGCGCCTTGGCGCCCGAGGGCGTCGGCGTCGGCTCGGCGGTCGGCTTCGGCGTCATGGATACCTCGGCGGTGACCTCCGGCGTTGCTTCGCCCGGCTGCGGCGTGTCTGCCGGACGCGGCGTCGCGGTCACGGGCGCGTAGCTCGGCAGCGTGTACCTCGGCTTTTCATTGCCCTTCCGCGCGAGCGTCACGATGCCGAAAATCAAAAGGCCGACAAGGACAAGCGCAAGGAGCAGAAACGCCGGATGAATGCGGTTTTTCCCGATGCGCGGCAGACGGAAGGAAAAGCCCTTGCCGCCGTTATCGGACGGCGGGCGGCGCGGCGGCGTGCCGCCGGAAGAGCGTCCCGCAGCGGCGCGCTGTGCCGGGCGGCGAACGGCGCCGGGGCGGTAGTAATCCCCGTGCGGACGCTGGGAAGCCGCGTAAGAGCGTGGCGGTGTTTCCCGCTGCGGGAGACTCCCGCCGTAAAAGGGATCGCTTTCCGCTTCCGGCGGCTGCGGCGCGGCGCGGTAGCCGCCGGTCGCATACGGCTGGCGGTAGCTGCCGTCGCCGCGGCGGTAGGGATCGTTCCTCTGCTGCGGCTGCGCCGTTCTGCCGTAGGGGTCAGTCTGCGGCTGTGCGGCGTTATAATACGGATCGGCCTGCCGCGGCTGCGCTGCCGCCGGGCGGTAAGCCTCTCTCTGCGGCTGTACCGGGCGCCCATAGGGGTCGGTTTGCGGCTGCGCGGGCGCGGCGCGGCGGTTTCCCTGTGCGCTCTGCTCCAGATCGCCGCTGCGGAGAGCATCCCACGATATTTCCGTAAAGGCCGCGCTTCCTCCGCCGTAAGGCTGCTGCCGCTGCTGCGGCTGGCGGCTGCCATAGCCGTTATAGTCCGCATACCCCTGCGCCGGACGGCTCTGCGGCGTATACGGCACAGCGCGCGGCGCTGTTCTCGCCGGCTCAGCGGCGGGGCGGGCGCTGCGGCGGTTTGCGGTCTCGGTCTCGGTATATTGGGGCGCCGGGCGGCCGGAGTTTGGCGTGCGGCGCACGCTGTCGAGCGGCAGCTCGGTAAAAAGGGCGCTCTCGCGTTGGGATGCAGCGCCTTCCTGCTGCGGCGGGCGCGACGCGCCGTCTCTTCGATAATAGCTGGATTCGCGGTTTTCCATGTGGAAAGATACCTCCGCACAATAATACAACGATATTATAGTGAATTCTGTCTTAGTATGCAAGTAAAAAAAGTGTTTCGTTTTCCTTGCGCAGCAGCGCTTGGCGTGGTATAGTAATTTGGTTAAAATAGAGTTATTGTACGCAGAAGGAGTTTTCCCATGTGGATTGCCGATAACTGGAAAGATTATGAACTGATCGATGCCTCGAACGGCGAGCGTCTGGAGCGCTGGGGGCAGCACATTCTCGTGCGGCCCGACCCGCAGGTCATCTGGAAAACGCCGCGCACCTCCCCCGTCTGGAAGCGTCCGGAGGGGCGCTACAGCCGCAGCCACACCGGCGGCGGCTCGTGGGACAAGGGCGGTCTCCCGGCGAGCTGGGACATCCGCTACGGCTCGCTCACGTTCCATGTGAAGCCCATGAACTTCAAGCACACCGGTCTCTTCCCCGAACAGGCGGCAAACTGGGACTGGATGCAGAAAAAGATCCGCGAGGCAGACCGTCCGATCAGCGTTTTGAATCTCTTTGCCTACACCGGCGGGGCGAGCGTCGCCTGTCTCGCCGCGGGCGCGAGCGTCTGCCACGTGGACGCCGCGAAGGGCATGGTCGCCTGGGCGAAGGACAATGCCGCGGCGTCCGGCGTTGCGGACGCGAACGTCCGCTGGATCGTGGACGACTGCGCCAAATTCGTCGAGCGGGAGATCCGCCGCGGGCACAAGTATGACGCCATCATCATGGATCCGCCGTCCTATGGCCGCGGGCCGGGCGGCGAGGTATGGAAGCTCGAGGACAATCTCTGGGACTTCGTCTCGCTCTGCTCCGGCGTCCTCTCGGACGACGCGCTTTTCGTGCTCATCAATTCCTACACGACGGGCCTTGCCCCCTCGGTGCTCTCGTATATCACCGACAGCATCTTTACCGCCCGGCGCGGCGGTTCCTCGCGCGCGGAGGAGCTGGGGCTTCCCGTCACGCAGAGCGGACTCGTGCTCCCCTGCGGGGCGAGCTGCCGCTGGGAGGCTTAAATGGCAAATTCCGTCATCACTCTCGATAACGTATCCTTCCGCTATCCCGACGCCGGGCGCGACGCGCTCTCCGGCGTCAGCCTCTCGATCGAGGCGGGGTCGTTCATCGCCGTGCTCGGACACAACGGTTCCGGCAAGTCCACGCTTGCAAAGCTCCTGAACGCCATCCTTGTGCCGACGGAGGGTACCGTGACCGTCAAGGGTATGGACACGCGCAGCGAGGAAAACCTTCTTAACGTGCGCCGGACGGTCGGCATGGTGTTTCAGAATCCCGACAACCAGATCGTTGCGAGCGTCGTGGAGGACGATGTGGCGTTTGCGCCCGAAAACCTTGGCGTTTCCCCGGCGGAGATCCGCCGCCGCGTGGACGAGGCCCTGAAGCGCGTCGGCATGTACGAATTCCGCAATAACGCGCCGCACCTTCTCTCCGGAGGGCAGAAGCAGCGCGTCGCCATCGCGGGCGTGCTCGCCATGCAGCCGGAGATCCTTGTTATGGACGAGCCCACCGCCATGCTCGACCCCTCCGGACGGCAGGAGGTGCTGCACACGATCGCCGATCTTCGCGCCGCGACGGGCGTCACAGTCGTTCTCATCACGCACCACATGGATGAGTGCATCGACGCCGACCGCCTGCTCGTCGTGTCCGACGGCAAGCTCGTGCTTGACGGCGCGCCGAAGGACGTCTTTTCGCGCGTTGAACAGATGCGTTCGATCGGTCTGGACGTTCCCGCCACGACGGAAACGCTCTATGAGCTGCGCGCCGCCGGGGCGGATGTGCCGCTCGGCGCGCTCTCCGACGCGGAAGCCGCCGATGCCATTGTCCGCTGGCTCGGAAATTAAATCCATCAGTAAAGGTTTTTCGTTATGCCCGATATCCGTCTGGAGTCTCTCCGGTGCGTATACAGCGCCGGGACTCCGTTTGAAAAGGTCGCTCTCGACAATATTGATCTCTCCATCCCCGCCGGTCAGTACGCGGCGCTGCTCGGTCATACCGGCAGCGGCAAGAGCACGCTTATCCAGCATCTCAACGGGCTTTTGAAGCCCGCCGCGGGGCGTGTGCTGCTCGGGGAAGAGGACATCCACCGCTCCAAGGAGGCGCTGCGCGCCGTCCGGTTCCGTGTCGGTCTGGTGTTCCAGTACCCGGAATACCAGCTCTTTGAAGAGACGGTTTACCGTGACATTGCGTTCGGTCCGAAAAACATGGGATTGAACGAGCAGGAGGTGGACGAGCACGTCCGCTTCGGCGCAAAGTTTGCCGGAGTCGATGAGTCGCTCTTTGAGGCGTCCCCGCTCGATCTTTCCGGCGGACAGAAGCGCCGCATCGCGATTGCGGGCGTGATGGCCATGAAGCCGGAGGTGCTCGTGCTCGATGAGCCGATGGCGGGGCTCGACCCCGCCGGGTGCCGCGAGATCCTTGCAAACATCGCCGAATACCATCGCTCCACGGGGAGCACCGTTGTGCTCGTCACGCACGATATGGACGTCGCCGCGGAAAACGCCGAGCGGCTCATCGTCATGCGGCGCGGCAAGATCGCGCTCGACGGCGCGCCGGAGGAGATCTTTACCCACGCCGCGGAGCTTCGTGAAATGGGTCTCGGCATTCCGGGCGCAGCCGCTCTCGCAGAGGAGCTGCGCGCGCGCGGCGCTGCTGTTCCGCAGGGTATCTATACCCCGCACGATCTCGCCGCGGCCCTGCTCGCACGGAAGGAGGGCGGCGCATGCTGAAAGACATTACGCTCGGCCAGTACTTCCCCGGCAATACCATCGTGCACCGGCTCGACCCGCGCACGAAGCTCATCGCCGTGGTGCTCTATATTGCCGCGCTCTTCACCGCCAACAACTGGAGCGCCACCGCGCTCGTGCTGCTCACGCTCGTTTTCTGCGTGGCGCTCTCGCGCATCCGCCCGAAGGCGCTCTTCAAGGGGCTCAAGCCGCTCATCGTGATCGTGATCTTAACGGCGGTGCTCAATCTCTTTTACTCGGACGGCAATGTGATCTGCTCGTTCTGGGTGCTGCGCATCACCGATAACGGCATCCGCCGCGCGGTGCTGATGGTGCTTCGCATCATTCTGCTCGTGTGCGGAACGTTTCTTCTGACGTATACGACCTCTCCCCTGCAGCTCACCGACGGGCTGGAGCAGCTTTTGAGTCCGCTCAAAAAGCTGCGCTTCCCGGTGCATGAGCTTTCCATGATGATGAGCATCGCGCTGCGCTTTATCCCGACGCTCATCGAAGAGACCGACAAGATCATTTCCGCGCAGAAGGCGCGCGGCGCGGATTTTGAAAGCGGCAGTCTTGTCCGCCGCGCAAAGGCGCTGTTGCCGATCCTTGTGCCGCTGTTCGTGAGCGCGTTCCGCCGCGCCGACGAGCTGGCCACCGCGATGGAGTGCCGCTGCTACAACGGCGGCGAGGGGCGCACCCGCATGAAGGTGCTGCGCATGGGCCGAAACGACTACCTGGCTCTCGCTTTCTGGGCGCTGATCCTGGCCGGGTCGATCATCCTGACGAGGTACGGCATTTGAGAAACATTGCACTCCGTCTCCGGTACGACGGCTCCGCCTATCACGGCTGGCAGCGGCAGGCCGATCTCCCCACGGTGCAGCAGACCGTGGAGGACGCCATTGCAAAAATACTCGGTACAAGCGTCCATGTAACGGGCTGCGGCCGCACGGACGCGGGCGTGCACGCCCTGCGCTACTGCGCGAATTTCCGCTCCGACTGTACGATCCCGATCGAGAAGGTCCCGCTCGCGCTCAACGCCCGTCTCCCCGGCGATATCGCCGTGACGGACGCCTGCGAGGTGGATGAGAGCTTCAACGCCATCGGCTCGTGCATCCAGAAGGAATATATCTATAAGATCCTCAATAGCCGCATTCCCGATCCGTTTCTCGATAAGCGCGTGTGCTTCTATCCGTCCCGGCTCGACATTGCGCAGATGCGCGCCGCGGCGAAGGCCTTTGAAGGTACGCACGACTTTGCCGCCGTGCGGAGCGTCGGCACCGAAACGAAAACGACCGTCCGCACCGTGTACTGGTGCGATGCCGAACGCGAGGGCGATCTCATCACCGTGCGTGTGTGCGCCAACGGGTTTTTGTACAACATGGTCCGCGCCATGGTCGGGACGATGGTATACGCAAGCTACGGAAAGCTCCGGGCGGAGGACATTCCCGCGCTTCTCGAAACGCGCGACCGCCGTCTCACCGGCCCGACGATGCCGCCGCAGGGTCTTTATATGCACCGCATCTGGTACGACGGCCCCGCCGGGGAAATGATGGCAGACACTTGAGCGCCATTGACGCTTGATTTTTCGGAGGTTTTGATGCATTCTAATAGGTATACCGCCGCGCCGGAGCGCAGGCACAGGAATCTGCCCCGTGTGCTCGCCGCGACAGCCGCCATGCTCTGCATCGCAGCGCTGTTGCTCGTGCTGAGCGTTGTCCAGTCGCACACGGCGGCCGCCGTGCGGAACCGCGACGGCTTCCGGCTCCGGAGCGGAGAGAATGTCTTTTATTCCGCCGCCGGAAACGGGCTTGCCGCCGCCACGACGACCGGCGCGCAGCTCTTCAACGCCAGCGGGAAATGCGCCGCAAGCGCCGACTTTGCAATGACGGAGCCGATGTGCGCCGCCGGGACGCAGCTCGCGGTGTTCTGGGACGCGGGGCAACACGGCATCCACGCGCTGTATCCGGACGGTTCGGCCGCTGAGAGTGCGACCGAGGGCGGCGTATACTTTGCCGATGTGAACGAAACCGGGCTTATTACCGTCCTAACCGATAAGGACGGATATCGCGGGAGCGTCGTCGTATACGACACCGATCTCACGCCGCTCTTCCGCTGGGACGCTTCGAGCGTCACGCCCGTTTCCGCGCGGACGACCGGAAAAGGCCTTCTCTGCGTGAACGGCGCCGGAGACGACGGCGGATATCTCCGCTTTTTCCGCATCGACCGCGAGGAGATGCAGGCCGAGTTTTTTGCCCCCGGCGAGATGATCGTGGATTTCGGCTTTCTCTCGGACGGCTCCATAGCCGCGGTGACGGAAACGGCGGTTTGCTTTCTCTCCGCGGACGGCACACTGCTCTCCGAGCACCGGCTCGGAAACGCGCATCTCTCCGCCTTTTCACTCAGCGGAGACTTTGCCGCCGTTGCGGCGGCGAGCGGGCTCGGCGGCGGCGAGACGGTGATCACAGCGTTCTCCCCCTCCGGCGAGCCGCTGGGCAGCTTTACCGCCCCTCTGGAAACCGCGGCCATGTCGTCCTGCGGCAGCCAGCTTCTCGTCCTCTTCACCGGAGAGGAATCCACGCTCTTTTCCTCCGCGCTGGAGGAGATCGTATCCTATCAGCCGCCGGAGGACGTCCGGCAAGTGTTTCTCTGCTCGGACAGCCGCGCTCTTTTCGCCGGTGCGTCCGGCGTTGTACAAATCGATTTCAACCGGTGATCTCTCACCGGCCGCGCCTGAAAAAGGAGGCTTTGCATGAAAGCGGTACTGAGTCTTTTGTTTTTGTCCATACTCATTTTCTGTGTCTGGTCCGGCTATAAGAAGGGGCTCGTCATGGGCATCTTCAGTCTGATCGCGTTCGTTGTTTCGGTATACGGCGCAAATCTTCTCTCCCTGGCCTATTCCGGAGAGGTGATCGACGCGCTGCGCCCGTTTGCCAGCGGCTTTGTTGAGGTGAACGTCGTCGACAAAACCGTCCGCCCCGCCATGGGGATCGACAGCACCAACCTTTCCGTCAAGGACTATTTTGCGCAGAATCCCGGCCGTGAAACGGAATTCTGCACGCTCACCTACAACGGCATGGGCATTTACGAATCCACCAGCGAGCAGATGGCGGACGAAGCCGTCGCCTACGCGAAGGAAAATAACGCCGAGCTCATCGACGCCGTTGTAGAAGTGCTCTGCCGCCGCATATCTTATGTCGGCGGGTTTATTCTCGCATTCGTTATGATCCTGATCCTCCTCACGGTGATCGGGAACATTCCCAATATCAGCTTCCAGATACCGAACCACGAGCTGCTCAACGACATCGGCGGCGCGGTGGCCGGTCTGGTGCAGGGCATGGCGTTCTGCCTCATCATCGGCTGGGCGCTGCGGTTCGTAGGACTTCTCGTCTCGCAGGAGACGCTTTCCAACACCTTCCTCGTCTCCTGGTTTATGGATCGCACGATCTTCGTACACCTGCTCGGAATTTAACGCCATTTCACAGAATACAGGAGAACATCTATGCAACCTACTCTCTGCGCCCGCTGCCACAAGAACATGGCGGTGGTATTCATCAACCGTATTGAAAACGGCCAGTCCCACCAGGAGGGACTGTGTCTCAAGTGCGCCCGTGAGCTGCACATCAAGCCCATCGACGATATCATTTCCAAAATGGGCATCAACGACGAAGATCTCGACGGGCTTTCCTCCGAAATGATGGAGGCCATGCAGAATCTCTCCGGCAACGGGGACGATCTTATGAACATCGAAAACGACGACGACAGCTCGGACGACGACGGGAAGACCGCAACGTTCCCGTTCCTCAACCGGCTTTTCGGAGCGCAGAATGCCGCCAACGCCGAAAACCGCGACAGCGCTGCCGAGACCGAGCGTCCCCGCGTCGGCAAGGACGGCGGCGAGCGCAAGCCCAAGCGCAAGTTTCTCGATAACTACTGCATCTCGCTCACCGACCGCGCCCGCGCGGGCAAGCTCGACCGTATGATCGGCCGCAGCGAGGAGCTCGAGCGCGTCATCCAGATCCTCAACCGCCGCCAGAAGAACAACCCCTGTCTCATCGGCGAGCCGGGCGTCGGCAAGACGGCGATCGCCGAGGGTCTTGCGCAGCGCATCGCCTCCGGCGACGTGCCGGCGAAGCTGCGCGACAAGCAGGTATTTCTGCTCGATCTCACCTCTCTCGTCGCGGGAACGCAGTTCCGCGGCCAGTTTGAGTCGCGCATGAAGGGTCTCATTGAAGAGATCCGCCGCGAGGGAAACATCATCCTTGTCATCGACGAGGTGCACAATCTCGTCGGCGCGGGCGACGCCGAGGGCAGCATGAACGCCGCAAACATTCTCAAGCCCGCGCTCTCCCGCGGCGAGATTCAGGTCATCGGCGCGACGACGTTCAACGAATACCGCAAGCACATTGAAAAGGACGCCGCGCTTGAGCGCCGCTTCCAGCCCGTGACCGTCGCCGAGCCTTCGCTCAGCGACAGCGTGGAGATTCTCAAGGGCATCCGCAAGTATTACGAGGACTTCCACGGCGTGAAGATCTCCGACGAGATGTGCCGCATGGCCGTGACGCTCTCCGAGCGCTACATCACCGACCGTTTCCTCCCCGACAAGGCCATCGACCTCATCGACGAGGCGTGCTCGGACGTGAATCTCCACAACAAGGACATTGAGCGCAGCGCTGAGATCAAAAAGGAATGCGCCGATCTCGACAAGGAGCGCGAGCTTCTGCTCAGCAGCACGGCGGGCGACGGCGACTTTGAAAAGCTTGCCGAGCTGCGCAGCCGCGATCTTCAGCTCAAGGATGAGCTCTCTCAGATCGAAGCCAAGGGCATGCCGGAGCTCACCGCGGACAATCTTGCGCACATCATCGAGCTCTGGACGAAGATCCCCGCTTCAAACATTCGCGCCGACGAGTTTGAGCGTCTCTCCGGTCTTGCCGGACGGCTCAAGGCACACATCATCGGCCAGGACGAAGCCGTGAACGCCGTTTGCGCCGCTATCAAGCGCAGCCGCGCGGGACTGCAGTCCAAGCGCAAGCCCGTGAGCTTCATTTTTGTCGGCTCCACCGGCGTCGGCAAGACGGAGCTCGTCAAGCGGCTCGCCGCCGATCTCTTCAATTCCCCCGAATCGCTCATCCGGCTCGATATGTCCGAGTTTATGGAAAAGTTCAGCGTTTCGCGCATCATCGGCTCGCCTCCGGGCTACGTCGGGTACGATGAGGCCGGACAGCTCACCGAGAAGATCCGCCGCAAGCCCTACAGCGTCGTGCTTTTCGACGAGATCGAAAAAGCGCACCCGGATGTGATGAACATCCTGCTCCAGATCCTCGACGACGGACGCATCACCGACGCGCAGGGCCGCACAGTCAATTTTGAAAACACCGTGATCGTTATGACCACGAACGCGGGCAGCGACAAGCGCACCGGCAGCGTCGGCTTCAATATGAGTGCCGACGAGCAGGGCAAGGAAAAGGCTGTCAAGGCTCTCAACGACTTCCTCCGCCCCGAGTTCATCAACCGCGTGGACGAGATCATTTACTTCCACCGTCTGACGGAGGAAAACATCCGCGCGATCGCCTCGCTTATGCTTGAGGATCTCCGCACCGCGATGGCCGAGCGCGGTACCGCCCTCACCTGGGACGAGAGCGTCATCACCTATCTTGCCGAAAAGGGCTACAGCGCTGCCTACGGCGCGCGCAATCTTCAGCGTCTCATCCAGAAGGACGTGGAGGACGCCATTGCTACCGAGATCATCGATCATCTCAAGGGCGCGGCAAAAACCGTCGGGCTCACCGTACAGGACGGAAAGATCGTCGTTCTCGCGATTTAAGCCCTATATACGATAAATGCCTCACGCGGGAAGATTCCCGCGTGAGGCATTTTCTTCTTGTATGGGGTTTCAGTCCGCGCGGCAATGCGCGCCGAGGCTTTCTTTTCTGTCCAGCGCTGCGCGCGTGACGCTCTCCGCCGTAAGGAGCATATTGCGAAGCTCGTTCCACTCGGCAAGAGACGCCGGGCGGCGCTCGCGCAGAGCGGCCTTGATCTTGTCGATCTCGCCGAGGGCCTGCTCCATCCCCTCTTTCGTGCGGATAACGGAGGCATCCTTCTGCATGGTCTCACGCAGATCGTCGCGCAGGTCGCGGAGCGGATCCGTGCCGAGTTCCGGATACGTCGAAAGGACACGTCCGGCTGCCGCAGCGGTTTCCGGCGTATCAGCGTCGGCCGCGGCATATTCCGCGGCATTTTTTCCCGCGATCGCGCCGAAGACGACTGTTTCCGTCAGCGCGCTCCCGGCGAGACGGTTCGCCCCGTGCAGCCCGCCGGTGACCTCGCCGCAGGCATAGAGGCCCGCAACGTCTGTGGAGCAGTCGGTGCGCAGCGGCACGCCGCCCATGAAGAAATGCGCCACCGGACGGATGAGCAGCGGCTTATCCGGGTTATCGCGCGCCATGCGCGCGATGTTGGGGCACTCGCGCTCGAGATATGCCTTATCGCAGCCGGAAAGATCGAGCCGAACTTCCTTTTCGGCGAACTCGGCGCGCGCGACGACGTCGCGGTTCTCAAGCTCCTTCATCGGATACTTGGCGCAGTCCATAAACCGCTCGCCCTTCTCGTTGCGGAGCACCGCGCCGTGGTCGAAAAGGTCCGGGAAGATATCCGCCCGCTTGGGCGAGTAAATGCGGTAAGGATAAAACTGCACAAACTCCATGCCGCGCAGCGGCAGACCGCAGCGCGCGGCCATGGCGTAGCCGTCGCCGGTCACGTCGCGCGTGTTGCTCGTTGCGGCATACACGTTGCCTGCGCCGCCGCAGCAGAGGATCACCGTTTTGGCCGGGTATACGCGCATCTCCCCGCCGCAGAGCGCAAGGACACCCTGCGCGCGGCCGTTTTCGGTAAGAATATCGCAGACGGTCACGCCGTCCTCCACGGTGATATTGGGATACTCGTTCAGCTTCTCCCGCACGGCCTTCGTCAGAATGCGGCCCTGCTTGGGCGAGCAGCACGCGAGATACGGATATTCCCCGCCGTCTTCCGAAAGCGTCCGGTATTCGAGCGGCAGGCCGAGACCGCGCAGCCGCTCCATGGCCGCGGCAGCGTGATCGACAAAGAACGCCGCGATCTCCGCGTCCTGCTGTCCCGCGCCGGAGGCAAGGAAGCGGCGGCAGTAATCCTCACGCAGGCCGGGCGCGTCCGGCGCGAAGCGGTGCACCGACATGGCCACCACCGAATTGCCGGAGCCGCCGGTCTTGCTTTTGCAGAGAATGCGCACCGCAGCGCCGCTCTCCGCGGCGGCGAGCGCGGAATACATACCGGCCAGACCGCCGCCGATGATGAGCACATCGCTGCACGGTCCGGTTTTATACGTAAAAGATGTTGTTTCCATTTTTATCACTCCTTCGAGGATAGTATACTATATTCTGCAGAAAAAGACAAACCCCATACCTTGCGGTATGGGGTTTGCTTTTCGGGGGCTGATGATGACAAAATGTTTTCTGATGAAAGAAATTATTCGGCCTTGCCGGTGGCTTCCTTGTTCCAGGACTTGTCGAGAGCCTTGCTGAGACCCCAGTACAGGAAGAAAGCCACGACCATGCTGACGACCGCGGGGATGAGGAAGTTGTGGTTGACGCAGATCTGGCCGATGACGGTGGCGATGATCCAGGAGACGATACCGACCCAGTTGATGTTCTGGTTCTCCTTGGAGTTCTTCACGCACCACTGCTCCGCGATCATCATGGCCGGGATGGGCGGCAGGAGGACCGACAGAGCCTTGACGATGGGCAGAAGGTACTTCACAGCGTCGCAAGCCGCGAAGATGGCGGCGAGGGCGGCCACGATGATGGCAAGCCAGGCGTGCTTGACCTTGCCTTCGAGCTTCGTGTCAACGAAGATATTCTGCAGGGAGAGGGACGCGGAATAGATGTTGTTGTCCTGTGTCGTCCAGACGCAGAAGATGGCGCAGACAAACACCAGGATGCCGAGGCCGAGAGCCGCGGTAGCGGCGACGAAGCTGGCGTTGCCGGTGGCCTGCGCGGTCATGGCGCCGACGAGCTCGATCATGGCGAGGCCGACGTACACGGCGATGGGCGCAGCGAGAGCAACGTGCTTGCCGTTCTTCGCATAGCGGGTGACGTCCGGCGTGACGATGCAGCCGAAGATCCACGCGCCGACGATGGACGTGGAGCCGGCGGCGAAGGTCAGCTGACCCTCACCGGGGACATAGTGGACAACCGTGCCGAAGCCGGTCTTCGTGCCGATGGCAATGAAGGACGCAATGGCCAGAATGACGGCGGCGGGAGCGCCGAGCCAGCTGACGATCTCCAGACCCTTCACGCCGCGGATGGCGGACTGGGCCCAAAGGGCAACGACGATGATTGCGGTGGCCCACATGGGCAGCGGCCACCACTTGAAGTTGGTGAGAACCATGTCCGCGAAGGTGGTCGCATTCACGGCGATCCAGTTGACGGCAGACAGAGCGATCAGCACGGACATGATGGCCGAGCTGCGCTTGCCGAGGAAGTTGCGGGCGAGAACCAGCGTGGTCTTGCCGCTCTTCGCGCCGATGATGCCGACCATGACGGCGACAAAAGCAAGGATCGCGTTGCCGACGACGATCGACCACACCGTGCCGCTGAAGCTCATCTTGGAGCCGACCGTAGCGCCGGTGACGAAGTTGGAAAGAGAAATGCAGTAGCCGACAAGAATGACCAGAATGGTGCTGAGGGTCTTGCGTTTGTCCGTGGGGACGCGACCGAACGCATATTCGATCTCAGAACCGCCCTGTTCCGCAGCTTTCTTTTCGGGCTCTTTGGACATGAAAAAAACTCCTCTCGATCTTTTTACGAAATGTGCGCCTCCGAAAGACACATTTCGTTCACATTTTCGGATTATAGCACTTTCCATACCAAATACAACCCCTATTCGCTGTCAAAGACCATAAATCGTCATATTATCCATATATTATTATTAAATTAACAAGCTTTTATTGACACTCCCTTTATAAGATGATATAGTTTATTTGAATAAGCTTTTATTTTGCTATATATTTTTTAAATGCAATCATAGGATATAAGAGGGAAATGATATGAACAACCCCGGCCGCATCCACCGCGCGTGGTGGATGCTGATCGGCTGTTGTCTGCTGCAGGGCGGCTCGCTCGGCATCGTTCACAACTGCCGCGGCATTTTCTATGCCCCCGTGATCGAAGATCTCGGCTTCGGTATGGGTGCTTTCACTTTTTATGTGCTCTTTTTCGGCGTCTGTTCGTGTATTGTTCTGCCGTTTGTCGGAACGCTCTTCCGCCGCATCGATTCGCGCATTCTGCTCGGCGGCGCGTCGCTCGTATTTTCCGGCACGGTGTTCGCCATGGGCTTTTTCCGGACGCTTCCCGCCTTTTACATTGCCGGAGCCCTTCAGGGCTTTGCCGGCGCGTTTCTCATGTTTTACCCCGCGCCGTACATTCTCGGCAACTGGTTCCATAAAAAACGCGGCCTTGCCGTCGGCCTTGCGGCGGCGTTCTCGGGGATCGTCGGGGGGCTCGGCAATCCGCTCGGCAATGCCATCATCCGCACCTTCGGCTGGCGCGTCGGCTTTTTCTCGTTCGGCGCTATTTCTCTTTTGATGATGCTGCCGGTCTCGGTCTTTCTGCTGCGGTGCTCGCCGGAGGATGTCGGCTGCCGGCCCTACGGCGCCGAGGACGATGAAGCGCTCACCGGAGAGAGCTGTCCGCTCGACGGCGTTCCGGCCTCCCGCGCCAAGCGGGAGAGCGCTTTCTGGCTTTTGATCCTTGCGGGACTTCTTGCGTCGTTTACCTGTTCGTACTGCTCGCATCTCAGCCCGATCGGCATATACTTCGGCTATGGTTCGGCCGTCGGCGCGCTGATGGTCTCCTGCTCCATGGCGGGAAACGTTGTGGGAAAGCTCCTGCTCGGCCATCTCTACGACCGGTTCGGCCTTCGCGTCTCGCTCGCCGCCGGCACGGCGGTCACAGCGGCGGGCTATCTCCTGCTGCTCATAAATTCGCTTACGGCGCGCATCGCCGGCGCAGCGCTCTACGGCTTCTCCATGGCGACGAGCACCGTTATGATCGCCATTGCCATCCGCGATATATACGGCAGCCGGGACTGCGGCGAGCTTCTCTCCTACAGCTCCATGGTGTCCGCGCTCGGAACCTCGGTCAACGCCGTCATCATAGGCTATATGGTGGATGGCTTCGGCCGGCAGCGCGGATACATCATCAGCTTCTGGTACGGCCTTGCGCTGACGCTTGCCATGGGCGCGCTGTTCATCGTATCCGTCCGCCGCGGCCGGAAGATCGCCGCGGAATACAAGACCGGCGGGAACGCCGGAGTCTCATCGAAACCATAAAGAAGGGCTGGAATTACCTTTGAAGCACGATTCATTGCATCAGCAGGCGATCCGGGAGATCACGGAGCGCCTCATTTCCACTGGAAACATGGACGGGACGCTGGAAAACTGCCCCGGCATGAAGGAGCGCGTTGCGCGCCTGATCGCGCTGCTGCGCAGCGCCATGTACCCGCATATTTTCGGCACATCCTCCCGGCGGGGCAGCGCCGCCTCCGCCATCGCGGTGAGCTATAACCTGCAGAGCGCCGCGGAGCTTCTCGAGCAGATCCTCACAACGCTCCAGCCGGAGCAGACCGAGGAAGAAACAGACACGCTCATTCTCCGCTTTCTTGAGCAGATCCCGGAGATCAAAGCGTGCCTCGAAACCGACATTCAGGCCGCTTACGACGGCGACCCCGCTGCGATGAGCTGCGACGAGATCATGCTCGCCTACCCCGCGTTTGAAGCCATCAGCATTTACCGCATGGCGCACCGGCTGTACAAGATGGGCATCCCCATGCTGCCGCGCATGATGACCGAATACGCCCACCAGCTCACCGGCATCGACATCCACCCGGGCGCGATGATCGGCAACTACTTCTTTATCGACCACGGCACGGGCGTCGTCATCGGCGAGACGACGACCATCGGCGAGCATGTGAAGCTCTATCAGGGCGTCACGCTCGGCGCGAAGAGCTTTGAGCTGGACGAACACGGCAACCCCGTCAAGGGCATCAAGCGCCATCCGGACATCGGCAACCACGTCGTCGTCTACGCCGGGGCGACGATCCTCGGCGGCATGACGCACATCGGCGACAACTGCGTGATCGGCGGCAACGTCTGGCTCACGCACTCCATTGAGGCCGGGCGGACCGTCCTCGCCGCGGAAGAGCGCGGGACGAAGATCATCTGACCTTGCGTCCTCAAACGAGACCCGCTTCGCTTACGCTCTCGTTTGAAGGGGCTGCGGCTCGCCGCAGCGCACGCTCTTTGAGCGCACGTTTGCGAGCCGAAAAGTATTTTTGCCGACATACACGCCGCCGGCAAAAATGTTTTGAACTTTATTTGCGCCTGCGGGCGCAAACTCTGCGAGGCTTTTTTGATAGCGAAAAACGCCTTCTCCGACCGGAGAAGGCGTTTTTCGTTATTTCTGTACTTCGGGAATGGCGTGGTAGCGCTCGAGCTCTTTTTTGTACTCCTCGGTCTTGTCAAAGCCGCAGCCGTACATTTCCGGGCAGAAGCCGCGGTAAACACACTCGCGCACCATGCAGGAGGCAAGCTCCGGCTCGACCTTTGCGATCTCGTCCTTGAGGAGCTGCCACGCCTGCCGCGTTTCAGCGCTCGCACCGGAGCAGAGGCGCTTGCGGCTGATCGTGATGAGCGCCTGCGCGTTCGCCTGGCACTGGTGGAGCACCGGGGCGTTCTGCGGCCGCTCCGTGCGGTCTACGCCGGTGCGGTCGGTGCGCTGCGTGCTGACGAAATGCTCAATGCCGATCTTGTGGCGGACGATGTGGACGCTGACCCAGTACGGAAGGCCGCTCCACTTCCACGCAAACTGCATCAGCCGGATCGGCGAATGCTCGGCGAGCAGAATTTTCTTTTTCCATGCGGCGGTGGGATACACGCCCTTATCTTTGCCGACGGTATTCATGGCGGCGTTTTTCACGTCCTGCCAGTTGTCCTCGTGCCGTAACCATGCGATCTGCATATTCACTTCTCCTCGTCTTTCGTCCGGTTCCGTTTCGCCAGGTCCGCGATCTGCGGGTATTTTTCCAGAATACGCCCGTAATTTTCGCGCCGGTGCGGGATCAGACAGCCGCTGCAGTCCTTATAACCGGATGCCAGATACTGAAAGTTGCCGCCGCACTTGTCGCCGAGGGCGTAGAGCGGGCAGTAGCAGAAAAGACAGTTGAAATCTTCCGTTTTATTCGTTTGATGGCAGGGGAAATACTCGCAGTTCGTATTCTGGAAGAACGAATACCCTTTCCCTTCCCATTCCGGCTTGATCGCCATATCGCATCACCTCTTCCGACAGGATAGCACAAAAACGGCGGCCCGTCTACCAGAGAATTTTTCTCCGGTCCTTCTCAATCCTCTCTTCTTGTGGTAGAATAAAAAAGATTTTGTCTGAAGGAGTTTGTTATGGAACGGCGCGAAAAAATAAAACGATTTATTCTCCGTCTTTTGATCTTCTGCGTGGGACTGGTCTTTCTCTCGCTCGGCATCGATCTGAACACCAAAACGCAGCTCGGCATTTCGCCGATCAATTCCGTGCCGTTCAACGTGCATCAGCTGTCCGGTATCCCGCTCTGGATATGCGTTTACACGCTTTATCTCCTGTTCGTTCTGATGCAGCGGCTGCTGCTCCGCAGGGATTTCCATCCGGTGCAGTGCTTCCAGCTCGCCACGAGCTTTGTATGCAGCATCCTGATCCAGTTCTTTGATGACCACATCCCGCTTCTGACCAAGCCGGTCAGCCAGTATCTCGTGCTCGTTCTGGCCATCGTGCTGACCGCCGTCGGGATCTCGCTGACTGCCGGGATGAAGCTCATCCCGAATCCCGGCGAGGGCGCCGCCGGAGCGATCGGCATAGCGCTGAAAAAGGACTTCGGTTACGGAAAGAACGTGCTGGATCTCGGCTGCGTGGCGCTCTCCATTGCGATCACACTCATTTTTTCCGGCCGTATATCCAATATCGGCATCGGGACCGTTTTGTCCATGCTCGTCACAGGACGCATTGTAAAACTTTTCTCCGCGCCCACCGGAAAGCTATACGAAAAAGTCTCCTAAACCATAAAAGACGCCGAAGGATGATTTCCTTCGGCGTCTTTTGCGTGTAAAACGCTCACACCATATGGCAGCTGCCGCAGTTTTCGCAGTCGGGGAACCGGGAATGGTCGTAGGGAATGTTGTTCTTGTCGTAATAGTCCTTGACGGCGGTCTTGATGGCTTCCTCGGCCAGCACGCTGCAATGCAGCTTGTGCGCAGGCAGACCGTCGAGCGCTTCCACGACCTCCTTGTTCGACACGGCGAGCGCTTCCTCGATCGTCTTGCCCTTGATCATCTCGGTGGCCATGGAGCTCGAAGCGATGGCGCTTCCGCAGCCGAACGTTTCAAACTTCACGTCCTCGATGACGTTGTCCTTGATCTTCAGATACATCTTCATAATATCGCCGCATTTGGCGTTGCCGACCTCGCCGACGCCGTCCGCATCGGGGATCTCGCCGACGTTGCGGGGATTTTTGAAATGATCCATTACCTTATCGCTGTAAAGAGCCATGATGCTTGCCTCCTTTTATCTCAAAGCATGAACTGTTTTTTGCCGGATGTGAGGTCCTTCCAGACCGGGGACATGCTGCGGAGATATTCCACAACACGCGGGATCTCGCGCAGCATATGATCGACCTGCTCCTCGGTGTTCTCCTCGCAGAGCGTGAGACGCAGCGAGCCGTGCGCTACCTCGTGCGGACGGCCGATGGCGAGCAGAACGTGGCTCGGATCGAGCGAGCCGGACGTGCACGCGCTGCCGGAGGAGGCACAGATGCCCGCCTCGTCAAGCAGGAGAAGAAGGCTCTCGCCCTCGATGCCCTCAAAGCAGAAATTCACGTTGCCGGGGAGACGCTTCGTTTCGTCGCCGTTGAGCGCCGCGTGCGGGATGGTCTTGAGTCCGGCGATGAGCTTATCGCGCAGAGCGCTTACATACGCCGCGTTTTTCTCGAGATTCGCGCACGCCTCGGAAAGCGCTGCCGCCATGGCGACGATGCCGCCGATATTTTCCGTACCGGCACGTTTGCCGCGCTCCTGCGCGCCGCCCTCGATCACGTTCACCAGAGGGATGCCCCGGCGGGCATACAGCGCGCCGACTCCCTTCGGGCCGTGGAACTTGTGCGCGGAAATGGAGAGCATGTCGATGTTCTCCGCTTTTACGTCGATGGCGACATGGCCCGCCGCCTGCACCGCGTCCGTGTGGAAGATAACGCCCTTTTCGCGGCAGACCGCGCCGATCTCCGCGATTGGCTGGATGGTGCCGATCTCGTTGTTGGCGTACATGACCGTCACAAGGCAGGTATCCTCGCGGATGGCGCCGCGCACCTGCTCGGGCGTGACGATGCCGTTTTCGTGGACGTCCAGCAGCGTGATCTCGTAGCCGTATTTCTCCAGCTTCTTGAGCGTATGCAGCACCGCGTGATGCTCAAACGCCGTGGAAATGATGTGTTTTTTGCCCTTCTTCGCGCCGATGGCCGCCGCGGAGAGAATGGCCTGGTTGTCCGCCTCGCTGCCGCCGGAGGTGAAGGTGATCTCCCGCGCCTCGGCACCCAGGCACCCGGCAACCGTTTTGCGCGCCGCGGCGAGCGCTTCCGCCGACTTCTGGCCGAAAGCATAAAGGCTCGAGGCGTTGCCGTACCAGGTGTCCAGATACGGCAGCATCGCGTCGATGGCCGTTTTGCTCATCTTCGTGGTCGCCGCGTTGTCCGCATATACAAACATGGAAAAAGCTCCTTTCAAAAATCCTACTGTTCTTGTATGTTTACAATGTAGCATCATAAACATATATTGTCAATAGGTTTTTTCCAAGGAGCTTTTTCGCGCCGGGTTATTCCCCGGAATCGGTCGATTTTGCGGCAATATTGCCGTTTATAAGGTCGGCGAGCGTGACGCTCTCCAGATAATCGTTCATCACGCGGTCAAGCTCCTTCCAGAGCGGCAGCGTGAGACAGTTGTCGGCGTTCGGGCACTCCGATTCGCCGGACTTGACGCAGGATACCGGCGCTATGGAGCCCTCCGCAACACGGAGGATATCGCCGACGGCGTATTCCTCCGGGCAGCGGGCAAGCCGGTAGCCGCCCCCGCGGCCACGCTGCGTCTGCAAAAAACCGCAGCGGCTGAGCACGGCGACGATGCCTTCGAGATACTTTTCCGATATGTTCTGGCGCTCGGCAATGTCCATCAGCACAACGTACTCCTCCCCGCCATTGCGGGCAAGATCCGCCATGACACGCAGCGCGTAGCGCCCTTTGGTTGAGATCAGCATGGATCGTTCCTCCTCATCGGATCGGATAAACATACTATATCACAATGTTTTTAATTTTACAACCGGAATCGTCTTGACAAACGCGGTCAAATTGGGTAAAAAGAAAAGGATTTTTATCGCAAGAGGTTCAAGCGTATGAAGTACATCCGCCAACTCGGCATCATTCTGCTCGTGTCGTTTCTCGGCGAGCTGCTGCATTATCTGCTGCCGCTGCCCGTCCCGGCGAGCATTTACGGGATCGTTCTGCTCTTTGCCGCGCTGGAAACGCGCCTTTTAAAAGCAGACGCCATTCGTGAAACGAGCGCTTTTCTGCTGGAAATCATGCCGATGCTGTTCGTTCCTGCGGGCGTGGGTCTTCTGGAAAAGTGGGACGTGCTGCGTCCCGTGTGGCTGCCGTTTGCCGCGATCGTCGTTGTATCGACGTTCACGGTGTTCGCCGCCGCAGGGTGCACCACGCAGCGCGTGATGCGTCTGCGCCAGAAACGGGAGGATAAACGATGATGTGTGAACTGATCGAAAACTCCGCCTTTCTCGGCGTTGTCATCACCATCGGTTCGTTCGAGCTGGGGCGCGCCATCCGGAAAAAGTGGAACTTTGCGCTGTTCAATCCCCTGCTGCTTGCGATCCTTTTCTCCATCGGAGTTTTGCTCCTGTTCCGTATCGATTACGGCAGCTATCTCAACGGCGCAAAGTACATCAACTTTCTGCTTACCCCGGCGACGGTATGCCTTGCCGTGCCGCTCTATGAGAAATTTGAGCTGCTGAAGAAAAACGCCCTTGCCATAACGCTCGGCATCGCTGCCGGGGTGGCTGCGAGCCTTGCCACGGTGTTTGCGCTCGCGGCGCTCTTCCGGCTGGACTTCTCTCTGTTCACCACGCTTCTCCCCAAACCCATCACTACCGCGATCGGCATGGACGTTTCCGCGGAGCTTGGCGGCTACCCCTCACTCACGGTCGCGGCGATCATTCTGACCGGCCTTCTCGGCAATATCTGCGCTGATGGCGCGTGCCGGGTGTTCCGCATCACGAGCCCCATTGCGCAGGGCGTCGCCATCGGGACCGCCGCGCACGCCGTCGGAACGTCCCGGGCGCTTGAAATGGGCGAGATCCAGGGCGCGATGAGCTCGCTCTCGCTCATCGTGGCAGGGCTTCTCACCGTAGTTCTCGCCGCCCCGGTCGCTTCGCTTTACGGCATATAAGTCATATAGGGCAAACGCTCCCCGCCGGACAGGTCTTCCGGCGGGGAGCGTTGTTTATTTTTCTTCGTCGCCGCAGGTATCGGTGATGATATACCGGGGTCTTCCCTTCACTTCCTCGTAAATTTTGGAAATGTAATAGCCGATGATGCCGAGACTTATCATGATGATGCTGCTGGAAAAAAGCTGGATAAGGATCACGGTGGTGAAGCCTCCGAGCGCCCGCCCGGAGAACTTCTGCACGAGCGCGATCGTACCGAGCACGAGCGAGACGAGCAGCATAATACCGCCGAGTACCGTGACGAGCTGCATGGGTGCGGCGGAGAACGAGGCGATATTATCCACGGCGTACTTTGCGAGCGCCGGCGTGGACCATTTGGAGCTTCCGCCTGCGCGCTTTTGCACATCGAAGGGGATGCTCACCGTTTTAAAGCCGATCCACGAGGAAAGCGCGCGGAAAAAGGCGTTCCGCTCGCGCATATTGATGAGAACGTTGACCGCCTTCCGGTCGAGCAGCTTGAAGTCAGAGGCGTTCGCCATGTCGATGCCGGTCGCGCGGCTGATGAGAGAATAGAACGCTCTCGCCGCGAGACCGTGCGCGTGGCTCTCCGCGCCGCGGCTGGCCTTCTGCCCCTCGACGATCTCGTAGCCCTGCTCCCACAGGCGGTACATCTCCACGATCTTCTCCGGCGGGTGCTGGAGATCGCCGTCGATCACAACGCAGCAGTCGCCTTTCGCCGCGGCAAGTCCCGCGAGGATCGCCGCTTCCTTGCCGAAATTCCGGGAAAAATGCAGCCCGCGGATGCCGCCGGACGCGGAGAGCGCCGTGATTTTCTCCCATGTGGCGTCCTTTGAGCCGTCGTCCACGAAAATGAGCTCGCAGCCGATTGCGGCATCGGACAGCACACCGCGGATGACCGAAGCCGTTTTTTCCAGAACGGCCCCCTCATTATAGACAGGGATCACTACCGAAAGCATCACTCCGCCTCCTTCGCCGTTTCCAGCTCGCACCGGATCTCACCGATGCCGAGCACATCCGCCATAGCGTCGTTCGGCCAGCTCTGCGCGTCTTCCGTATCGAGATATTTGAGATCGTACAGCGCGGAATAGCGCGTCAGCGTCTCGATATACGGCACCGTCACGCTGTTCTCGCCGCGCGCGGCCGCCTCGGTAACGGCCGTTTCGTTCGCCCTCACCTGAAGATACACATTCGTAATATCGGCAAAGCCGAAAACGCCCCAATAGAGCGTCGACAGCACGAGCACCGCCGCCGTACACAGCACCGGGAGCTTCGCTTTGCCGGAGAAGAGCTCCGACAAAAGCACGGCGTCTGCCGCAATGAGCAGCACCGCCGGAAACGCGAGACACCGCTCCGGATAATACGAAGCGACGCTCAGCGCGAAGTTGGCGCAGAGCGAGCCGAGCACGAGCGCCGCGGCGAGATAAATTTTCTCCCGGCGGGCGTGGTACCAGAGCGCCGCAACGAGCGACACAGCAAAAACAACGAGCAGCACCGCCAGCGAACGGTACTTCTCCAGCGCGGCGACAAGCCCCGTTCCAAGGGACGCGAGCGAGCTCTCCGCGCCGCTTTTCATGCTCTCCGCCGGGCGGGTCATCATAAAAACGAAGCCGCCGACCGACGCGAGCACCGGCAGCCACGGGAGGACGCCGTTTTTCTTCCTGCAAAGCACACGGCGGCCAAAAAGCAGCAGCGCCGAAAGGAAGATCGCCCCGGCCGCCATATTTTCCAGATACGCGCCGGTATAAAAGCCCGCGAGCATCCACAAAATCCAGAACAGCGTTTTTTTCTTCGCATCACGATCCAAAAGGCGGATGTACGGCGCGAGAAATGCAAAACCGATAACGCATCCCCAACCGTAATTGCACGCCCCGTCCAGCCAGAAGAACACCTGTCCGAACGCCGGAACAAACACCCACACGGCGCAGAAGATCATCAAAAGAATGAGGTTATCCCGCTCGCCCTCCGGCTGCGCGAGCCGGGCAAGGAGCGCGATCAGCGCCGTGAATATCAAAGCGTTTACTATATTAAATACCGCCTTCGGCAGCAGCAGGAAGAGCTGCGCCCAGAAATGGGCGCAGAGCCGTCCGTTCATGGTCTGCGCGTGTGCCGCCATGGAGGGGAATATCTCGCCGAAGCGCGTGAGGCGCTCGCCGGTCGCAAAGCTGTGCATATACGCCCAGTCGTCCACCGCGTACGGCGTGAGGACGTTTCCGAGCAGCATGAGAAGAAAAATTCCGAGGAGCAGCGCAGCACGCACTCTCCCGGAGCGGATCGCCGGCATGGTCAGCGCCTCCTTGCATGGGATTCTTTGCTTATATTATACACAAGCGGAAAATGAAGTCAAACTCCGCCTCGATTTTTTGAAAAAGTCTCTTGACAATACCCCCCAGGGGTATATAATGCATACAGAAAGGCAGGGACGACCCTTGGACGAAGAAAAAATATGTTGCTGCTGCAAAAAGACCGAGCGAAGCGAGGAAGAGCGCCGCGCGCTTATGAATCGCCTGAGCCGGATCGAAGGGCAGATCCGCGGCATCCGCGGGATGCTCGAGCGCGATGCTTACTGCGCGGACATTCTCACGCAGTCTGCGGCGGTGAGCGCGGCGATGAACGGCTTTAACCGCGCGCTTTTGAACGCGCACCTCCACAACTGCGTCGTGCGCGACATCCGCGCGGGAGACGACTCCGTTGTGGACGAGCTGACAGAGCTTTTGCAGAAGCTGATGAAATAACCCGAACCGCAATACACCACAACAGAAAGGCAAATACCATGACGCAATACTCTGTTACAGGCATGAGCTGCGCGGCGTGCTCCGCGCGGGTGGAAAAGGCGGTCTCCGCCGTGCCGGGCGTTACCTCGTGCGCGGTGAGCCTGCTCACAAATTCAATGGGCGTGGACGGTACCGCCGCTCCGGCGGACATCGTCCGCGCGGTGGAAAACGCCGGATACGGCGCAAGCTTGAAGGGCGCGAAGCGTGCCGCGCCCGCCGCAGCAGCGGACGAGCTGGCCGACCATGAAACGCCGAAGCTTAAAAAGCGGCTGATATCCTCGGTGGCGGTGCTGCTCGTACTGATGTACTTTTCGATGGGTCACATGTGGGGCGCGCCGATGCCGCGCTGGCTGCATCATAACAGCGTGGGCATGGGGCTCATCCAGCTTCTGCTCGCGGGCATCGTGCTCGTCATCAACCAGAACTTCTTTATCAGCGGGTTCCGGAGCGCCGTAAAGGGTGCGCCGAACATGGATACGCTCGTCGCCATGGGCTCGGCGGCGGCGTATCTCTGGAGCGTATACGAGCTCTTCACGCTGACGGTCGACCCGATGGCGGAGGCCGATCTCTATTTTGAATCTGCCGCCATGATATTAACGCTCATCACCGTCGGCAAGACGCTCGAGGCGCATTCCAAGGGCAAAACGACCGACGCGCTCCGCTCACTCATGCAGCTCTCGCCGAAAACGGCGCGGCTGGAGCGGAACGGCGAGGAGGTCGTCGTCCCGGCGGAGGAGGTCGTTCTCGGCGACGTTTTCCTCGTCCGCCCCGGTGACAGCCTCCCGGTGGACGGCGTCGTGCTCTCCGGCGCGAGCGCCGTGAACGAGTCCGCGCTCACGGGGGAAAGTCTCCCCGTGGACAAAGCGGAAAACGACAAGGTGAGCGCCGGTACGATCAACCAGTCCGGCTTTCTGCGCTGCCGTGCGACCGGTGTCGGCGAGGATACGGCGCTCTCGCAGATCATCCGCATGGTGAGCGACGCCGCCGCGACAAAAGCGCCCATCGCCAAGACTGCCGACAAGGTCGCAGGGGTATTCGTGCCGACGGTGATCGGCATCGCAGCCGTTACCATTATCGTCTGGCTGCTCGCAGGGCAGACATTCGGATATGCGCTCGCGCGCGGCATATCGGTGCTCGTTATCAGCTGCCCGTGCGCGCTCGGACTTGCCACGCCGGTCGCCATCATGGTCGGCAGCGGCGTCGGCGCGAAAAACGGCATTCTCTTCAAAACGGCGGCCTCGCTTGAAGAGACCGGCCGCACGCAGATCGTTGTGCTCGATAAGACTGGCACCATCACGACCGGCCAGCCGGAAATCACCGATCTTCTCCCGGCGGACGGCGTTTCCGAGGACGAGCTTCTGCGCTTTGCCGCGGCGCTCGAGAGCAAGAGCGAACATCCCCTCTCCCGCGCCATTTTAAACGGCTTTGCCTTTCGCGGCGGCGAGTGCCCCGAGGCGGAAAACTTCGCCGCCGTGCCGGGCCGCGGCCTCACTGCGAAAATCGAAGGATACACCGTCTGCGGCGGCAACGCCGACTTCATCCGCGAAAAGACCGCGCTCCCGGAGTCCATCACGCAGCGCGCCGCGGCGCTCGCGGACGAGGGCAAAACGCCGCTCTACTTCTCCCGAAATAATGAGCTTCTCGGCGTGATCGCCGTGGCGGACGTTATGAAGAGCGACGCTGCCGAAGCTATCCGTGAGCTCAAGGGTATGGGCCTTCGCGTCGTGATGCTCACGGGCGACAACACCCGCACCGCCGCCGCCATCGGCTCTGCGGCCGGGGTCGACGCCGTGGTGGCCGGGGTGCTCCCGGATGGCAAGGAGGCCGTGATCCGGAAGCTGCGCGAGAGCGGCAAGGTCGCCATGGTGGGCGACGGCATCAACGACGCCCCGGCGCTCACGCGCGCGGACGTCGGTCTCGCCGTCGGCGCCGGAACGGACGTCGCCATCGACGCTGCGGACGTTGTGCTTATGAAAAGCGGCGTGAGCGATGTTTCCGCCGCCATCTGGCTCAGCCGCGCGGCGCTGCGCAACATTCGGGAGAATCTTTTCTGGGCGTTCATCTATAATATCATCGGCATCCCGCTCGCCGCAGGCGTATGGATCCCGATCTTCGGCTGGACACTGCAGCCGATGTTCGGGGCGCTCGCGATGAGTCTTTCGAGCTTCTGCGTCGTGACGAACGCGCTGCGGCTCAATCTCTTCCGTCTGCACGAAGCAAAGCACGATAAGCACAGGCAGCCGGTGACGCTCCCGGACGAGTTCACCGCCGCGCCGCAGGAAACGAATACCGCAACCGATCATAAGGAGGAAAAAACCATGTACAAAACCACCGTCACCGTTGAGGGCATGATGTGCCACATGTGTGAAAAGCACGTCAATGAGGCGCTCTCCAAAGCCTTCGCCGCCGAGAACCCCGTTTCCGACCACACCGCGAACAAGACCGAGTTCATCTCCGCCGAAAAGCCAGACGAGGCGAAGGTCAAGGAAGTCATCGAGGCCGCCGGGTATACCGTCAAGGCCGTGCACACCGAAACGGTGTAAGACCGCGCACGCAGCACAGCGGAGTCTCTTTTGAGGCTCCGCTGTATTTTTTTACGAACCGATCGGCAGAAGTACTCGTCTATAGGGTGTAAACTTCTTTAAAAAAGGAGAAACCATATGAAAAAGCTGACAGCCCTGTTTCTGTCTCTGGCGCTGCTTCTTGTGCTGTGCGCCTGCGGCGCGCCGAACGCCAGCAGCGGCAACGCGTCCTCCGGCGACGCTTACGCAAGCTGGGGCGACGCCTCCTCCGGCGACGCCTATGCGAGCTGGGGCAATGCCTCTTCCGGCGACGCCTATGCAAGCTCCGGCAACGCAACGGGCACTCTCGCGCTCACGGAAGCGCCCGCCGCAGCCGATACTCCCTACTTCTGCGTGCAGATGGAGCAGTCCCGCCTGTACGCCATTCCCTACGGCGGCGGGGAAGCGAAGCTCCTTGCGGACAAATACACCAACTGCTTCGATCAAAACGGCGACAGCGTTCTCGCCTCGTTTGACGACGGGAGCGCGGCGCGCATCAATGTGCTCACCGGCGAGAGCGAAGAAGTTCTCCCCGCCGGCACGCAGCAGTTCCACCGCATCCACGCGTTCTCCGGCGGCTTCGTCGGCGAATACTACAGCATCCGCGAATCGAAGCTCTATCTCTGTGAAAACGGCAAAGAGCCGGTGGAGATCTTCCCGGGCCGGTATTTCGGTGATGTGCGCGTAGTCAACGACACGCTCGTCGGCAGCGACTACAGCGGCGATTCCAACCGGATCATCGGCTACGCGCTCCCCTCGCTCGAGCAGAAGTGGGAAACGAAGCTGGATCTTTACTGCTATCTCACCGCGAACGACGACGATCTTCTCCTCAGCAATTCGTACGACGGGTTCGTTTCCCGCGTAGATCCCTCGGACGGCTCTGTCGCGAATGTGAACGGCGCAATCTATGCAAACGACAGCGTGCTCTGCGCCTGGGACGGCACATATCTCCTGGAGGGGAACTACACGACGAACTTTGCGCTCTATCTCGTCCGCGGCGACGAGCGTCTCTCGCTCGATCTTCCGTCCGAAGATAGCAGCAAGTACGTTGCGGCGACGCGCGGCGGCAAGGCGCTCATCGCGTGCAGCCAGAGCAGCGACGCCGGAGATTACGGCTGGACGTCCTCCACGCGCTATTATGTGCTTGATCTGGAGAGCGCGCAGCTTTATGAGATCGGCGTAAAGGGCTATTATAGCGAGCTCTTTGCCGCCGGAGATTTCCCCGTGATGGATTCCTCCACGGCGCGAAAGCCGCTCACGAGCAGCATTTACCGTTTCTTCTGTCTTGACACCGGCTACGGCGGCGCGGAGCCGCTCTGCTCCACGACGCACGGCGCGTGGCTGAACATCGCCGATAAGAAGGCAGACATCGCCCTGCTCGCCGCGCCCACCGATGAAGAAAAGGCCTATCTCGCCGAGCGCGGCGTGGAGGTCGAAATGAAGCTCTACGGCGGCGACGGGCTGGTGTTCATCGGGAACAGCGCATGCGGCGTCACCGACCTGACGCTCGATCAGGTACGCGCCATTTTCCGCGGCGAGATCACCAACTGGAGCGAGCTCGGCGGCGCGGATCACGCGATCCGCGTGCTTTACCGCGACGATCAGTCCGGCAGCCAGCGGCTTTTTGAAAAGATGGTGTTCAAAGGCGAGGATGTTCCGGATTACGAGGCGCTCGGCTTTGAGCGGCTCGACGAGATGAGCACGCTCGTCTCCGCCTGTCTCGACGATCCTTACGCCATCGGGTACAGCATTATGACGTATCTGAACGACGTCTATTCCAACGAAGCGCTGCTCGCCTTCTCGCTGAACGGCTACAGCGCCACGCCGGAGAATGTCCGCACCGGCGATTACCCGCTCGGCACGAAGGGCTATGTCGTCATTCGCAGCGACGAGCCGGAGGACAGTCCCGCCCGGCGGCTCTATAACTGGTTCGGTTCTCCCCTTTCGGATACATTCCTCACCAACTGCGGCATCACGCCGCTGAGCGAATAACGTTCCACTCTGCGCGGAAAACGGCACGGTTCATGTAAGGAGGCGAAAGCATGGCGTTTACGCATTGGAAATCGCTCAAAAAGATCGACGCCCACATCCACATTCTCCCCGACGCCGTACACAAGGCAAACCCGGACTCCGACGATGTCTGGCTCTGCACAGACATTCACGGATACTGCGCCATGATGGACGATCTGCATATCGAAAAAGCCGTCATCATGCCGCTGAACGACCCGTGACTCATGTCCATGGAATTCACGATCGATGCCGTCCATCGGAATCTTCGGGATATGAAAACGCCTCTCCCTGCAGGTTCTACGCCTTCGCGGACATCGACACGCGCAATACCCCGGCGCAGTCTGCGGAGGCGATCCGAAAAGCACTGGACGGCTACGGTCTGGACAGCATCAAGATCCACCCCAATAATACGAGGTGCGCGCTGGATGACGAGTATAACGCCCCCATTTTCGCGCTGGCGCAGCAGCGGAACATTCCCGTCGCCATCCATTCCTATCCCAATTCCGCAGAGGATGTCTGCGCTGCAAAGCGCATTGGAAGAATTCTGGAACGCTATCCCGGCCTGCGGCTGATCGTTGCGCACATGGGCGGAGCCCAGTGGGAAGAGCTGCTGGACGTTGCGTGCTTCGTGGATATGTCCGCGATCCTGCCCGACTATGTCCGCGCCTTCGGCATCGCAAAGACCGAAGAAATTCTGTGCTCCTTCGGGGCGGACCGTCTGCTTTTCGCCACCGACTATCCCGACAACCGGCATTTGCCGCCCGTGGAGATCTATGCCGCCTATTTCGACATTCTCAACCGAATGGATTTCACGGAAGAGGAAGCCGTAAAGATCGCGTATACAAACATGCGCGATATAATGACAGCCTCCAAATGAACGATTTCCCCTTCTATCAAGCAAAGCAGGCCCCGGACATCGAAATGTCCGGGGCCTGTTTGCTTTCTTTTACTCTTTTATATTCCGGATCTTCTCAAGATCGCCGCTGCAGAGTGCTTCCATGTTGCAGAAGATTTTTTCCGCGTCCCAATCCCACCATTGGAGCTCCAGAAGATACGCCGTGAGCTCTTCGTCGAACCGGCGGCGGATGACCCGGCAGGGATTGCCGCCTGCGATGCAGTACGGCGGAACGTCCTTCGCCACAACGGAGTTGGCGGCGATGATAGCACCGTCGCCGATGTGTACGCCCGGCAGCACCGTTACGTTCTGCCCGATCCACACGTCGTTCCCGACGACCGTGTCGCCTTTCAGGGGCAGATTATCGAGCGTTGGGGCATACTTCTCCCAGCCGCCGCCCATGATGTTGAAGGGGTAGGTCGTTACGCTGTTCATGCGGTGGTTCGCGCCGTTCATAATAAACTCAATGCCGCGGGCGATGGCGCAGAATTTCCCGATGATGAGCCTGTCGCCGAGGAAATCATAATGGTGCGTGACGTGTTCCTCAAACTTTTCCGCGCCGTCTATGTCGTCGTAATACGTGTAGTCCCCGACAAGGATATTCGGCCGGGAAATGACGTTTTTTATGTACACGACCTGACGGATGTTCTCGTTGGGATAGATGCTGTTTGGATCGGGTCCCGTCATAAAAGCATCCTCCGCTTAAAACCCGAGAGCGCGGAAGGCGTCCTCAAAGGGCGCGGTGCAGATGCCGCGCTCGGTGATGATGCCGGTGATGAGCGAATGGTCGGTCACGTCGAACGCGGGGTTATACACGCCGACGCCCTCCGGCGCCATACGCTTTTTGTACCACATCTCCGTGACCTCCTCCGCGGCGCGCTGCTCAATGGGGATCTCCGCGCCGGACGCGAGCGACATATCGATCGTGGAGCTCGGCGCGCAGACATAAAACGGGATGCCGTAATGCTTCGCCAAGATCGCCACGGCGGAGGTGCCGATCTTGTTCGCGGCGTCGCCGTTCCGCGCCACGCGGTCGCAGCCGACAAATATTATGTTAACTTTCCCCGTCTGCATCAGGCTCGACGCGGCGTTATCGCAAAGGAGCGTCGTATCCAATCCGGCAGCGTGCATCTCGAGCGCCGTGAGCCGCGCGCCCTGCAATAGCGGGCGTGTTTCGTCGCAGTAGACGCGAAGGTCGCTCCAGCCGTGCTCGAGCGCAATGTACATCGGCGCGGTCGCCGTGCCGTATTTCGCGGTGGCGAGCGTTCCGGCGTTGCAGTGCGTAAGGATGCCGTCCCCATGGTGCAGCAAAGAGAAGCCCAGCTCGCCGATGGAGCGGCTGATGGCGACGTCCTCGTCGCGGATGCGCTGCGCTTCGGCAAAAAGAGTCTCGCGGATGGCCGGGATGCTCTCATCGGCGTTCGTCTCCGCCGTCTGCCACATCCGGTCGAGCGCCCAGAAGAGATTCACCGCCGTCGGGCGGGCGGAGGCAAGGTAATCCTTCGCTTCACGCAGGCGCGCGAAAAAGATATCCTTATCCTCCGTTTCGATCTGCGAGGCGGCCAGCGCGAGCGCATAGCCCGCGCACACACCGATGGCCGGTGCGCCGCGCACGCGCAGCGAATAGATCGCCTCCCAGATATCGCGCATATCCGAAAGATGCAGCGTTTTCACCTCGCCGGGCAGCAGCGTCTGATCCAGAATTTCCAGACACGTCCGGTCCGGTGAGAGCAATACGGTATCGAGCTCGAGAGCGTTCAAGGCTTAATCCCCCTCGGTGTTTTTTTCCATTCTGACACAGCTTTCCCCGCTTGTCAACGGCGGCAGACGCCGCAGGAGATATGCCGCGTACGCAGCCGCGAGAACGATGAGGATCCGGGAGATGATGCACCGCGTTTTGTAGTCCGGTTCAGGAGCGAACACGCTCAGCGCGTTCAGCACGCCGTGCGTAAGAATGCACGGCACGATGCTTCCGGAGCGGATGAGCAGCACGACAACCACGAAGCCAAGCGCCTTGGCGACGGCGCGGACACGGAGCGTATCCCCCCTGCTCGCGGACGAGCGCAAGCGCGGCGCGGACGATCTCTTCTCGGGGAAATTAAACGCCGGGCAGCATACTATTTTCGCCTTGCGGCGTCCGTTGTGTAACATATGTTATATTATGGATGTGCTATTTTTCCAATAGCACACCGGCAGCCGATAAAAGCCGGCCGCCGGGTTGCTCTCTGCTTTACCAGAACTTCTTTTTCTTACAGATCCAAAGACCGAGAACCAAAACCGCCGCGCTGATGACGCCTACCATGAGATAGCCGTATTTCCAGCTCAGCTCCGGCATATTGACAAAGTTCATGCCGTACCAGCCGGTGAGCAGCGTGAGGGGAAGAAAGATCGTCGTGACAATGGTGAGGATCTGCATCACACGGTTCTGCCGGATATCGATCTGCGCCTGAAACGCGCTTTGGATCTGCCGGCAGTATTCGCACAGGAGCTGCGCGTTCTCCCGCAGGCGGGCAACACGCCCCTCAAAAAGACGAAATCGCTCCGTTTCCGTTTCCGAAAAGAAACCGTTCTCGTTTTCGCACAGCTCGCACGCCACGTCGTCGAGCTGCGAATAATAGCGAAAGAGCGCCATTGTCTCCTTTCGCAGCGCGTTCATCGCAGCGCTGAGAGAATCAACGCCGTCGGCGAGCACCTGTTCCTCCAAGGCTTCCGCCTGCTCTTCCAGCTCTTCCAAACGATGCAGATCACGGGCAATGAGCTGTTCAAAGAAATCATAGAGCGTCTGCCCGACCGTTCCCTTCGTCCATCGTTTTTCCTGCGCGATGCGGTGCAGGAGGGGCGGAAGCGAAGCGGAATCGTCCGTGAGAACGATGCGGTTTTGCGTAACGAGCAGACCGTATGCGGCGCGGACACCGTCTTTTCCCTTACGCGGGAGCACAAGCGTACCGGACAGGCAGTCGGGGCGCACCTCGGCACGGCAGGTCCGCGCACCGCGCACCGATGGCGTATGTTCCAGAACTTTTTCCAGCCCCGGAAGGTCCGGGCGTTTCTCCAACTCCTCCGTTGTGAGAAGCACAAGCGCCGGTACATCCGCGCAGGGTGCGGATTCCGTATGTATAAGAGATTCGCCGATACGATACCAGATCATTGATTTCCCTCCCAAAAGCATAGACCGCCCGCAGCATGACGCCGCGGGCGGTTGAAAGGCATTTTTATTTCTCGGCCTTCATTGCGAGATAGGCGTTGATGAAGCCGTCGATATCGCCGTCCATAACGGCCTGGATGTTGCTGTTTTCATAACCGGTGCGCGTGTCCTTGGCGAGCGTATACGGCATGAAGACGTACGAGCGGATCTGGCTGCCCCACTCGATCTTCTGCTGCACGCCCTTGATGTCCGAGATCTTTTCGAGATGCTCACGCTCCTTGATCTCAGCGAGCTTGGCGCGGAGCATGGACTTACAGTTTTCGAGGTTCTGGAAGTGGCTGCGCTCGACCTGCGAGGAGACGACGATGCCCGTCGGCAGGTGGGTCAGACGCACGGCGGAGGATGTCTTGTTGACCTTCTGGCCGCCCGCGCCGGAGGAGCGGTACACGTCCATTTTGATCTCGTCGTCGCGCAGCTCGATCTCGCTGTTGTCCTCGGCGATCTCGGGCATGACCTCCACGGCGGCAAAGCTCGTGTGGCGGCGGCCGGAGGCGTCGTACGGCGAGATGCGCACAAGGCGGTGGACGCCGTTTTCGCTTTTAAGATAGCCGTAGGCGTTGTCGCCCTCGATCTTGATGGTGGCGGACTTGATGCCGGCCTCTTCGCCGTCCTGATAGTCGAGCAGCGTATACTTATAGCCGTGGCGGTCGGTCCACATGGTGTACATGCGGTAGAGCATCTGCGTCCAGTCCTGCGCCTCGGTGCCGCCGGCACCGGCGTGGAACGTCAAAATGGCGTTGTTCGCGTCGTACTCGCCGGTGAGCAGCGTGGAAAGACGCATTTCTTCCAGTTTTTCCGAGAGCGTATCGTACTCCGCTTTCAACTCTTCAAGCATGGAGGCATCGTCCTCTTCGAGCGCCATTTCACACATGGTGAAAAGATCGTCCCAGGACGAGCAGAGCTTGTCGTACTTTTCGCACTTGGTCTGCAGCTGCTTGATGCGCTGCTGCACCTGCTGCGAGTGGGAGACGTTGTTCCAGAAGCCGTCCTGCGCGCTCTCCTCCTGCAGCTCGGCGATCTCGCGCTTCGCCTCTTCCAGATGGAGCGCGTCCTGCAGATCGTCCAGCGCAGGCTTGAGCGTGTTGAGCTTGCCTTTATACTCTTCAAATTCCAACATTGACATGACAAAAATTCCCTTTGCATTCCAAATCAAATTAGCTAAGATATTATATACAAAAAAACCACAAATGTAAAGGCTCGAAAAGTTGAACTTTCCGCTTTCTTTCCTCGGAGAATGTGGTATACTTATTATGAAATTATGTGCCCGCACCGGGTACGCCACGAAAATTAAAGACAGAAAGGTGATTTGTTTTGATTTCACACGGCAAAGAAGTCAAGGTATTCTCCGGAAACTCCAATCCCGCTCTGGCGGAAAGCATCTGCAACCATCTCTACAAGCCCCTCGGCAAGGCCGACATTAAGCGCTTCGCCGACGGCGAATGCTCCGTTTCCATCCTTGAGCCCGTCCGCGGCGCGGATGTGTTCATCGTGCAGTCTACCTGCAAGCCCGTGAACGACAACCTGATGGAGCTGCTCGTCATGATCGACGCGATGCACCGTGCCAGCGCCGGTCGTATCACCGCTGTCATCCCGTACTTCGGCTACGCCCGTCAGGACCGCAAGGCGAAGAGCCGCGACCCCATCTCCGCAAAGCTCGTTGCGAACATCATCGAGGCCGCCGGCGCCGACCGCGTACTTACCATGGACCTGCACGCCAACCAGATCCAGGGCTTCTTCGATATCCCCGTGGACAACATGCGCGGCGCTCCCCTCTTCGCCGATTACTATCTGCAGAAGTTCGGCAAGGGCAACCCCGACGTGATGGTCGTCTCCCCCGACGTGGGCAGCGTGGCCCGCGCCCGCCAGTTTGCCATGAAGCTCAACATGAACCTCGCCATCGTCGATAAGCGCCGCGAGGTCGCCAACAAGTCCGAGGTCATGAACATCATCGGCAACGTGGAAGGCAAGACCGTCATCCTGCTCGACGATATGGTCGATACCGCCGGTTCCCTCTGCGGCGCTGCCAGGGCGCTCATCGAGGTCGGCGGCGCGAAGGAGATCTATGCCTGCGCCACGCACGGCGTTCTCTCCCGCCCGGCGCTCGAGCGCATTGAGGAAAGCCCCATCAAGGAGCTGAAGCTCTGCGACACGATCCCCTATCCCGTCGGCGAGCCGCGTCTCGAGAAGATCAACTATGTCTCCGTGGACCGTCTCTTCGCCGAAGCCATCCGCCGTATCTACGAGGAAGTTTCCATCTCCCCGCTGTTCGAGTAAGAGATCCCTATGCTGTTTCGTTCTTCCTCCGGCGGCGCCGAATGGATGATCGTCTTTCTCGGCAACGCCGGGCCGCGGTATAACGGCACACGCCACAACGTCGGCTTTGCCGTCGGCGACATACTCGCCAAGCGCTGCGGTGTTTCGATCAACCGCCTCCGTTCGCGCGCGCTCACGGCCCGCGCAAACATCGGCGGGCACGATGTGCTGCTCGTAAAGCCGCAGACGTTTATGAATCTCTCCGGCGAGGCGGTGCGCCCGCTTGCGGATTATTTCAAGATCCCTCCGGAGCGTGTTCTCGTTGTTTCCGATGAGGTCGCGCTCGTACCGGGGCGGCTTCGTATGCGCGCCTCCGGCAGCGCCGGAGGGCACAACGGGCTCAAAAACATCATTCTCCATCTCGGCACGGAAAACTTCCCCCGGCTGCGCGTCGGCGTCGGCTCCCCGCCGCACCCCGATTACGACATGGCCGACTGGGTGATGGGCGTTCCCCGCGGCGAAGATGCCGCGGCGCTCGAAAAGGCCGAAGAGCGCGCCGTCGATGCCATCGAATGCTGCGTGCAGCAGGGCATCGACCGCGCCATGAACCGCTATAACGGATGAAAAAAATCGTCTCTGGCATAAACCAGAGACGATTTTTTATTTTATGAGCTCCGTGACAACATACTGGCAGAGCAGCAGCCCTGCGGAGGCGGGGACCCACACGAGGCTGCCCGGCACGCTGCGGCGGCCCGGCGGCGGCGTTTCGCCGGTATCCGGCTCAGACGCCTCCTCGGGCGAGTATACGACCGGCAGGTGCGTGATGCCCCGGCGGCGCAGCTCGCGCCGCACAACGCGCGCGAGCGGGCATCCCTCGGTTTTGGCGAGGTCGGTCAGCCGGAGAAGGGATGCATCCTTCTTGTTGCCGGTGCCGAGCGCCGCGACGAGCCGGAGGCCGCGCTCGGCGCAGCTCACCGCAAGATCGACCTTGCAGGATACGAGATCGATGCAGTCCACGATGAAATCCGGCTTCAGATCAAGCAGCGTATCGCGCGTCTCGGGCGAATACCGGTAGACCATCGGGACGATCCTGCTTTCCGGGGCGATATCGCGCAGCCGCTCCGCCGCCGCTTCCGCTTTCGGCAGGTCAAGCGTGGACGTGAGCGCGAAAAGCTGTCGGTTTACGTTGCTCAGCGACACGGTGTCCTGATCGAGAAGATACAGCGTTCCCACCCCGCTCCGGCAGAGCGCCTCGGCGCACCACGAGCCGACGCCGCCGAGCCCGAGCACCGCTACGCGGCTTTCGGAGAGTTTTTTCATCGCCGCGTCGCCGAGGATCGCCCCGGCGCGGCGGAAACGTTCGTCCATTTACTATCCTTTCATTTCATAAAAACGCGGCGGGAAGCCTCCCGCCGCGCCAGACTGTCAAAAAAGCCTCGCAGAGTTTGCGCCCGCAGGCGCAAATAGAGTTCCATTCATTTTCTCCGGCGGCGTGTACGTCGGAGAAAATACATTTCGGCTCGCAAACGTGCGAGCGCAGCGAGTGCGCTGCGGCGAGCCGCAGCCTT
>ERZ1034952.161-NODE-161-length-61297-cov-37.219180_pt1 | contig 61297 bp, 53 predicted proteins | sample MGYA00520625_ERZ1034952 | MGnify/ENA primary metagenome ERZ1034952 (study PRJEB33766, sample SAMN09781773) | gut metagenome | biome: gut microbiome | host: Homo sapiens | place: Madagascar | study: EMG produced TPA metagenomics assembly of the PRJNA485056 data...
ATTTTAACAAAAATATAATGAAATTTAAGTACATATATGGTACAATATGTATATTAAAAATTGAAAGGAGCATCAAAATGCCCGATTCAGAAGAATTAAATGAAATTTTAAAAGAAATTAAAAATATAAATGCGCCGAAGGAAGAAAAGCCGAAAAAGCCGGAAGCGCCGCTTAGTTTTGCAAAGCAGGAGCAAGAAGTGCCAAAGGCGGCTGAACCTGAATTTAAACCGGAAATTAAGGAAGAGCCTAAAAAGGAAAGCCTAAGCTTTGATGATTTTTCTGCTTTTAATTCAGCCGATAGGGATAATGCCCCAAAGGTAATAAGAAAGGAAGCTGTTAATATGGCTAATGACAAAAAGCCACCAAAAAAAGGAAACAAAAAGCCGATTATTATTGCGATTGTTGCAGTATTAATCGTTGCAATTGCGGTTGCTGCCGCATTTATTGTTAAAAACAAGAGCAAGGAGCCTAAAACGACTGCACCGCAGACTACTCAGGAGCAAACAACAGCAACGCCTGTAATGACTAAAACAAATCCGCTTACAGGCGAAAGTGATTTTAATGAAAAGGCTATAGGAAAAAGACCGATTGCCTGCGTAGTTGAAAACTCTGTTTCGGCAAGGCCGCAATGGGGTATTGCCGACAGCAAGAATCCGCCTGACATTATTGTTGAAGGTGAGGTTGAAGGCGGAGAAACAAGAATGCTTTGGATGTATGCAGATTACACTGCCGTTCCGTCACAAATCGGACCGATGAGAAGTGCAAGGCCTCCTTACATTAAATTTTCAGAGCTTTTTGACGCTGTTTTTCTCCATTGGGGACAGAGCCAGACAAAGAGAGGCACTAACTATATCGGTGCTAACACAATCTTTAAGCAGGACAATGTTGACCATATCAACCAAATGACATATTCAGGCAAGGTTGCACTCTTTGGCAGGGATTCCTCAAGAGGTGTATCAACCGAGCATACCGGCGTTATGTACGGTTCAAAGATTGCCGATGCTATTAAAGGTGAGGGCTTCAGAACAGACGCTAATGAAAGCAAATATACAAAGTTCAATTTTGCAAGCGAGGAGTCTACGGTAAGCGATAAAGAGTGCAAAGCTCTCGGACTTACTTTCTCTAACAGAACATCTACAAGAGATTGGACATACGACTCAAGCGACAAGATGTATCATTCAAACGATTACAAGACTGACGTTGCAAGAAAAAATCTTCTTGTTCTTTTTGATAAGACCGAATACGTTTCAAAGTCTAACTACAAAAACAGCGGTTCAGCCGAGGTTTACTGCAACTATAAACTTGCAGGCGGCAAGGGCAAGCTTGCAACAAACGGAACAGTTATTGATATTAACTGGAGCGTAAACAACGGCGTTCTTGTAATTAAGGATACAAACGGAAATGATGTAAAGCTTAACGTAGGCACAACCTGGATCGGATATGCATCATCAAACAACGGCGGAGCTGTTAAATAAATCGGTCACGAATAAATAGCCATAAACGTGCCTCGTCGAAAGAAATTCCGTGTTTGAATGAATTTCCTTGAAATTCATAATAAACACTCCATTCCTTTCTCCTCTCCCCAAAAAGCTTACGCTTTCCGGGAACCCCGATTGAAATTTCACGTTTGAGAAACGGGCGACCGATGGTCGCCCCTACGGTAAATTTTGAGTGATACGCAGTTTGCGACGACGTAAGGTTGCGAAGAAGTAGTCAGAATTGGATTTTTAGTGAGAGGAGCTGTACGTGGGTACTGCCCTCTCGCTAAAAATTCAAAGTGCCCAACGTTTTGTCGCCGTATCCTTTAGGATATTAAGACAAAACGTTCAAATGTTATTGATATAAAAAATTAAGGATTAGATATTCGTAAATTAATACGAATACCTAATCCTTTTATTTTTCCGGCACGATTATGGCTGCTTATTCGTGACCGCCTGCATACTTTCAGGTGCGGTGTCGATAACCTCAATCTTGTTTGCTCGCATCCAAAGCGATGGGGTGATACGAAGCTTGAAGCCATAGCCAGGGTCCATTTGCCAATGAGCCATAGGCGCTTCGGGCAAGCCGTAGCAGGAAAGAAGGGTCATAAGCACGCCTGCGTGGCCGACAATTGCAATATTTTGTGTTCCCGTTTTGATACAGCCGTCAATCACCTTTTCAAATGCGGCGCAAATTCGCTGTGCAAATTCCGCATTGCTTTCGCCATACGGCGTTTTTGCATAAATGTCGCCGCCTATCCAATTTTTAAAATCCTCGTTATCTTTTAAATCATCAGCCGTGCACTGCTCAAATTCGCCGAAGTTATATTCGATAAAATCATCAATTGTTATAATCGTGTTATCGGGAAACATAATCTCAGCCGAGTCTTTGCACCTTTTCAGCGGTGAGGAAAACACTGCGTCAACCTTTGGATAGTGATACTTTGCTTTGATTGAATGAAGCTCGTTTATACTATCTGTAGTGAGTGGCAAATCCGTATGCCCAATATACTGTGCGTTTAAGTTTCCCTTGGTTATCCCGTGACGGAAGAAATATAAATTATAAGATTTCATTGTGAAATGCTCCTTTTTAAGCCAATTATTACAAAATATTACAAATAGGACAACGCACTTTACAAATAGTAATACGGTGATATAATACTATTTGTAATAAATGAGGTGGTTGCTATGAGTACAAAAAAAGATGAAAAGAAAGCCGCAAAAGCTGATAAAAACGAAAAAAATTCAAAATTTGCATTAAAACTCTCTGAACTCAGAAGAGAAAGAGGTATCAGCCAAAAGAAAGCGGCAACTGACCTTGGAATTTCTCAAGCGCTTTTGAGCCATTATGAAAAAGGCATCAGGGAATGTGGGCTTGATTTTGTTATACGTTGCAGTGAATATTACAGTGTTACAACCGATTATCTTTTGGGTGTAAGCGAAAGCAGAAACGGCTTTGACGTAGATGCTATGAATCAGCAGGAAGAAGAAAACGGTGAATTTTCCGTTTTTACTCTTGGCAAAGCAACAAAATATTTGCTTGACCTTGCTGCAACAGGAAGCGACGAGGGTGCGCTGAAATATGTTTCGGATTATTATACGCTGTGCGTTTATCGTGGCGCAATTACGCTTGCAAAAGCAGGACTGCTTCCTAAGGAAATGTTCAGGCTTGACTATACTCTCGGCAGGGAGCTTGCTTCGGCTGCACTTTCGGTTGAGGACGCAAAATTCGTTTTCATTGAGGATAAATCGAGAACAGGCTCGGACCTCGGCGAGAAAACGGCGCTCCACAGCCTTATTGAAAAGGCAGAGAATATTATTTACAATACATTCGTTTTAGAATAAAGTGTATTGGTTTTTTTGAAGCTTAATAAATTCAAGTATAATCGTCGTAGAGATTTCTGCGGCGATTTTTTTAAATGTGGGATAATCAAGCTGGGAATTTTCATCTCCGCCGTCGCTGATTGAACGCAAAACGGCAAAAGGAATGTTATTAGCGGCACAGGTGTGGCCTATTGCGCCGCCCTCCATTTCGCCGCAAATTGCGCCGAATTCATTTTTGAGCATATCCTTAAGCTCACTGCTTGCTATAAAAGTATCACCGCTTGCTATGGTTCCCCTATGAATTTTTTCACCGCAGGAAATGGCGGTACGTGCCAAAAGTTCGGAAATTTTTTCATCTGCCCTAACTTTGATAACATTAAGCCCGTTGATAAAACCTCTCGGCTCACCCAAAGCGGTAATATCAATATCATATTCGCAAACGTCGCTTGCGATAACAACGTTTTTGATAACAACGTCGTTTGAAAGCGAGCAGGCAACACCGACGTTGATAATCATTTCAATATCAAAATTATCAATCATAGCCTGAGCGCACAAAGCGGCATTGACCTTACCCGGCGAGCATTTTGCAACGCAGATGGTCACGTCTTCAATAAAGCCGCAAACAAATTCAACCCCGGCAATTTCGCTGACTGTTTTGCCTTTTACCTGAGCTTTGATGTTATCAACCTCGGTATCCATTGCACCGATAATTCCTATCATAACGGTATCTCCCTTAAATAAGATTGTGTATATGAAATCTCTTTCCCCAAGATATAGTGCTATTATAATATAATAATAAAATAAATACAAGAATAATTATTTTTTTATTGACAAAAGGCGTAAAACTAATATATAATATCTACCGATATTGTGGAAAGTGTTGCTATCGATAATTTTAAAGATAAGCAAATTCCGCACGCCTGTGCTATACCGCACAGAGCAAACGAAAATTAAGACAAGTTTGATTTTCAGAAATGGAGTGAAAAAAATGAAGAGAACTTACCAGCCAAAGAAGAGACACGCACAGAAGGTACACGGTTTCAGACAGAGAATGTCAACAAAGAACGGCAGAAAGGTACTTGCTCGCCGTCGTGCAAAGGGCAGAAAGCAACTTTCTTACTAATTACAGATTGGGTGCGATTTGGTGAAAAGCAAAACCTTAAAGGAAAATAAAGATTTTCGCCGACTTTACTATAAAGGTAAGAGCCGTGCTTCCTCCTGCATTGTGACATATGTTGCAAAAAGCGGGGCAAAAGGAACAAGGATAGGCATTACCGCAAGTAAAAAAATCGGCTGTGCAGTTGAACGAAACAGAGCAAAGAGAGTTATTCGAGCCGCCTTTTCTCAGCTTGAGGGAAGAATTAACGGCAGTTATGATTTTGTTTTTGTTGCACGCACAAAAACCTCAAAGGTTAAAATGCAGAAAGTGCTTGAGCAAATGGAACAGCACTTTAAAGCATTGGGAGTAATAGACTGATGAGTGCTTTAAGAAACGCAATTAAAAAGGTATTGATTTTTTTAATTAAGACCTATCAATTGACCTTAAGCCCTCGGTTTTCCCACGGAAGTTGCAGATTTACACCCACGTGTTCGCAGTATGCTCTTGAAGCTATTGAAGTTCACGGTATTTTTAAAGGGTGCTTGCTTGCAGCTTGGAGAATTTTGAGATGTAATCCTTTTTCCAAAGGTGGCTGGGACCCTGTTCCCCCTAAAAAAACTAAAGAGGACAAATAATGAGCAGTATTATAATGGCAGCTAATGCCGTTTCAAACGGTATGGCAGTTTTTAAGCCGCTTTATTGGTTGTTTGGTAAATGTATGGAGTTTTTGCTCGACGTGCTTAACAATCAATATTTTATCGCACTTATTATTTTCACTGTAGTAACCCGTTTGCTTCTTTTGCCGCTTAACGTTAAGCAGCAGAAATCTATGGCGGCAACTACAAGACTGCAACCTAAAATCCAAAAGATTAATAAAAAATATCCTGACCCGAGAGACAGGGACAAGCTTAACAGGGAAATGCAGGAACTTTATGCAAGAGAGGGTCATAACCCTATGCAAATGGGCTGTGGACCTATGATTTTCCAAATGGTTTTCCTTATGGGTGTCATCGGTATTATTTATTATCCTATTCAGTATGTTTTAGGTGCAAGTGGATTTAATGACGCATCAAATGAGATTTACAAGGTAATTTTGCCGATTTATCAGCAAATTACAGGTAATGCTGATGCAAAAATAACTTATTTTCAGTTGAACATACTCGAGAACTTCCCTGCTTACAAGGAAGCGCTTGTACAGTCATTCCCGAAGATATTTACCCAAAATGTTTGCAGTGATATTGAAACCTACAGGCAGGGTATGACGTTATTCGGTCTTGATATGACACGTATTCCGCATTGGAAGGACGGCATTATTGTTATAATTCCTATTCTTTCCCTTGTAACATCGCTCGGTTCAAGCGTTGTTTCTACAATCATTCAAAAGAAAAACAACCCGGCAGCATCTCAGCAGAATGCGCAAATGATGATGATGATGCTTATGATGCCGTTTTTCTCCTTCTACATTGCGTTTAAGGTAACGGCTGCAGTCGGTTTTTATTGGACTATTTCAAATGTTATTGCTATTTTGCAGCAGATTTATATTTTCAAGGTTCATCCGCCTAAGAGGACTCAGGCAAAATTGATGGTTGAAAACACTATTGAACGTCGTTCACGTGAAGAAAATATTAAAAAGATGACGAAATAATTATCGGAGGATAAAGATGATAAAGGAATTTATCGGTACCGGTAAAACAGTTGAAGAAGCTACCCAAAATGCAAAGCTTCAGCTCAACGCTCCGGAGATGGCTGACGTTCACGTTGAAGTTATCAAGTATCCGGAGAAGAAGAAGTTTTTTGGTTTAATCGGTGGCTGTGATGCCGAGGTTAAGGTAAGCTATGATGACGGCAAGAGAGAGAAAAAGGCCGACGCTCCAAAAAAGAGCTATGAAAAGAAGGCAAATTCTCCTAAAAAGCCGGCACCGAAGAAGCCTGCAGGCGAAAAGCCTATTAAGGAAACCAAGGCAGATAAACCGGAAGAAGAGATTAGCGAGAAGGACATTGACCTTGACTATGCTTGCCAATATCTTAAGACAATGATTGAAGGTCTTAATGTTGTTGACCCAAAGATTACGGCAAAGGTTGTTGACGGCACGGTTGAGATGTTAATTGAATGTGAGGATTACGGTATCATTATCGGCAGAAGAGGCGAAACTCTTGACTCACTTCAATATCTTACAAGTCTTGCTATTAAAAATGGAACTAATAAATATGTAAGAGTTACTCTTAATGTAGGCGACTACAGAGCTAAGAGAGAGGAAACTCTTAAGGCGCTTGCAACAAAGAATGCAAATTTCGTTGCAAGAACAGGCAGACGTTATTCATTCGAGCCAATGAATCCGTATGAAAGAAGAATTATTCATACCGCAGTGCAGGAGGTTGAGGGTGTTACCTCACGTTCGGTAGGCAGCGGAATGGACAGACGAGTTCTTATTGAGCCTGAAGGCGGAGTTAGACGTAATTACAGAAATGACAGAAGAGGCGGCAGACGTCCGGCTCCTGCTCATAGCATTGTTGACGCTAACAGAGAAAAGAAGGCTGACAGAGCGGATATGCCGAAGTTCGGCAAAATCGAAGTTAGCCAAAATAACGACTGATAACCAATTTATATTATAATGGCGGACAGTTTTGTTCGCCATTATTTTGCATAAGAAAACTTTAGCAGGAGGGATAACAATGAGTAAAACTATTGCGGCAATTGCCACGGGAAACAGCGTTTCGGGAATAGGTGTAATAAGAATCAGCGGGGATTCTGCAATTGAAATTGCGCAAAAAGTCTTTAAATCAGCAGATAATACTCCCCTCTCCTCGCTTAAAGGATATACGGCAAAATTCGGCAATGTTTATTCAAAAGGCGAAAAGTATGACAATGCGATTGCGCTTGTTTTTCGTGCACCTAAAAGCTACACGGGTGAAGATGTTGTTGAACTTTCCGTACACGGCGGAATTTTTATTGTTGAAAAAACCTTGGAGTCTGTTTTAGATGCAGGTGCAAGCCCTGCCGAAGCAGGCGAATTTACCAAAAGAGCATTTTTAAACGGAAAAATGGACCTTACGCAAGCAGAGGCTGTTGCCACATTGATATCGGCAAACGGTCAGGAGGCGGCTAAGGCATCGTTTAATCTTTTGCAGGGTTCTTTGAGCAATAAAATATCAAATGTTCTTGATAAAATCGTGTCGTTGAGTGCATCAATGGCGGCATGGGTTGATTATCCTGATGAGGAAATACCGGAGCTTGACGAAAAGACGTTGAAAAATACATTGTCTTTCGCCAAAAACGAATTAAAAGAGCTGCTTGATAATTACGAAAGCGGAATGATAATGACGCAGGGTGTAAATACCGTTATTGCCGGCAGACCTAACGCAGGAAAATCAACGCTTATGAATATGCTTTCGGGCAAAGAGAAAAGCATTGTTACTCACATTGAGGGTACGACGAGAGATATTGTAGAAAATTCTGTTAGGCTCGGCTCGCTTGTGCTCCACCTTTCCGACACGGCAGGGCTTAGAGAGAGCGACGACGTTGTGGAAGCAATCGGAATTAAAAAAGCGCTTGAAAGAATTGACACCGCCTCGCTTGTGCTTGCTGTTTTTGACAGTTCACGTGAGCTTGACGATGACGATAAAATGCTGATTGATTCTTGCAAGGGCAAAAAGGCGGTTGCCGTTATCAATAAAACCGACCTCTCCCCTAAAATCAATACGGATAAAATAAAAGATAATTTTGAAAGCATTGTTTATATCTCAGCCAAAAATAATTTAGGGCTTAAAGAGCTTGAAACGGCGGTTAAAAATATATTGGGTGTTGAGGAATTTGACTCCTCTGCCCCACTCATTGCAAACAGACGTCAAAAGCAATGTATTCAAATGGCTTGTGAAAATATAAATGAGGCATTATCGGCGGCTGAAATCGGCTTAACTTATGATGCAATTAATGTTATGATTGACAGCGCAGTTGACGAACTTTTGGCGCTTACGGGTAAAAAGGCTACCGAAGAGGTAGTAAACAACATTTTTTCACGTTTTTGCGTAGGCAAATAAATTAAGGAGGTAAAGCTATGGAATATTTTGCAGGAAGCTATGATGTAATAGTTATCGGAGCAGGTCACGCAGGAATTGAAGCATGCCTTGCGGCTGCCCGACTTGGTGTTAAGACTGCCGTTTTTACAATCAATCTTGATTGGGTCGGCAATATGCCGTGCAATCCGTCAATCGGCGGAACGTCTAAAGGTCACCTTGTGCGTGAAATTGACGCACTCGGCGGTGAAATGGGCAAGGCGGCAGATAAATACACCCTGCAATCCCGTATGCTCAACCTCGGAAAAGGACCTGCCGTTCATTCACTCAGAGCGCAAATTGACAGGAGAGAATATTCGCAGGGAATGAAGCATACGCTTGAACTTCAGGAAAATCTTGATATCAGGCAGGGCGAAATAGTTGACCTTTACCGCTTGGAAAACGGAGAGTGGCAGGTTAAAACAAAACTTGAAGCACTTTTCAATGCCAAGGCTGTTATTATTGCGACGGGAACTTTTCTCGGCGGCAGAGTATATATCGGAGATGTTTCATACGAAAGCGGACCTGACGGAATGTTTCCGGCAACAGAGCTTTCAAAAGCGCTTAAAAAGCTTAACATTCCTCTAAGAAGATTTAAAACAGGCACTCCGTCGAGAGTGAACAGGCAGTCGATTGATTTTTCAAATCTTGAAGAGCAGGACGGCGATGAAGAAACCGTACCGTTTAGTTTTGAAACTCAAACACCGCCGAAGAATAAGGTTTGCTGTCATATAACTTATTCCAATGAAAAAACGAAACAGATTATTCTTGAAAATTTGGACAGAAGCCCTATGTATTCGGGCAAAATTGAGGGCAAAGGGCCAAGATACTGTCCGTCTTTTGAGGATAAAATTGTAAGATTTAAAGACAAGGAGCGCCATCAGCTTTTCATTGAACCTTGCGGACTTGAAACCGAGGAGATGTATCTTCAGGGCTTGTCATCTTCCCTACCTGAGGATGTTCAGCTTGCTTTTATTCATACTATTCCCGGTTTGGAGCATGCTCAAGTTATGAGAACGGCTTATGCGATTGAGTATGATTGCGTTGACCCGACGGCACTTAACGCAACACTTGAATTTAACTCTATAAAAGGGCTTTACGGCGCAGGTCAGTTCAACGGTTCAAGCGGATATGAGGAAGCGGCGGCGCAGGGTCTTGTGGCAGGAATTAATGCGGCTCTTAAAATTAAAGGTGAAGAGCCTATGATTTTGGACCGTGGCGGCTCATATATCGGAACTCTTATTGACGATCTTGTAACTAAAGGTTGCACCGACCCTTACAGAATGATGACAAGCCGAAGCGAATACCGTCTTGTTTTAAGGCAGGATAATGCCGATGTTCGTTTAACACCGATTGGTTACAAAATCGGCTTGATTTCGCAAGAGAGATATGATAAATTTATAAGTAAAGAAGAAATGGTTAAGGCGGAAAGGGAAAGAATTGAGCAAAAATCAATTCCCCTTACCGATGCTCTTCAAAAAATTATGGAGGATTGCGGCACAACGCCACTTGAGCGTGGCTGCAAAATGATAGAACTTCTTAAAAGGCCTCAAATTACATACAAAGCGTTGACGAGTGTTGATGATGACAGACCCGACCTGCCACGTGCGGTATTTGAGCAGGTTGAAATTGCGGTTAAATATGAGGGTTACATTAAAAGGCAGGAGCAGCAAATTAAAGAAATGCGCCGAATTGAGTGCAAAAAAATCCCTGCCGATATTGATTATTATTCACTTAAAGGTCTTAGGCTTGAGGCTGTTGAGAAGCTATCTAAAATTAAACCTGAAAATCTTGGGCAGGCAAGCAGAATCAGCGGCGTAAACCCTGCCGATATTGCCGCTCTCAACATAATTTTGGAGACGTTATGATAGATTACGACCTTTTATTAAGCGAAGCAAAGAAAATCGGAGTTGACCTCGGTGAATACGGAGCCGACAGATTTGACACTTATGCAGAAAGGCTTGTTCGCTGGAACGAGCACGTGAATCTGACAGCGATTGTTGAACCTGACGATATAGTTATCAAGCATTTTATTGACAGTCTTTATGCTATGAAATTTGTTGATTTTAAGGCAGGGCAAAGCATTGCCGATGTCGGCACGGGTGCAGGTTTCCCCGGTATGCCGCTGCTGATTGCCAATCCTGAACTTTCAGTCAATTTTATAGACAGTTCGGGAAAAAGGATAAATTTTATAAAAGATGTACTCAGTAATATAGGTATCATTGCAACAAGTACGCACGAAAGAGCCGAGGACGTCGGTAAAAATCCCGAATTTCGTGAGCAATACGATTTTGCTACGGCAAGAGCTGTTGCACCGCTTAATGTTCTTTGTGAATACTGCTTGCCACTCGTAAAGGTTGGCGGACGCTTTGTTTCACTGAAAGGCTCTAACGGATTTGAGGAGCTTGAGGCGGCGAAAAATGCAATAATGGTACTTGGCGGAGAGATTGAGGCGGCTGAAAGCTACGTTTTGCCCAACGGAGACGGCAGAACGATATTTGTTATTAAAAAGATATCGCAAACTCCGACAAAATACCCCAGAAAACCCAAAAAAATTGATACCCGACCGCTCTGATTATAACGGAATATGTCGAATTATAAGGATTTCTCACGATGAGAAATCCTTTATTTTTGTAATACTTTATGGTATATTTATATCAAGGAGTGAGAGACGTGGAGCAAATCGTTCAAATACCTACGGAAAAGCTGTTGCCTAATCCTTATCAGCCACGAAAGCAGTTTAAAAGCGAGGATATGTTGTCTCTTGCTGACTCGATAAAAGAAAACGGTGTACTTCAACCGCTTTTGTGCAGGCAGATTAATCACAGCGACTACTATGAATTAGTCGCCGGTGAACGCAGGCTTAGAGCGGCAATTCTTGCAAATCTTCAAAGCGTTCCCTGCATTGTGGTTGAATGTGAGTACGAGGACAGTGCGGTTTATTCAATTATAGAAAATATACAGCGCTCTGACCTCAACTTTTTTGAAGAGGCACTTGCAATATCTCACTTGATGAATACATTTGGCTTAACTCAACAGCAAATAAGCAAAAAGCTTGGAAAAAGTCAAAGTGCATTGTCAAATAAGCTTAGGCTTTTGCGACTCCCTGCCGATGTCAGATATTTTATTGACAAAGAAGGATTGACTGAGCGTCACGCAAGGGCTTTGCTTAAAATTGATAATGAAAAGGATATGTGGACAACTCTTAAAGTCATAACAGAACGTCATCTGAATGTTGAGCAAACGGAGGCTTATATCGAGTCTTTGACTAATAAAGAGATTAAGCATAAGAAAAATGTTATTAAAGTTTTTAAAGACATAAGGATTTTTGTCAATACGGTTAATAAGGCTATCGCTACAATGAAAGAAAGCGGAATTAATGCCGAATCGGATAAGACAGAAACTGACGAATATATAGAATTTAGGGTTAGAATACCTAAGGATGCTAAAATGCAGGACAAGACTGCATAATTAACTTCGCTTAAAACGGATAATATCCGTTTTAACATATTCTCCTCTTTTCATCACGTGGAAAAAACGGGCTTAATTGTCCGTTTTTTCTGCATTTATAAAGAACTCTTGTGTTTCACGTGAAACAGCTACCCTATATATAGTTTTTAGGATAAACACAGTTTAAATTATATTTATTTCATATTATATTATGTTTATATATTTGTATAATGTGAAATCTTGGTCTAATATTTGAATTTTGTTTGATTTCCATTTGTTTAACATAAAAATCATTGTTTCACGTGAAACGTCTATATATTGTATACCCCTACTTTGTCAGACACAAAAGTTGAAAAATAATTGTAATGTTTCACGTGAAACCTCTTGCCTACTCCCCTCTCTTGTAGTATAATCTTCAATACGGAGGTGAACGTATGGGAAAAACCGTATCTATATTTAACCAAAAAGGCGGAGTAGGAAAAACTACCACTTGCGTAAACTTTGCTGCCGCCCTCGGTTTAAAAGGAAAGAAAACACTTCTTGTTGACCTTGACCCTCAGGGTAACACAACAAGCGGTGTCGGAATAGATAAAACAGAAATAGAAAAATCTACGTATGATATCCTTATTAATGACGAAGCTGCTAAAGATATAGTTATTAAGACAGAATTTAAAAATCTTTCAGTCCTCCCTGCCAATATGAACCTTGCCGGTGCAGAACTTGAGCTTGCAGAGGAAGAAAACAGATTTAAAGCGCTTAAAAAAGCACTTGCTCCGCTCGTAATGGAATATGATTATATTATTATTGATTGCCCGCCAAGCTTAGGGCTTCTTTCGCTGAATGCATTAACCGCTTCGGATACACTTATTGTGCCGTTGCAATGCGAATATTATGCGTTAGAGGGATTGAGCCAGCTTTTGGGAACAGTCAGAACTGTAAAACAGCATTACAACGAGCATTTGGAGCTTGAAGGTGTCCTTTATACAATGTATGACACACGTCTTAAGCTTAATTCGCAGGTTATTGATGAAGTTAATCAGTATTTTCCGAATAAAGCGTATAAAACAACTATTCCACGAAGTGTTAAGCTTGCCGAAGCACCGAGTTTTGGCAAACCTATTTTTTATTATGAAAAATACTCAAAACCTGCTTTTGCATATAAAAAATTTGCAGATGAATTTTTGAAAAAACAGTAAATATGTAACAATATGTTGAATTTGTAAATTTATGTGAGGGATTTAACATAAACTCTAAATAGGAGGAGAATAATGGCTAAAAAGCAATCAGGTCTCGGTAAAGGGTTAAGTGCCCTTATGCTTGAAAACTCGGTTGACGAAATGGTAGCGACAAACACGTTGCCGCTCAACGAGATTATGCCTAATAAAGAGCAGCCGAGAAAAACTTTTGACGAGGGCGCTTTGCAGGAGCTTGCCGACAGTATTACTCAGCACGGTGTACTTCAACCGCTTCTTGTCAGACCGCTTGTAACAGGCGGATATCAGCTTGTTGCCGGCGAAAGACGTTGGAGAGCGTCAAGAATGGCAGGGCTTAAAGAAGTTCCTGTTGTTGTGAAGGAACTTTCAGACGTTGAAACAATGGAAATCGCAATAATTGAGAATTTGCAGCGTGAGGACCTCAATCCGATTGAAGAGGCGGAGGGTTTGCAGGCTCTTATTGACCGTTGCGGTTTCACACAAGAAGAGGTTGCAACCTCGGTAGGTAAGTCACGTCCGGCTATTGCAAACGCTTTGCGACTTCTTAAATTGCCGCAGGAAGTGCGAGATATGACTAAAAACGGCGAAATTAGCGCAGGTCACGCAAGGGCACTTCTGTCCTTTGATAACGAGGCAATAATTTATGAGGTTGCTCAAAATATCGTTAAAAATAATCTTACTGTTCGTGATGTAGAACGTTTAGCAAAAACAAGTGAAAAAACCTCACCGTCTGCAAAAAGAAAGAGCAAAAGACGTGACAGCTTTTATGACGAGGTTGAGCTTACGCTTACGGAAGTTCTCGGCAGAAAAGTTAAGGTATATAACGGCAGAGGAAAGGGAACTCTTGAAATAGAGTTTTACTCCGCCGATGATTTAAAAGAAATTGCAAATAAATTAGGAGAATAAAAAATGATTGACATTAAATTTTTAAGAGAAAATCCTGACGTTGTAAAGGAAAATATTAAAAAGAAGTTTCAGGATAAGAAATTACCGCTTGTTGACGAGGTAATTGAACTTGATGAAGAGCGCAGAGCGTCAATGGCTAAGGCTGACGAGCTTCGTGCAAACAGAAACAAGCTTTCTAAGGAAATCGGTGCGCTTGTGGCTCAGGGCAAAAAAGACGAGGCTATGGCAATTCGTGAAAAGGTTACGGCTCAGGCACAGGAGCTTGAACAGCTTGCTGCTAAGGAAAAGGAACTTAACGAAAAGGTTACCTCAATTATGATGTCTATTCCTAATATTATCGAGGACAGCGTTCCAATCGGTAAGGACGACAGCGAAAACGTTGAGGTTGAGCGCTTCGGTGAGCCGGTTGTTCCCGATTATGAAATCCCTTATCATACAGATATTATGGAAAGCTTTGACGGCATCGACCTTGAAGCCGCAGGCAGAGTTGCAGGCAACGGTTTTTATTATCTTATGGGCGATATCGCAAGACTTCATTCTGCAGTTATCAGCTATGCAAGAGATTTTATGATTGACAGGGGATTTACTTATGTTGTTCCTCCGTTTATGATTCGTTCAAATGTTGTAACAGGAGTTATGAGCTTTGAAGAAATGGACGCAATGATGTATAAAATCGAGGGTGAGGACCTTTATCTTATCGGAACAAGCGAACATTCAATGATTGGTAAGTTTATTGATACAATCACTCCCGAAGAAAAGCTTCCGCTTACTCTTACTTCTTATTCTCCTTGCTTCCGTAAGGAAAAGGGTGCGCACGGTATCGAGGAACGTGGTGTTTACAGAATTCATCAGTTTGAAAAGCAGGAAATGGTTGTTGTTTGTAAGCCGGATGAGTCAAAAATGTGGTTTGATAAGCTTTGGCAGAATACGGTTGACCTTTTCAGAAGCCTTGATATTCCTGTTCGTACTCTTGAATGTTGTTCGGGCGACCTTGCAGACCTTAAGGTTAAGAGTGTTGACGTTGAGGCTTGGTCACCAAGACAGAAGAAATATTTTGAGGTTGGCTCTTGCTCAAATCTTACCGATGCACAGGCTCGCAGACTTAAAATCAGAATAAAGGGTGAAAACGGAAATTACCTTGCTCATACGCTTAATAATACGGTAGTTGCTCCTCCGAGAATGCTTATCGCTTTTCTTGAAAATAATCTTCAAGCTGACGGCAGCGTTCTTATTCCTGAGGCACTTCGTATGTATATGGGCGGCAAGGATAGAATTGTTCCTAAGAAATAATGCAAATTATATCTTTAATTATTGCGGTTTTGCTTTTAATAATTTTCATATTTCCCATATCCACGGGCGTTCATAATTTAGGTATGGCGGCAGGTGTGTTTTTGGGGCTGTGCTTCGGCGCAGAGGGCTTGTTTTATAATAAAATGAGTTTTGCCGCCCAAAGATATACCGTTTTTGCGCTGTTCGTTGTTTCGCTTATTTTGATTTTTGCCTGCGCTTACGTTATGAAATTCGGCAAAAATACTGCAAAAAATCAAAAAACGGTAATAGTTTTGGGATGTAGGGTAAAGGGCGATGTTCCAAGCCTTGCACTTCAAAAAAGGGCAGATGCCGCATATTTTTATCTGCTTAAAAATCCTGATTGTGTTGCAATTTTAAGCGGCGGTCAGGGTAAGGATGAAAATATCAGCGAAGCCGCTTGCCTTAAAAAGCTTTTGACGGATAGGGGAATTGCGCAAAGCAGGCTTTTTTGCGAGGAGCTTTCCACCTCGACCGATGAAAATATCCGCTTTTCCAAGAAAATTATTGACGAAAACGGCTTTGATACAAGCGTTGCGATTGTTACAAGCGAATATCATCAGCTCAGAGCAAAGCATATTTGCGAAAAAAACGGCTTGAGCTTTGCCTCAATCAGCTCCAAAACCGAGGCGCTTTATTTGCCGACCTTTCTTGTAAGGGAACTTATGGCATTGATAAATGAAAAGATAAAATAAATAAAAAAGCGTTGGAAATTTCCAACGCTTTTTTGTTATTGCGGGCGATTGATAATCGCCCCTACGATATTTTATTTCAACGACGTAGGGGCGACCATCGGTCGACCGTTATATAATTTATTTAATTTCCTGTTCTAAATTTTTAAATGTTTCTGTGTCAAAAAAATCCGTAACGCTTATTTCAAGGCCGTCACAAATTTTTTTGATTGTTGTTATTCCCGGATTTTTGCTTTGGCCGTAAATAATTGATTTAATTGTAGTGTACGGAATACCCGATATTGTTGCAAGTCGGCAAAAATTTATTTTCTTTTTCTCGCACAATTCTTCAATTCTTTCTTTAGTTGCCTGTGCAATGTCCAAAGCCATCACTCCTAACAAAATTATATTACATATTTTAATCCCTCAGTCTGCACGCAAGCTCGCATACCCAGCTTTATTATTGAAAAAACTCAATATTTTTTTATATTCCTCATCGCTGATTTCAATTACTTTGCCGTGCTTAAAGCCGTAGGGGAATGAAAAAAGCTGATTAACCTGATGAAAATGCGCATCGCCCGCTTTTTCGCTTATAAACGGAACATAGCCCATTTTTTCTTTCTCACAGCCAAAAAAGTCAAGCATTAAGCACCATTTTCCGTCGGGGAGGATATATGTAGTTGCTGCCTCGTGTGAGCCGGGACGGTAAAGGCTTGCCATATAATTTTGAAAATCAAAATCGTGCTGCCAAGTGCCGAAAAGGTCTTTTGACGTTTCGTGCATATTCATCAGTGGCTTTGCGGAGGTTTTATAAAAAAGGTGATACGTGCCGTCAATTTTAACCAAATGAGAATCGAAAACACCGCACTCTTTTTCAAAAAATAATTTTGGATAGGTGAAGCTTTCAAAATCCGTTGTTTTGGTGTAATAAATTGCCATTTTTTGAAAATTGTCCGCCTTGACGGTTGCGCTGAAATGGATAATATAATCGTCTGCCGCCTCGTCATAAAAAATCTCAGGCGCCCAAATACAGCCGAAATCGTCCCTGCCGAAATATTTTAATTCTTGCGGTGTAAAATGAACTAAATCGTCACTTCTCCAAAGGGAAATAAATTTACTGCCGTTTGACGATATATCAGCCCAATTTACGTTGTGATTTTCGTCCATTCGATTTACTATGCAAAGGTCGGTTGCGATAATAACATATTTGCCTTCTTTGGTTTTGATAATGTCAATATCACGGCAACCTTTTTCACCATCGGTGCAGGTGATTACAGGGTTGCCGTCGTTTACTTTTTCCCAGTCGTAGCCGTTTTTACTTTTTGCAAAATGAATCTGCTCTCCGTCAGGCGTCAACTTTTCTCTGAAATGTGCAAATAAATAAGGCATAATCTCTCCTTGATTTTTGATTATAATAGTGCGTTTGCAAAGCTTTTCGTTTTTTAATGTTTTACAGTTTGATTTTACTCTACCGTGACAACTTTTGCAAGGTTTCTCGGTTTATCAACGTCAAGCCCTTTATCGCTTGAAACGTAATAGGCGAGCAGCTGCAGTGCAATCACACTCGGCACTGCCATAAAATCGTCGTCTAAATCGGGAAGTACAAAATCACACTTAATATCTTTGTTAACAAGCGATTTTTTGATAAAGGTAATTACTTCCGCCTTGCGGGAAAGAACTTCTTTAATGTTTGACATTTGCTTTGTGGCTAAATATCTTTGAGTCATAAGCGCAATAACGGGAGTGCCGCTTGTGATAAGCGCAATTGTGCCGTGTTTTAGCTCTCCCGATGCAAAAGCCTCACTGTGAATATACGAAATTTCCTTTAATTTAAGCGATGCTTCAAGAAGTGACGGATAGTCAAGCCCCCTGCCAATCATAAAGGTATGCTCGTTTGACAATAGCTTTTTTGCAAGCAGATGAATTTCATTTTTACGCTTTAGTATATCCTCTGCGGCACTCGGAAGCTTTTGAAGTTCACCGATAAATTTAGTGACTCCCTCATAGTTGAGATTTTTCCTGATGTAAGCAAGCCTTGCCGTGATAAGATAAAAAATCGCAACCTGAGTGGTGTACGCTTTCGTTGACGCAACCGCAATTTCAGGGCCTGCCTCGGTGTAAATAACAAAGTCGCTCTGCCTTGCAATTGACGAGCCTTTAACGTTGACTATCGCAAGACTTTTTGCGCCTTTTTTCTGCGCATATTTTAGCGCTTCAAGGGTGTCAATTGTTTCTCCGCTTTGCGAAACGCAAATTACAAGCGTATCCTCGTTTATAATAGGGTTTGAATAGATAAATTCGCTTGCCATATAAACATTGACGGGTATTTCACACGTGTTTTCAATAATGTGCTTGCCGATAAGACCTGCGTGCATTGCCGTTCCGCACGCAATAACCGAGATATCACGGCAGTTTTTAAATAAGCTGTCGTCAATATTGTCCGCACTTAAATCCGGCAGGGAATTAACAATTCTTTTTTCAATCGTTTTCTTTAAAACCTTAGGTTGCTCGCAAATTTCCTTTTCCATATAAAAAGGATATCCGCCCTTGGTGCTTTCGTTTATATCCCAATCGAGTTTCAGCATTTGGGGCTTAATTTCGTTGCCTAAAAAGTCCTTTATCTCAATTTTATTTTTAGATATTTTTGCAACCGTCATTTCAGGCAAAACAAAATAATCCCTGCTGTATTGCCCAATGGCTATAATGTCCGAAGCGATATAGGCTCCCTTTTCGTTTTGATTGCAAACAATCGGACTGACGTTTCTCGTGGCATAAATATTTTCGCTTTCTCCGTCAAAAATAATCGCAAGCGCAAAGGTGCCCTGAAGCATTTTTACACTTTCGATTATTGCCTTTTCGCAGTTTTGATATTTTTCAAACTGCCTGTCAATAAGTGCGGCGATAACCTCGCTGTCTGTTTCACTTTTAAGCTTTGTTTCAATTCCCAAGCTGTCACGAAGCGCCTCATAGTTTTCAATGATTCCGTTGTGCACAAGCGTAACTTTACCGAATTTGTGAGGGTGCGAATTTTCGTCGCTCACCTTGCCGTGCGTAGCCCAGCGTGTATGTCCGATTCCTGCTGTGGCTTCAATATTTTTTGCTTTTTCCTCAAGAGCGCTCACTCTGCCCTTGCATTTTGTTATCTCACACATATTGTTTTTTAATACCGCTATACCTGCGCTGTCATATCCACGGTATTCAAGTGATTTAAGTCCTTTGATTAATACATTTTTTGCATTGTCATATCCAATGTAACCAATAATTCCACACATAGCTTTTCTCCATTTACAGTTATTCTATATTATTTAATATGATTAATTATTTTTATTATTCCCTTATCTCAAGCTTTTGTTCAGACGTTGCCGTCTGTTTTTGTGCTTTCGTCACGCACTAAGGGGTGCGAAAGAGCATCCGCCGAATTTTCGATAACTCTTTATCCTCGTTATCCCGCATTGCGGGCACATGGCGCTATAGAGAAAAGCTTTGCATAAAACGCATTATTATATTCAGTTTTCAAGGTGCAATCGGCTAATGAATAACCGATAAGCGAATAGTATCATATTGCGATTCTTTTTTCAAGATGTTTTTTTTACTAAAATGTAAAAAATCTCCTCAGCCGTTTATAACTGAAGAGATTTTTATTAACTGTTTGGAGCTTATTTCAATTTAATATACATTTCCTTGATGTCTTTTTGCGTTAATGTTATAGGATTTCTTGTCATCAGCATCGACATACTCTTTTTTGTAAGCTCGTCAATCTGCTCATCTGTTTCACATCCGATTTCACTTAGTGTGCATCTCATACCCATTCTTTTTTTCATCGCCGTGATTTCGTCTGCCATTTCAAAAGCGTCATTAAATCCGCAGTCCTTTGCAAGCGCAGTAATTCTGCCGTCGCCGTCTGCATGCTCTGCATTGAATTTTAAGAAATAATCAAGAGTGAATGCGCAAGCCTCGCCGTGAGGTAAACCGTAAATGTTAGTAAGAGGGAAGGAGCATGCGTGAGATCCGGTAGTTCTCGGATGGCTGAATGCAACGCCGGCAACTATTGATGCTTCCGCCATTTTTTCTCGTGCCTTTAAATCAAGTGGATTGTTGTATGCTTTTTCAAGCCACTCAAAAACAAGCCTTGCGCTGTAAATTGAGCAAGCCGAACAGATAGGCTGATGAATTGTTGCCCAATAGCTTTCAATTGCATGTGCCAAAACGTCAAGACCTGTTGATGCCGTAACCTGCGGCGGAACAGTAAGTGTAAGCTCAGGGTCGATAATTGCAATTTTAGGATACATAGCCGGGTCATTCATCGGGTTTTTAAGATTTTTTTCAACGTCTGTCAAAACGGAAATGTTTGTAACCTCGCTTGCAGTTCCCGACGTGGTTGTAACCGCAATCATCGGAATTGCCTCATCTTTATTAATCGCTTTACCCTCGCTGTGATATGAGCGAATTTTGCCGTCACCCTTTGCAATGGCACAAGCCGCTTTGCAGCAATCCATCGGTGAGCCTCCGCCGAGAGCTATCGCAAAATCGGCATTAATTTCACGCATAATTTTAACGCAAGAATCAACATTGTCAGTAGTGGGATTTGCCCGAACGTCGCTGAAAATCTTTTTGATTTTACCACCGCTCATTTTTACAAATTCGTCGGCTACGCCGTTTTTTGTAAAACTCTTTCCGCAAACAAGCACGCCGTTTTTGCCACCGAGAATGTCAATATATTTTTCAATTTCTTTCCTTTTTCCGTTGCCGAAAACAAGCTTTACCGGAAGCATAAATTCCCATTCCATATCGTTATCACCTTTCAAAAAAAGTTTTGATTTATCTGTAAAATTAATTATACAACTTTTTTCTTTGAACTTCAACAAAAACCCCGAAAGGCGCATAAATAAAGGGTTGCAACCGCCGGTTGCGGTGCGAAATGTAAAGCGCAGTATATAGAATTTCACCTTTTTCGGTGATAAAATATAGTTGTAGTCGAGAGAAGCTCGGCACAAAAAAATATGACAATAACCAAATTATTATATAAGGAGAAAAAATATTATGGCAAAGCAAACATTAACAACTATTAAGGATGAACATTTCGGAATCGCAAGAAAAATTGTATCTAATATGACAACTGAAAGCTGGGAAACAATTCCTCACTGTGCGGCAACGTACGACGCAGAGGTTACTAAGTTTATGCAGGTGTTAAAAGAAATAAATTCAACAATTCCAAAGGAAGAAAAAATCACAGTCAACACTGCAATGATGAGAGTTATTGTTGAGGCAATTAAGGCTTGCCCCGAAATTAATTCTCATATTTATTTCAACCGTAAGCTTGTTCGTGGCGAAGTTAAAACATTTAAGGAAATTAACATTTCAATGCCAACCGTTCTTCATAACGGGGAAATGATGACGCTCAATATTCACGATATGGAAAAGAAAACTATGTCAGAAATGCGTGACACGATTAAGGAAACAATTCGCCGTGCAAATAACACGGATTTGAACGAGGTAATGTATGAGGTTTCGCTCGACAACACATTGACAGGTCTTAAGCAGGGTAAAATTGCCCAAACCATCTGCCGTCTTATCGGTTCAAAAACCGGCAAGCATAAGGTCAAAACTTTGAAGGGTGAGGCAAAGAAAAAGTATTATTCAATCCCTGAAACAGACAGACTTACAAAGCATGATATCGAGCAAGGCACAATTACTGTTTCAAACCTCGGCTCAATTTGCCGTGATTGGAACGGTGCTTGCACACTTCTTGAAATTATCCCTCCGCAAACGTGCGCAATCGCAATCGGCTCAATTCAAAAAAAGCCGGTCGTTGACGAAAACGGAAATGTTGTTGCAGGTAACGTAATGCCTCTTACAATCGCATTTGACCACCGTGCCTTTGACCTCGGCGACGTAAAACCGTTTATGGAAAAACTAAATGAAATTTTCCTTAATCCCGAAGTTATTAAAGAATGGTTGTAATAAAAATCACATATAACTGGATGTAAAAAAGCCGAAGAAGAAAGACTAAGTAATTTTCGGGGATTGACAATTAAATACTATTTGATTATAATGATATGATTTAGCAAAAGCTGAATGGGCGGCTTGGGATGAAAGGAGTATGTTATTATGTATGAGTATGTAGATGACAAACAATTTCTGAGCTGTATGCGTTCTCTTTGCGGAGATATAATGCAAGACCTTTGCCATACCTTAAAAGAAGAATATGACATAGGTTCTTCGTTTTATCTTGTGGGTAGCGGAGCAAGAAACCTGATATTACAAAATGCTAATCAGCCTATTGACTTGGATTATAACCTTGAAATCACAAGAATTGATGACTGGTATGATTGCAGAAATATCAAAGAATGTGTCAGAAAGGCTTTCAATATTGTTCTTAGAGAATATGGGTGGGGCGACTGCCAAGATTCAACTTCGTCATTAACTACCGAGAAACGCTGTTTTAAAAAAGGAAACGATACTGGATTTTCAATCGATGTTTGTATTGTTTGCGAGGATACAGACGGGAACTATCATCGCCTTATTCACGATAAACGATGTTCTCCAAACAGATATTTTTGGAATCAAGCACCTAATTCAAGAAACATTAGAGAGAAAGCGAAGTATATCAAAGAAAAAGGAAAATGGGCATTAGTCAGAGAGCAATACAAGAAATTTAAAAATAAGTATTTGACATCAAATGACTATAACCATTCCTCTTTCATTTGCTATATTGAAGCAGTAAACAATGTCTATAATTCAAGAGGACGTTGGAAATAAAATTTAACATTCTTTTATATCGTCACTTAATTAAGTGGCGATTTTTTATACCAAAAAGGATAAAAAAAGTCGTCACGAACGATATGAAGTCCGTGAGCGAAAAGAATCGGGGCCCCCGGAAAGCGTAAGCTTTTTGGGGAGAGGAGTGAATTGTGCGAAGCACAAGAGACACGTGGCTCCAAATTCACTTGTGAATTTGGGAGAAACAGTACAGTGTACTGTTTCGTAGCAAGTGGGTTACTTAACTCTTTTGAAATTCGTCTATAAAAAGCAATAAAAAAGTCGCCACAAGCGATATGAAGCTTGTGACGACGATGGCGCAGCGGGTGGGATTTGAACCCACGGGTGATTGCTCACACGATGGATTTCGAGTTTTATACGCAAGTGTCGGTTTGATGATTTTCAAAGGCTGCTTTTGGCAGTTAAATATTTGCTCTTAAAGCCTTGATATTAAAGGCTTTTCGGGATTTCCCGACAAATTGCCCGAAAACACAGGAGAGTTCGAATAAATGTTGATTTTTGCGTTTTTTTGCAAGAACTGAGGCGTTTTCGTAAGAACTCAGGAAAGAACAGAGGCAAAATAATAAGAAATGGCAATACACAGGTACGCCTACACCGACAAAATATTTTAAGAGGTGTATTGCTATGAATGAAACTGCAATCAACTGGGATTCTGTTCCCGAAATTATAACAAAAGACCAACTTTATAAAATTTGCCATATCAGCAAATCCACGGCGCTGTATTTGCTTAGAAGCGGCAAGATACCGTGCGAATACAACGGCAAGAAAACACGATGTTATAAAATCAAAAAGAAAGATGTTATCAAATATCTTGAAAATCGAAAAATCTTTCCCGAATGTTATTCCGCCCCGGCAGGCTGGTATAAAGGTAATTATTCCATAAAATTGGGAACAAAAATTCCGGAAAGTGCTCTCAAAAATTTGAGGCAATATTACACTGAAATGCTTGCGCAATATCCCGATGTGATGACCGCAACGGAGGTTTCAAAGATTATCGGTTACGGCAAAACAACGGTCAATAATTGGTGCAATAAAGGGTACATTAAATCATTTAAAAGGAACAACACAAACCATATACCGAAAGTCTATTTGATAGAATTCCTATGCTCAAAATATTTTCGTACCATTACCCGAAAATCGAAGCGGCATATCGGAACATTGCAACAATTTCCTGTTTGGCTAACGGTAAACGGATTGGACAATAAAAAGTGAATTTTCACTATTCGTTCGTTGTACAAACGCAAATCAAACGAATATAACGATAAATAACTATAATATAACGAAAAACACATTGTCCGTCTCAAAAAATGGCACGGCTGCCGGATGTTCGTTGTAATTTTTGGCACGAGCATAAAATTTACAAATTTATCAATCGCACATTCGCAAAAGAAAACCTCTTTTGATACAATTTGAGTATCAAAGGAGGTTTTTACTATGACTGAAACATTATTTGAACAATTCGGCGGTACATATACCAAGCAAGGCGATTATCTTCTGCCTAATTTAACATTACCGGCGGAAGAAGAAATAGGCAACATCGGTGTTTGGGCAATGAGGCATAAACGATATTTGAAACAACATCATAAAGTTCTTTATTACAATTTGCTCACAAGCGGCAAAATGAACAGTTATCTTGCCAATATTGAGCAACAAGCGCAACAACTTTTTCTCCGTCTGGTGAAAAAACTTGCCGAAAAAGAAGGCGTAACCGAACAGCTCAAAGCAACAGATCTGTTGTTTTGGGTGCAGAAAATGAACAATATTCGTAACAGAGTAACAGAAGTTGTAAATAACGAAATCATCTATATATAAAAGTAATCGTTTGCCTTTCGTTTGATTCAAACAAACGAATATAACGAACATAACGAATACGCCAAACGAAAAATCAGCGCTAACTTTGAATGCGAATTCATCGTTGACGCTTTTTTGCTTTTATATCTATCCCAAAGTATCAGTTTGATACTTTGGAAACTATAAAATGATACTTTGAAGTGTATTTTATTATGCCTTCGTTATTTATTCGCCAAACGAAAGTGAATATTCACTGAATTTTCACTTCGTCCATTGACAAAGGGATAAAAATGGGTATAATTATAATTGTAGAACTATAATTTATTTGGAGGAACACCGATATGAATTTTGAAACGGAAAATATTGAATTCAAATCCGGATTCACCGAAGAAATATATAAAGAGGTTATTGCATTTGCAAACACAGACGGCGGCGTTTTGTATATCGGTATTGATAATGACGGAAACGCTGTCGGCTTGAACAATGTTGATGACGAATATACTCGTATTACTAACGGAATTCGTGATGCTATTCTTCCCGATGTTACAATGTTCGTGAAATACACTATTCAGGAAAACAAGGTCGTTCGCATTACAATCAGTGAGGGTACGAATAAACCGTATTACTTGCGCTCAAAAGGATTGAAGTCAAACGGTGTTTATGTCAGACAAGGCACTTCAAGCGTGCAGGCGTCAAGTGAACAAATCCGCCAAATGATTAAGGACAGTGACGGCGACGATTTTGAATCAATGCGTTCCATTGAACAAGAATTGACTTTCACTTCTGCCGCTGCTGCGTTTGAGAGTTATGGCGTTGACTTTTCGGAAGAAAAATACTTGGCTCTCGGTATGATTCATAAAAACGACGGATTGTTTACCAATTTGGCACTGCTTATGTCAGACCAATGTCAGCATTCAATCAAAGTTGCCGTGTTCGGCGATGACGAAAACACTACTTTTAAGGATAATCGAGAATTCAAAGGCTCGATATTTAAGCAAATTGATGAAGCCTTTCGATATATTATGCTTAGCAATCGCACATCTTCTGTTTTCAAAGGCCTTGAACGCATAGATAAATCCGATTATCCCGAAGCCGCTTTGCGTGAGGCATTGCTAAATTCGGTTGTTCACCGTGATTACAGTTACAGCGGAAGTATTATCATTAACATCAATGATAAGCAGATGGAATTTGTATCTATCGGCGGACTTCTTCCCGGTTTAACGGCTGATGATATTCGAAGCGGTATTTCTCAGCCGAGAAACAAAAATCTTGCCGAAGTATTCCACCGCTTGAAGCTTATTGAAGCCTACGGAACCGGCATACGAAGAATTTACAAATTGTATGAAAATTGTTCCGTTCAACCTCGTATTGAGGTAACACATAACACATTCAAAATGATTTTGCCGAATATGAGCGTTGCCGAGCCGTTGGCGGTCGAGACTTATTTAACACCGCAAAAGGAACAAATTCTTGATTATATTTCTAAAAACGGACAAATAACAGAAGCTGAAATTATGGAATTGCTCGGCGTTAAAAGAACAAGAGCTTACACCGTTGCAAAGCAAATGTGCGATGAAAATTTGATTGTCTCAGTTGGCAGAGGCGTGAATAAAAAATATATAGCACAGGGTTGAATAAATGACATTAAACAATAAGTTAAGTATCGCCGATTCAGACGAACTTGCCTGTGCAGAAGAACGAATCAGCAAGAAAAAGGCTGCTGAATTATTTGATTGCAAACTGCTTGATTCATTTCCAGCCGGTAAATTTGCAACATTGCAGGCAATTCATAAGTATTTGTTTGAAGATATTTATGACTTTGCCGGAAAAATTCGCACGGTCAATATAGCAAAAGGGGATTTCCGCTTTGCGCCTTTGATGTATTTACAAGCGGCACTCGAAAATATTGATAAAATGCCACAGTCAAACTTTGACGAGATAGTGGAAAAGTATGTTGAAATGAACATTGCCCACCCATTTCGTGAAGGCAACGGCAGAAGCACTCGCATTTGGCTTGACCACATATTAAAAACCGAAATCGGCAAGATTATGGATTGGAGCAAAGTGGACAAGGAGGACTACCTGCTTGCTATGGAGCGTAGCCCGATTAAAGATGTTGAAATCAAAGTGTTATTAAAAGGTGCACTTTCTGACAATATTAACAGCCGTGAAGTCTATGTAAACGGCATAGACCAAAGTTATTATTATGAAGGATACACGACTTTCAAGACGGAAAAGTTGTAGATAGTTAGTTAAGCCACTCATAACATTGAACAACAGGAAGTACTCAGCAAGGAGCAAATAACCTCATTCTTTTGCTAAGTGCAAAGTCAGCTCAAAATATAGAGAATAGGAGAGTTTTAAGTGAGATGATTTTATGGTAGATGGACGTTTGGTGAAATGTAATTATTGTGGCACAAAGATTTTATTGCGTTTTCAGATGGGATATTTTGATATTCCATTTGATATTTGCTGTCCCAAATGCAAAGGTAGAATAAATGGTATTCGTAAAATTGTAGACGAACATAAATTTGAAATAAATGGTGCTAAAGATCAGGAATGCAGGACCGAGGATATTGATTTTTTTGCAGACTTTTCAGTTGAATTGCCGCATCGAAAAATTACAAAGTATGAATCAATAAACTCATTGATTAGTAGCGGTTTCAGTCCATTTATGATGGCTATGCAGATAATGGGACATGATGATTATGAAAAGTACACGAAGCAAATAGGACGATTTATTGGATTCAAAAGCAAATTGTTTCCCAGAATATCTGCGTTTTATTCAATGTATTTCAATGGGAACATTGAATATCTCCAATCACCATTATTGAAGATTTCTGAGGCGTATGTTATTAAAAACCCTCTTGATGTATCAATGTCTTTGCATCAACTGTTAGTAATCCATCTAAATACTATTTTGCCAGATGTATCATTTAAAGAGTTTACTGATTGTAGTCAGGCAATCTTGAGAATGGTGCGAAGCGGTTCTTTTTCATCAATCGATAATTTGATCACATTATTAGGCGGGAAAGAATACTTTAACAGGGAGACTAAAAAAATCTTAAATATCACTTCAGACCTCTGTGATATGTTTGAAGCTTTTATTCCGGTAGTAATGTTGTGTTTGAGTGATAAACGAGATGGTATCGATAAGAATGCTTATGGAATATCTACGGTAAGCTTTTCGAAATTAAAAACATTCTATGCAAATACTTATGAATTGATTTTAGAGCTGATTGATATTCCTGTTGCTCTAAACAATTTACAGCACCGTGGAAACATAGACGAATTTCCTGATAGTTCTGAATTTAAAGACTTTAAAAGTTTTAGGAATCTGCCAAAAGGTAAAAAAGCGAAAGCTTTGTGTGATGGAGAGGTATTTACAAAGCCGATTCACATTGATCGTAATGTGCGAAATGCTATTGATCATTTCGATTACGAATATGATGTAACATCACAAAAAATTATGTTTAGAGACAAGTACAATGGAAAAGAGAATAATGTTGAAATGTATCTGTTGGATCTTGCATATTTGTGCTATGACAACATTGTTATTCTTTCCTATCTTAATGAACTTTTGTATAACCTTCAAAAAATTGATTATACAAAGGATGGATTAATGCCGCATATCGGCCCAATAAAAAGTTTGAATTTGGAGGAAACATAATGGCTGCAATTAATGATTTAATCAGTCAAATACAAGATAAAGAACTACGTGAACGTATACAGCACGAAGTAGATAAAATGGCAAAACAGAAGAAATTCGGGCTCGTATTTGAAGAGCATCTGCCAGAATGTACACCACTTTATGATGTTCCTGTAAAGGTTGGAGCAACGGTAGCAAAACACACTGGAAAAGTCAATGATATCTATAAGGTTTTGTCTATCACAGAGGGTGTAGCTTCTTGCCTGCACAGAGAAGACACAGAAGTTATTAGTGTTCCTGTGGACGAGTTAGTGTGCGTAGCCGAATTCGGCGAACCAATTTATCCCTATTTAAAGCCATTGGATAGTGTATGCAATGCTCCAGACAGTGATCTTTGGCACACGCTTATTGAAGCTGATAATTATCATGCTCTTCAACTATTGGAATACCTCTATGCTGGTAAGGTTAATTGCATCTATATTGATCCGCCTTATAACACACGTGCGAAAGATTGGAAATATAACAATGACTATGTTGATCCGACTGATTCGTATAAACACAGTAAATGGTTATCGATGATGCAAAAACGACTAAAAATTGCAAAAAAATTGCTAAATCCGGAAAATTCCGTTTTAATCATAACCATTGATGAAAAGGAATATTTGCATCTTGGATGCTTGATTGAAGAACTTTTTCAAGAAGCTAGAATACAAATGGTATCAAGTGTAATAAACCCTGCTGGAGCAGGGAAACAAGAATTTGCACGTACAGATGAATATATTTATTTTATTCAATTTGGAGCATCTTGTGTAAGACCTGAAAGTCGAGAAGAAATTGATACACCCATAGTATGGGATACTTTACGGCGTAGTAGTTTGGCTAACGCACGTGGTAAACATGGTAAAGGTGCATGCGGTCCAAACCAGTTTTATCCAATTTATGTAAATGACATTACGGGTAAAATAGAGCAAATAGGAGACCCTTTGCCTGAAAGTATTGATAGAAGTCACGCTCCAAAAATTCCAGGTTGCACAGCGGTGTTCCCTATTCGCCCAGATGGCACTGAAATGAACTGGGGTATTAAACCTGAAGAAGCACGTCTCAGACTACAATCAGGCTATTTACGTGCAGGAATGGCTAAGCCGAACGAACCGCAGAAGTTTGTGATAAGTTATGTGACAGGTGGGATAATTAATGACATTGCTTCTGGCGTGGCAATTTTAGATGGATATAATGATGATGGAAGTGTGATTGCTCATTACCCTACTGGAAAAGACAAATTACCTACAACTAATTGGAACAAACCAACTCATGATGCCCAACGGTTTGGAACTAATATTCTAACTAAAATAATTGGTGGAAGATTTCAATATCCAAAATCTATTTATGCTGTTAAGGATGCTATTAGCTATTTTGTTAAAGACAATGCCAATGCACTTGTTGTAGATTTTTTTGCCGGTTCTGGCACCACATTGCATGCAGTAAATCTTTTAAATGCTGAAGATAACGGGCGGAGGCGCTGTATTTTAGTTACAAACAATGAAGTCTCAGCAGCAGAAGAAAAAATTCTTATAGGTGAAGGGTATAAGAAGGGAGATCCGGAGTGGGAAAAACTTGGAATTGCTCATTATGTTACCTGGCCTCGTACGGTTTGTAGCATTATGGGAACCAATGTCAATGGAAGCCCACTTGAAGGTAATTATGGCGTAATGGAAGAATGTTATTTGTTGGATGAAGAAGACACCGTAATTTCCAAGCATACCGGAAAGGCGACATCAAAAAAAATATACGAAAAGAAAAAGGTTCAACTATTTCCACTACTCGCAGAAATAAATAAAGCAGATGGTTTCAAAGCAAATGCCGCATTCTTCAAACTTGGTTTTCTCGATAAAAATGCTGTTGCTCTTGGTCGACAGTTTAAAGAAATGCTTCCAACACTTTGGATGAAAGCCGGCGCTATTGGAAAATGTCCGGTTATTGAAAGCGAAATTCCGAGTATTTTATTCTTGCCGGATAACCATTTTGCTGTACTGACCGAAGAAAGTGCATTCGGCGAGTTAGAGACTATGCTTTCCGAACATCCGGAAGTGCAGACCGTATTTATTGTTACAGACTATGAGGCTGGTTATTGCGCAATGGCAAAATCGCTTAAAGTTGAACGTACATATCAGTTATACAGAGATTACTTAGATAATTTTAGAATCAATACAGGGAGGGACAAGAAATGAAAGTTGAATTATTTCCCTTTCAAAAAAGAGCTACAGCAGAACTTCGTATGAAAACAGCAGAGGCGTTGGGGAGTTATCGTAGAACGCATACTCCGCAGGTAATTTCTTTGCAAGCACCTACCGGTGCAGGAAAGACAATTATTATGGCCTCTTTTATTGAAGATGTGTATTACGGTACTAATCAGTATGCCGAACAGCCTGAAGCCATCTTTGTATGGCTCTCAGATTCTCCAGCTTTGAACGAGCAATCCAAGCAGAAAATTGATCTCAAAGCCGATAAAATCCGCTTCGGACAGTGTGTAACAATTGATGATTCTTCTTTTGATCAAGAAATGTTAGATGATGGACATATTTACTTTTTGAACACGCAAAAACTTGGTAAGGCGGCTAATCTTGTTCATCATTCTGATACACGCCAGTATACGATTTGGGAAACACTCGCAAATACTGTACAGGAAAAGTCTGACCGTTTGTATTTTATTATTGATGAGGCACATCGTGGCATGCAAGGTCGTGAAGCCGGTAGAGCTACTTCTATTATGCAACGATTTTTGAAAGGTAGCACCGACATAAAACTACCTTCAATGCCATTAGTTATCGGTATTAGTGCGACTGCAGCAAGATTTAATGCTTTGGTCGGTGATACAAATTCAACACTTCAAAAATGTATTATTTCAGCCAATGAAGTACGTGCGTCAGGTTTGTTAAAAGATAGAATTGTTATCACATATCCTGATGATCCCGAAAAGCATGATGATATGGCTGTTTTGCAAGCGGCAACAGATGAATGGAAAAACAAGTGCGAGCATTGGTATCAATATACTTATGAACAGCATTATGCAAATGTAAATCCCGTTTTTGTCATTCAAGTACTGGCAGGTACCGGCAAGGCTGTTTCGGATACAAATTTAGATGATGTGATTGCGAAAATTGAGGAACGCCTTAATACAAAATTCAGTGAGAACGAAGTAGTGCATACATTTGGATCTACAGGAACACTGACAATTAATGGATTGAATGTTCCACATATTGACCCTGTCGATATTACGGACGACAGGCGTATCAAGGTTGTTCTATTTAAAGAAAATCTTTCTACTGGTTGGGATTGTCCAAGAGCAGAAACAATGATGTCTTTCCGTCACGCAGAGGATGCTACCTATATTGCACAACTGCTCGGTCGAATGGTGCGTACACCGCTTCAGTGCCACATTATGGTAGATGATTCACTCAATGATGTTCGTTTGTATTTGCCTTATTTCAATGTTGATACCGTTAAACAAGTAATTGATGAACTACAAAGCACAGAAGGAGGAGAAATACCTACTGTCATAGACGATGAGTCATTAGAAAACCAGGTCTATGTACCTTGGACCGTACATACGGCTTCAAGATCAAAAAGAAATACTGAAGAAAATCCTGATCAACTTAATATTTTTACATTACCTACGGCTGAACAGCCTACAATATCTAATGATTCTTCGGTGGGATATACAATAAATTCTGATCCGAAAGGAGCACAGGAAAACTGGCCTCAACAACCTGCTGTTACAGTTCCTGATATAGATCAATCTTCAACATCAGTGAATTCAGATGAACAGATGGATGATGTCAAACAAACGGAAACATCAAAAGAAATTGACCGTGAAGGTATTACTAAGTTTATTAACGAACAAGGTTACTTAACCTATATTGTACGAAATGTAAGAATTAACAATTATCTTAAATCGTTGCTAAACCTTACAACTTTGCTAACACAATACAATATTTATCAGAATGCTAAGGAAGAAATCAATTCTGAAGTTATTGCAATGATGCATAGTTACATCGAAGATCTTCACAAAAGCGGCGAATATGATCAACTTGCAAAAAACGTACTGTCATTCAAGTTGTCTGTTCGCATTTTCGATGTTTTTGGTGAATCTCTTGACAATGGACTTGTACATAGTTTATTTACTGCATCTGACAGTGATTTGGATCGTCAACTTCGTGCTGCAGACGCCAGACTTGGTGCATATGGTTTTCCGTATAAATACGGTCGAAAATATGCCGATTTGGAAAATCCATCACAATATAAGGTTGATTGCATTTTATTTGCGGCAGACGATGACTGTGTATCATTGCTTTATCGTTATGCAGAAAAGAAATTCCACGAATTGAATGATAACTATCGCAAATATATCGTTTCTAAGGATGATAGATGCAAAAAACAGTATGATAGTATTGTTTCAGATTCCGACACTGTAAGCAAGCACAACTTTTCTTTACCAGAAACCATCAACGTGCGATTGGAGGATGGTGGCGAGGAATATGATAATCATCTGTTCGCTGACGAAAATGGTCTTGCAAAAATCAAACTTAATGGATGGGAACAAGGTGTATTAGAGGAAGAAATGAAATCTGACGACTTTGTGTGTTGGATCAGAAATCCATCAAGAGGTTCTTGGTCGCTTTGTATACCATATGAGATTGAGAATGAGATCAAGCCAGCGTATCCTGATTTTATCATTGTTCGCAAAGATTCTGTTCTCGGCTATGTAATTGATATTTTGGAACCACACAATCCTGATTTTAAAGATAATCTTGCAAAGGCTAAAGGATTTGCCAAGTATGCGGCAGAAGAAATACGCATCGGTCGTATACAAATAATCCGTCAGGGCAAGAATTCGGCAGGTAAAACTCGTTTTAAGAGACTTGACCTTGCCAAAGGTGATATTAGAGATAAGGTGCTTAAGGCACAAAACAGTGATGAGTTCGACCATATTTTTGATACGGATGGTACTTTTGAATAAAAAAATCGGAGGTGAGTTATGTGTCAAAACAAATGAACAACGAAATTATTACAGAAGCTAAACCACACACTATAAAAAAATTTGAACTTATTGAAAGATATGTTGATGAATGGGCTCGAAAAATTCTCGGTTATGATGGGAAAGACGGTCGGGAAGGTTCAAAAGGTATAATTTATATCGACTGTATGAGCAATAGCGGTGTTTACCGAGATGAAAACGGAAATCAAATCGAGGGCACAGCTTTGCGTGTCGCAAAAAGGTTGAATGATATTGTCACAAATTATCCAGGAAAGAGTGCCATCTTAATATTTAATGATATTTCTGAGCAACGAATTGAATATCTGAAAACGGTAATCGAAAAAGCAAATCTTACAAACATCCAAGTTGTATATAGAAGCGAAGACTGCAATTCATTTCTTAGAGGGCTCGACTTGGATTCGTACAAAAGGCAATTTAATACATTACTATTGTATGATCCATATAAAGCAGCAATTGATTGGGATGCAGTGACCCCGTTCTTAAACACTTGGGGTGAAGTCATAATAAACCATATGGTGTTTGATACTTCCCGTGGTGCATCACAAGCCAAGAAAAAAGATGTAATCGTAAGATACACTGAAACATATCAAGAGGATATTGGGACAATCATAAAAATGGGAAAAGACAAGCATCAGTTAAACGATGCTATTATTGCAATAATCAATAAAAGACGTACAGGTAGCCCTCAACGCAAGTATATTGCATCTTTTCCATTCTTTACTCGAACAAATGGTTTGGTTTATAATCTTATTCATTGCTGCTCAAATATTGAAGGCATCAAATTGTTCAAGCGAGTTGCTTGGAAAACATTTGGGGATAAATCATCTTTGAAAAACACCCACGGAGATGAAATGCAGCTGCAATTTAATTTGACCGGAGAAGGATTTTTTGATTCACCAACAGATGAGGATTGTTATTTTGTGAAGGATATTGCTAAATATATTTACGACAAGTACAAAAGTAATAATCCTCTTTATCTCACAACAATATATGCCGACTTAGATGAACATCCAATTTTTCCAAGTAACGGATATAAAAATGAAATAAAAAATGCCCTAAAGAGTAACTACGGAGCCGCATTTCATCGAGATGGGACTGTAACATTCTCGGTGGCAAAAGGAGTATAATATGCCAACAAAAATAGAATGGACAGAGGAAACTTGGAATCCCACTACAGGCTGTACAAAGTATTCTGAGGGATGTGAGCATTGCTATGCAGCCTCTTTTGCTAAAAGGTTAAAGGCTATGGGCAATGCAAGATATGTAAATGAATTTGAAGTGACAGTTCATAGAGATTTGTTTCAAAAACCATTGAAGTGGGTAAAACCTCGTAGAGTTTTTGTTGATTCAATGTCTGATCTGTTCCACGATGATATACCCGATGAAGATATACTCGCAATATTTCAGACAATGAACAAAGCAAGTTGGCACACATTTCAAGTTCTCACCAAACGCTCAAAACGCCTCTTAGAGTTGTCACCAAGAATCAACTGGACAAATAATATTTGGATGGGTGTGTCGGTTGAAAACAAAAAAGCTCTTGATCGTTGCGATGACCTAAGACAAACAGGTGCTAAAGTGAAATTCATTTCAGCAGAACCATTATTAGAATCAATTGCCAGTATAAATCTTTCAGGTATTGATTGGTTAATTGTCGGCGGTGAATCTGGAGCAAAAAGTAGACCTATGGATGAAAAATGGGTTGTTGAGCTAAGAGACTTAGCCGAAAAGAATAATGTTCCATTTTTCTTTAAGCAATGGGGCGGTTTCAATAAAAAGGCAAATGGTAGTGAATTAGAGGGAAAATATTATAAGCAATATCCCCGCAACAAATGAAGATTTAGAATATTTCAAAATGCAATTGTTGCACTTGTAAAAAGAGGAGCGTGGTCAACGCTCCTCTTGTGCTTATATATTATCTTTCTTTTTCCTATTTGGGAAGCTACTCTCTAACCATTCCTCAAATTCAGCAAGTGAAATCTTTCCGTCGGTGCATTCGTCACGCTTAGTCATTGCCCGGTACTTCCACTTTTTGAAATCCGGCTCTTTAATCTGTCTTACACGCACACGGGCGGCGTAGCGTTTATAATACTTTTGATACAGCGGTATGGCGGCATTGTCCGCCATTTTCTTTTTGTAATTTTCCTGTGCCGCCAGCTCTTGGCAGTTGCGTGTTTCACCCTCGGCAATACGGTCGCAGTAATTAGTATCGTAGTTACCCTTCATAATAAAATATTTACCGCAGCGTTTGCATTTACGCATACCGATGTCAGATTTCAATAGCTGTATAAGTTCAAACTCAATCTGCTGCTCAATACTTTCACAAATACAAGTTTCGTATTCGTCGGCTTGCATAGCGGACAAGGCAATCATTTCCGGCATAGTAAAACCGAGCTTATCCAAATTTTTTTGAACACTCGGAGAAACCTCCGAAGCGGCAGTAATTTTGATGTCCAAATCGAAGTCGCTATCTCCATACCCCCCAAGTACATTCTTTACCTGATTTTCGGTTTCTTGGATACTGATACTATGCATGATAGTTCGACTTTGCTCTGCTGATATGCCGTGTTTGCGGCAATAGCCTGCAAACCTCGTCTTATGCGTAAGGTGATTGAAAAATCCACCGCAAAAATGCTCGTCAAATGTTGCTTCAATCAACTGCAAAAGCTTTCTTTGCATTTCTTTAAGGTAGTGGTAATAATCTGTCAGTTCCTGCTCTGAACAATGGAGAAGAATGGGCGGAAACTCTGCGGTAAATAGCGATGTTTCAATGAGTGGCTTAAAACACTTCTGCGTTTCTGCTAAGGCTAAATAATAATAAAGTTTCTTTTCTTCTTCGGATAGTAAAGAAATATCAAGACTTGTCTCGTTGGGCAGGTCTTTTTTTGTGTGCTTTAAGCACTCGCTGTATGCCGAATCAAAATCAGCATAAAGAAAATTTAGAATTCCTTCGCCCGGTTGAAAAAAGACGGAAGCGGTATTCAACGGTGAGATGTAAATTCTACTGTCGCCAACGGAAAGAAAGTCAAAAGAGGAATTTATTTTTTGCGTAACAGCTCGTAAACGAACAAGAGTATCAGCAGTTTCCTGCTTGATTTGAGCAAACTCACCATCCGACAAAGAAAACTCCTTTTTACCGATAGCGGAAAGGGTAATTGCATTTCTTTTATCAACCTCGATAGCGTTATACAATTCAAAAAGCCTTGAATAGTTATACCTGTCATTTAGGGAAAGCACACAAGATTTTTCGTCATCTGTTGTGTGCCATCTGTTTGGAGAAAACCCAAAGGCTACGGCGCTGTATTTATCTGTCGTTTGAAATAAATTTTCACTCATTGCGATACCTCTGTTTTAGAAAATGAGAATTTTTGAATCATTAGTAAATCTATATCATTCCAAAGAACATTATACAAAAGTGTTGCCTTTGTGTCAACACACCGATATAATGAATTTGCAAATCAGGTTTGCAATAAACTTAATTATCTAAAATCTAATGACCGTCCGAATGGGATATGACTTTGCGATGACAGTCTGTAACGAAGATAGCGAAGCAACGCCGCCGAGGTGGGGGCAGGGATAGAAAAACTGCATTCGGGAGAAACGGCAAAAGGCAACGGAAAGAGACCTCCTCTCCAACCGTTGCCTTGTACATAGCTGTACAAACCGTGCAGCTTATTTTCTCACAAAGGAGGTTAATTAAGATGAGAAAAACAGAATTAAAAGAGCTTTACAAAATGATGTTCCCGAATTATCCGGACATCGTTACGGTAGCTCAACTTCAAGAAATGCTGGGTGTAAGCCGACACTTGGCGTACGACCTAATCAGCGACGGATATATCTCCGGCGTTAAAATCGGAAACGCTTACAAAATTCCGAAGGTCAATGTCATCAACTATGTTATGGAAGAAGGTGTTAAGAATGCAAGTTGAAAAGCTGAAAACAATCGATGCCGATACGCTTTTGTCAACTCCGATGGACAAGACATTGTTCGTTGTTGATGGATTGATACCGCAAGGGCTGAGCGTTTTATCCGGCTCAAGCAAAATCGGTAAGAGCTGGCTAATGCTGTGGCTCGGCATTCAGGTGGCAAGAGGACAGCCTGTGTGGGAATTTGAAACCCACAAGAGCGATGTGCTTTATCTTTGCCTTGAAGATACTTACGCTCGAATCCAAAATCGACTGTATAAAATTACGGATGAAGCGCCGAGCGAATTACGCATAGCAACGACGAGTTTTCAAATCGGCAACGGTTTGGAACAGCAGATTGAACAGTATCTCTCCGACTTTCCGCAAACAAAGCTTGTAATCATAGACACCTTTCAAAAGGTGCGTGATTCAAAAAGCACCGGCGGAAAAAGCGGAATGTATGCAGGCGACTACGATGATGTGTCGGCACTAAAAAACATTTCGGACAAGTACGGCATAGCAGTTGTAATCGTTCATCACGTGAGAAAACTGAAAGACGCAACCGACCCATTCAATGAGGTGTCAGGCTCAACAGGCATCACAGGCGCAGCCGATACAAATTTTGTTTTGAAGCGCAGCCGTGCCAACGAAACGGGAACGCTGCTTGCTACCGGGCGAGATATTGAGTATCAGGAGCTGACCTTGAAGTTTGACAACCACAGTCATCTGTGGGAACTTATCGAGCGAAAAGATATGGAGGAAATTCACCGAGAAGAAATTCCAAAGTTTGTTTTCCGACTGGTTGATTTTATTTCAGAGCATAAAGAGTGGCAAGGTACGGCGACGGAACTCGTTACACAAATGAATGAAACCGAAGTCTCACCCAATGTGGTAACGAAAATACTTGCTCGCTTTTCTTCGGAGATTTTTCAGCCACAAGGCATTGAATACAGAACGAAACGCACAGGTACAAGCAGACTGATACGCTTGAAAAAGTATGACAGCAATGACGGTGATGACAATGAATCCACTATATAGGAAAAAGTCGTCACAGCCGTCACGACTGTCACTTTTGGAGAAAGTGGGATTCAAGGCTATACAGGTAATGCCAATCCATAGAGGTAACGAGCATAGGTTTTGTAAAGCCTTGAAAGACCCACAAAACCGTCGGCAATTTGCCGAAAGGGGCTTAATGCCCCTGTAACCCCAACGAAACAGAGAAAGGACTGATTTTTTTATGAGACAAAGAGAAACTGCAATCAATATACGAGTGACCAAAGGTGAGAAAAAGAAGATGGAAACTGCCGCTAAAAAATGCGGCCTTTCGCTCTCCGCTTATCTTAGAAAACTTGGTCTTGGCAAAGAAGTTCAGGCAACCTTGCCGCAGGAATTTTACGAAGCTTACCGTGGTTTAACTGCGCTTCGTGACAACTTCAAGTCGCTTCCCGACGACAGAATCGGCGACGGATTTGATTATGTCATAAGCAAATTTTTGAAGGCTTACCACATAATCGGTGAGCCGGAAGGCGCAAGTGATTCGTCGTGGCAGTAACAAAAATATGGGCTGTAACAGACAGCGTCAACCGTGTTTTAAGCTATGCGGCAAACCCGGACAAGACGATTTACAGCGATATTTGCAAGGCACTTCACTACGCAAGCGACGAGCGAAAAACCGTAATCGGTGAAGAAAAAGCTATGTATGTGACAGGCGTAAACTGCACCGCAGAAACAGCTTTTGCCGAGATGAATGCGGTGCAGGAACGCTTTGATAAGATGGTCGGCAATGTGGCTTATCACGCATATCAGAGTTTCAAAACAGGTGAAGTTACACCGCAGCTTGCACACAAACTCGGCGTTGAACTTGCAAAAAGAATGTGGGGCGATCAGTACCAAGTGCTGGTCGCTACGCACTTTAACACCGGCACTTACCACAACCACTTAGTTATCAATTCGGTGAATATGTGGAACGGTAAGAAGTTTAACTGTAACGAGGGAGCATACTGGAAACTGCGCAGTATTTCCGATGAGCTTTGCAAAGAAAACGGTTTGACGATCATTAAGAATCCTAAAGGAAAGACCCCCCGCAAGCTGTACTTTGCGGAAAAGAACGGCGAGCCTAGCCGATATAATTTAATGCGTGAGGCGATAGATAAAGCGCTTACGATGAGTACAAATCCCAAAGCTTTCACCTATGTTATGAAACAGCTCGGATATGTAATCGACCTTAATCCATATCATAAGTACGCCACCATTCGCTCGGTAAACGGCAAAAAAGCGACTCGTTTGTACCGCTTAGGAGAAGCCTATGACCGAGATGGAATCTATGACCGAATGAGATATACTCTGCAAAACAACTCTCAGGAAGCTTACCGCTTATACTATGAGTTTACCGAAAAAAAGAGCTTCGGTGTAACAATTCAAAAGGCTCGTTTTGTTAAAGGCAACTTAAAAACCGCCAAAAAAATCACAGGTCTTAAAGCACTGTATTTCAAGTATTTATATCTGCTTGGCGTGCTGCCGAAAAACAAAAAACACAAGCCGCTGTCGCCGGAAATGCGTGAGGCCTGCCGTTTTCTAGACCGCTATACCCGGCAGGTACAACTGATTTGCGACAACCGATTGACCGATATTTCATCAACCGAGGCGTTTATAAATAAAGCAGAGTCGGAAATGAAGATAATATCGGATTATCGCAAAATGCTCTACCGAGATATTGCTTCTTGTCACGACCCGACAGAAAAGGCTGCGCTTCTTGCAAAGCGTGACAACTGTACGCAGGCACTTGCCAAACTGCGTAAGGATAAGAAAACGGCGACAGAAATTATCAAGGACACCTCCCAAATTAAAGAAAATATTCTCATAGAGGAGAATATGCGAAACCAATACTACCCACTTAATAAACAACGAAAGAGAGGTTATGAACGATGATAAAAAGAAATACAGATTTCAATTTAACAAAGCTTGACGACCTGTTTACCACGCAGGAACAGCGTGATGATGCCAATCTTGAACGAGTTCAAAACATTCCGCTCGGCGAGTTGCACCCATTCAAAGACCACCCGTTTAAGGTGCAAAACGATGAGGAGATGAAACGAATGATTGAGAGCATTAAAAAAGTCGGAGCAATTACTCCGGCTGTGGCAAGACCCATTAGCGGTGGATATGAGATTATCTCCGGACACAGGCGACTTGCGGCTTATCAAGAACTTGGGCTTGAAACTATGCCGGTGATTGTCCGTGATATGACTGACGATGAGGCGGTCATTGCAATGGTGGACGCCAATTTGCAAAGAGAAACGGTTTTGCCAAGCGAAAAAGCGTTTGCCTATAAGATGAAGCTGGACGCCATAAAGCACCAAGGTAAAACTTCTGTGCAAGTTGCAGAGAAGCTGCTTAGTGTAGAAAAGGTTGCTGAAGAAGCCGGCGAAAGCAAAGACCAAGTGCGCAGATATATCCGTCTGACCTACTTAATTCCCGAACTGCTTGCAATGGTAGATGACGGAAAAATTGCATTTAACCCGGCGGTTGAAATTTCATATTTATCAAAGGACGAACAAAGGATTTTGCTTGACGCTATGGACTTAAACGACTGCACGCCGTCACACGCTCAAAGTATTCGATTAAAGAAATTGTCCCAAGAGGGCAGTCTTGACAGTCAAATTATTTACGGCGTTATGTCGGAGGAAAAGCCTAACCAAAAAGAACAAATTAAATTTAAGCGTGATGATTTCAAAAGATATTTTCCGACGAATTACACCGACGAGCAAATGCGAAAAGATATATTGAAAGGCTTGGAGCTTTTGAAACGCCAACGAGAACGCAACAGAGACGCCCGCTAATTCGAACCAAAGTGTACAGCGAGTGACTTTTGCAGAATGGAAAGAACTATGTCGACAGGCTATAATGGACTTGTCGGTGTAGGTCAATCCTGTGTAAAAATGAAAGGAGTTAGAATTTATGGTATCAGGACACCTACAAGTTAAAAAAGGATATTATTATGTAGTATTAAGCTACAACGACAACAACGGAAAGCGCCGTGTGAAATATTTTTCCACGGGTTTGCCCGAAAAGGGCAACAAGCGCAAAGCGGAAGCCGAGCTTTTACGAATTCGAGGCGAGTTTGAACCGCCCAATGAAGTAGGCGAGCTTGCCGCTGATATGCTGTTTGCAGACTACTTATTGCAATGGCTGGACATTGTAAAAGTGCGTGTAAAGGCGACCACCTTCGGCTCTTACGAACAAGTGGTAAAGTCGGTTATTGAACCGTATTTTCGCAAGAAAGCGGTGACTTTGCAGGGCTTGGAGGCAAGACACATTCAACAATTCTATTCCGAAAAGTTGAAAACCGTCAAGGCAAATTCGGTTATACACTACCACGCCGTTATTCATCAGGCGCTGAAATATGCGCTAAAAACCGACCTCGTAACGCAGAATGTAGCGGAAAAGGTTGATCGACCGAAAAAGAACGACTATCAGCCGGTATTCCTTGATGCGGACGAATTGCAACACCTGTTTGAGGCAGTTAAAGACACAAAGCTGGAACTTCCGGTCTTAGTGGCGGCTTTTTATGGACTGCGCCGAGGTGAAGTTGTGGGGCTAAAATGGGACGCCATCGACTTTGAGCGTGGCACAATTACCATTAAGCATACGGTCACTTCGGTGCAAATGGACGGCAAAACAAAAATGTACGCACAGGACTCTGCAAAAACAAAATCCAGTATGCGTACACTTCCGCTGGTAGGCAGTTTCGCCGAATATTTCAAAGAGGTAAAGGCAGCACAAGAAGTCAACAAAAAGGTTTGCGGTAACTGTTATAATTACGAATATGATGGCTATGTTTTTGTTGACGAGCTTGGCAACTTAATGAACCCAAACTATTTAACAAGCCAATTTCCACAATATATTCAAAAGCACGGCTGTAAGCGAATGCGTTTTCACGACCTGCGACACAGTTGTGCCAGCTTGTTACTTGCAAACGGCGTACCGCTGAAACAAATTCAAGAATGGCTCGGTCATAGTGACTTTTCCACTACCGCTAACATTTACGCCCACCTTGACTACTCGTCAAAACTGTCCTCGGCTAGTGCGATGGTAAATGGAATGGCGTTGCCCGAAACGGTGAATTTCGGCAGTAAATGGAGCGAAAATTTATTTGAAAACGGAAAGAACAGAGCTTGACGGTTCGAATATGCCTAAAAAGGCAAAAAAGGTGCAGTTCTTTCCTAAAATCGGGCTGTTCTTGCGGCGGTTTTGAAGCAGTTTTGCGAAAACGGACAAAAAAGAAAAGTCCAGAAAACCGCAAGTTTACTGGACTTTTTGGCGGAGAGTTAGGGATTCGAACCCTAGAAGCCTTTCGGCTTACAGCATTTCGAGTGCTGCACCTTCGACCACTCGGACAACTCTCCGTGTATGTAATTCCGTTTTCTTTTGAAAAACTTTTCGCAAGAACTGACGGAAAGAACAACAAAATATTTAATTTTCGAACCGAGCAAAAACTCAGTATTTACGGGGAATTTGAGGGGAGCATACTGCCAAACTCTAAAAAAATTTCGAGTCCATGCCGTTATGACCTCTTCGGTACCGCTGCATATATAAACAGTAGATATATTCTATACTGTTTTTATTCTTTTGTCAATATTGCAAGTGATTTTATTTTATGATAAAATGTAATTAATAAACTAGCGTGTAGAAAAAGTCCAATTACAAATTTCTACACGCAGAAAGACTTCGAGAAAGTGAGATAAATTTCGTATTTTGCGAGTGGGAGCTGTACGTGGGTACTGCCCCCGAGCAAAAGACGGAAAGCGCCAAAGACGGCAAGGACTCGATGTCCTTGCCGTCTTTCCAATCCCTTTGAGTGCAACAAGTTGCACCCACCTCCAGTTGCAATGGAGGCAAAGAGGTTTATTTATATTATTCGGCGCGGTTTAGCCGCTTTATCGACAGTCTGAATACATACTATGGAGATAAGTTATGGTTGCAATAATTGATTACGGTGCGGGAAATCTGTCGAGCGTGAAAAAAGCGCTTGATTATCTCGGCGCTGAAAGTGAAATCACACAGGACAAGGAAAAAATATTATCGGCAAGTCACGTTATTTTGCCCGGTGTAGGCTCGTTTGGTGACGCTATGGAGTCGATGAGAGAAAGAGGTCTTGTTGATACCGTGAAGCAGGCGGCGAGAGAAAAGAATTTTCTCGGCATTTGTCTCGGCTTGCAGTTGCTTTTTGAAAGCAGCGAGGAAAGCCCCGGTGTTGAGGGGTTGGAAATTTTAAACGGTAAAATCAAAACCATTCCCAAAGATAACGGACTTAAAGTTCCGCATATCGGGTGGAACAGTGTTTCGCTCAAGCAAAAGGGCGGAATTTTTAAAAACATTGATGACGAAAGCTATTTTTATTTTGTTCATTCGTTTTATCTTGACGGTGCTGACGAGGACGTTGTTGCAGGGGTTACGCAGTACGGTGTGCCAATTGAGTGTGCGGTTCAAAAGGGCAGGCTTTGTGCGGTGCAGTTTCACCCTGAAAAAAGCAGTAAATCAGGTCTTGCGCTTTTAAAGAATTTCTTAAATACGGAGGTAGAATAATATGTACGCTAAAAGAATTATTCCTTGCCTCGATGTGAAAAACGGACGAGTTGTAAAGGGTGTTTCGTTTGTTGATTTAAGAGATGCGGGTAATCCGGTTGAATGTGCGGCGGCTTATGACAGGCAGGGTGCGGACGAGCTTGTTTTGCTTGATATCACCGCCACTCACGAGGGCAGGAGCACAATGCTTGATATTGTTGAGCGTGTTGCGAAAACTGTATTTATACCGTTCACCGTCGGCGGCGGAATAAAAACGGTTGATGATTTCAAGGTGCTTTTAAGAGCAGGTGCGGATAAAATTTCCGTAAACTCTGCGGCAGTTCGCAATCCTGATTTGATTAATGAGGCTTCGTATAAATTCGGCGCTCAGTGCGTTGTTTGCGCTATTGATGCAAAAAGTGACGGCAAAGGCGGCTGGGAAGTTTACCTAAACGGCGGCAGAATCCCGACGGGAATTGACGCTGTCAAATGGGCTAAGGAGGCTGAACAGCGAGGCGCAGGCGAAATTCTTTTGACCTCTATGGATAAGGACGGTCAAAAAACGGGATATGATATCGAGCTTACACGCACAATCAGCGAAAATGCAGGCATTCCCGTTATCGCTTCGGGCGGCGCAGGCAAGGCTGAGCATTTCCTTGATGCGTTCACAACGGGCAAGGCAGATGCGGTTTTGGCAGCAAGCCTTTTCCATTTTAACGAGCTTCCTATTCCTGAGCTTAAAAAATATTTAAAGAAAAACGATATCAGCGTAAGAATATAAAATCACATGAATTTTGAAATAATAAAATTAAATCTACATAATTATGATTTAAGCAACAATATATGGGATATGAAAAGCTGTGAATTTACAAAACAGTTTACAGAGCAGATTGCTTGTGAAAATCGTGAACCATATATATTTAAATATGACGGCAAATATATTGCAAGCTGTGATTTGGTGTTTGATTACGGAAAATACACAGAAAAAAGCAGAAAGGTTTATTTGTCAAGGTTAATTGTTAAAAAGGAATATCGTAATAAAGGAATTGGTCAAGAAGTATTAAAACAGATGATAAATTTATGCAAAAGCAAGGGCTATAAATTTATCACTCTCGGTGTTGACACGGACAATGAAAATGCTATACACATTTACAAGAAAAACGGTTTTAAAATTTACGAAACCGATATTGACAAGTATGGCAAATATTACAAAATGATATTAACAATTTGAAATAAAATAAATACGCAAAATAAAAGCAATCCGACATCAATATCGGATTGCTTTTATTTTGCGGCAGTATGCCAATTCACATTTCTTTTGACCTAAAATGTATGTAGAAATTTATAATTCGGCTTTTTTATAAAAATTAGTAATTTGCGATTTTTTGTTAAAAATACTTTTGAGGTGTTTTTTATGCGAAAAATCGGGAAAACGGTAATTTTTGACAAGCCGCCTAAAATTATCGGCCACGCAGGTGTGGCAGGTAAAAAAGAGGGAGAAGGGCCGCTTGCCAAGGATTTTGATATGATTTTTGAGGATACAACTATGGGCCAGCAGTCGTATGAGCTTGCGGAGTCGGCAATGCTTCACGATGCGATTATCAGAAGCCTGTCGAATGCGGGAGTTGCGCCAAGCTCGGTCGATTTTGTGTTAAGCGGCGATTTGCTTAACCAATGTATGGGCTCGGCTTTTGCGCTTAAGGATTTGGAAATTCCGTCAATCGGTCTTTTCGGCGCTTGCTCAACCATGGCGCTTTCGCTTTCAACGGGCGCAATGCTTGTAAACGGCGGCGCTTCCTGTGTTGTTTGTGCAACGTCAAGCCATTTCTGCTCAAGCGAAAGGCAGTTTCGTTTTCCGCTTGAATACGGAGGTCAACGTCCGCCGACGGCGCAATGGACTGTCACGGGTGCAGGCAGTAGCGTTGTGTCAAACGAGGGCAGAGGTACTGAAATTAAGGCAGTTCAAATCGGAACTATTACCGACCTCGGAATAACGGATGCAAATAATATGGGTGCGGCAATGGCACCTGCCGGTGCTATACTTAGACCATAAGGTTAAGATTTATGACTGATTTTGCCATAGATTTTGAACTTATAATACATTTATGCACTCTACACACAAAAAATAAAAAATCGGTGGTGATAATAATTTAAATTCAAACAATTACTTGTTCGATATTATGAAGATAAGGACAATGGAGAAATTGTTGAATTTATGAAAACAAAATGCTGGAAACAGTTTTAGTAAGCGTTGGAGATAAATTTCTCCAACGCTTTTGTCATAGTTTTTTTGATTGTGAAAGCTTAAGTTAGCCTGAGTGCCGTCACATCAAAAAAATTATATAGATTTTTAAGTATTTGTGTATTATAATAAAAAATGTATATAAAATGTGGAGGATTTTTATGAAAATTACTGTAATAGGCGGTGGCGGAGTTCGTTCAATGTTTCTTGCCAAAAGCATTGCGCAAAAGGCTGAAAAGTTGAAAATTGACGAACTTTGCTTTATGGATAATAATGAGGAAAAATTAAGAATTTACGGCGGTATGGCAAGTCATGTTGCAAAACTTCTTTGCGAAAAAATGAAATTTACGCTGACTTCTGATGCAGTTGAAGCGGTAAATGATGCCGATTATGTTATTACCACTATTCGTGTCGGCGAGGACGATATGAGAGCAAAGGACGAAAGAATTGCTTTAAATTACGGCGTTCTCGGTCAGGAAACGACGGGTGCGGCAGGGCTTTCATTTGCAATGAGGAGTGTGCCGGCTCTTGCCGAATACTGCGAGCTTATCAAAAAATATTCAAAGCCCGATGTTAAAGTTTTCAACTTCACTAACCCTGCCGGAGTGGTGAGCCAAACGCTTAGGGATATGGGCTATGATTTTACATACGGAATTTGCGACGCTCCGTCGAGTATGCTGCGTACTTTTGCACTTATGTACGGCGAAAACCCGAACGATATAACGGGCGAGTGCTACGGCTTAAATCATCTGTCGTATTTTAAGAGCATTAAGCTTTGCGGCAGAGAAATTATGAATGAACTTATTGAAAATGAAGATGCGTACAAAAAAAGCGATATGCGTTATTTTGAAAAGGAACTTTTAAGGGACAGGGGTTGCATTTTAAACGAATACCTCTACTACTTTTACTACCGTGAAAAGGCTGTTGAAAATATACTCAATGCCGACAAAACCCGTGGCGAGCAGATTAGGGATATTAACAAAAATATGACTGCCGAGCTTTCAAAAATGGATATAGAAAATGATTTTGAAAACTGCTTTAAAGTTTTTTGCAAGTGGTACGGTATGCGTGAAGGCAGTTATATGGCAAGTGAAACAGGTGAAAAGCGAAGTCAGCCGTGGCATTTTGATATTTATGAAGAGGATGACGGCGGCTATGCCGGAGTTGCGCTTAAATATATAGAAATTGCTCAAAGCGGAAGTAAGGGCTCAATGATTATGTGTATCCCAAACGAAGGGGCGATAATCGGCTTGAGGGATGACGATATTGTTGAAATAACATGCGATGTTGACAAAAACGGTGCAACGCCGCACCGCATCGGTGAGGTTGACGAGCAAAACCTTGAGCTTATTCGCAGGGTCAAAAACTATGAAAGGCTGTCATCAAAAGCAATAAGGGAACGAAACAGGATGGCAGCTATTCAGGCGCTCACACTTCATCCGCTTGTAAACAGTTATTCCTTAGCAGTTAAACTTGTTGACGAATATATTAAGCATAATAAAGATTATTGTAACGGTTGGAAATAAAATTAAATGAGGTAATGTTTATGGATAAGGAAACAAGATATGTAGGCGTTAAGGAAACGCTTGCATACGGTTTTGCGAATGCAGGTCAGGTTTTCGGCTACAATTTGATTGCCGGAGGTTACCTTTCGCTGTTTTTTACTAAGGTTTTTGAAATTCCGCCTGCTGCTGTTTCAACAATGATTTTGTTTTTAGGCATTTGGGACACGGTCAACGACCCTCTTATGGGCGGACTTATTGATAAAACACGAACGAGGTACGGAAAACTTCGTCCGTATCTTTTGTTTGTGCCGCTTCCGCTTGCGATAGCTACGATTATGCTTTTTGCAGGGCCGGAGATTTTGGCTGACGCAAAGTCAACTACCGTAAAAATAATTTATATGTATATTTCCTATTTTATTTGGGAACTGTTTTACACTCTCGGCGATGTTCCGTTTTGGAGTATGAGCGCTGCCATTTCGCCGTCACCGAGTGACAGAACGAGAGTTATTTCCTCAGCAAGGTTTTTATCAAGCCTTATCGGCGGTCTTTCAACAACAATGCTTGTTGTTATGATGGATTTGAGTAATAAGGGTGTTTGGCAAATTACTCTTGCGCAGGACTTTTTAATTCTTGCCGTGATTGCCGGTGTGTTCGGTATGGGGCTTTTTTCGCTTGCAGGTTTTAAAACAAGGGAAAGAGTAGTTCAAAGCGTTAAAGAACCGTCGCTTATTGATAATTTTAAAGTTCTTGTTAAAAACAAGCCGCTTCTTTTAATAATTATCGGCAATGTGCTTTCAAGCTTTGGCGGTATATCAGGCGTTTTCCAAACTTATTACTATTCCGAAGTGCTTGATCTTAACTCTGCCGTTTTGTGGATAACACTTCCGGGCACACTTCTCGGATTTATTACATATTTGCTCATTCCTAAGCTTAAAGAAAAGCTTGACAATAAGCATATAGTTATGGCAAACATTATTTTTAATGCCGTTTTGGGAGTAATAATATTCTTCTGCGGTCTCGGTTTTTATAAAACTAATGTTATTGCTGTTTCGCTTCTTCTTATGGTTCAGTTTTTCTTACAGTCTTTCTTCCAAACAGTCAACAATGTTATTCCGACGGAAATGATTGGCGACACGGTTGACTATATGGAATGGAAAACAGGCAAAAGAAACGAGGGTGTCAGCTTTTCCGTTCTTACATTTGTGGGCAAACTTACCGGCTCGCTTTCAACTTCTGTCGGCACGGCACTTTTGCCGCTTATCGGCTTAACATTCACTAAAAATGCAGCAGGTGAATCGGTAGCTGTTAAGGGCGAACATACAGATTTGTGGATATGGGCGCTGTTTATACTCATTCCTAAGCTTTTGGGTCTTGTTACTCTTATTCCTTATGCGTTTTATAACTTGAACGGTAAAAAGTTAAAGCAAATTCGCTCTGAACTTAAAGTGAGGAGAGAGGAAAACGAGGCACTTAACATAAACGGAGGTGGCGAAAATGAGTAATAAATGCCCAAAATGCCAAGCAAAGCTAAGTCCGTTTTATCTTAAACCGACTTGCCCGAAGTGCGGCGTTAATATTATGCAGTACGGCTTTGACGAAAAGCTTGAAGAAGATAAAGTCAAGGCAGAAAAGGAATGGAGCAAACTTGAAAACTCTCTTTTGAATATTAAAAAGTCAACGATAGGCTCACCGTGGACAATAGTAAGGCTTATTCTCTTTTTCACTCCGCTTGCCTCAATGTGCCTGCCACTTTTTTGGGCAGGGCATAAAAATGTTTCGCTCATCTCGTTTATAATGAGCATTGTTAATCACGGCCTTAATTTTAAAGGGATAGCAAGTGATAAGTCATATCTTTTTGCAGTCCTTTCGATAATTTGCGTAATTGTTTTCAGTCTGGCTGAAATAATTTGCTCGCTTTTCACTGCAAAGAATGGCGGATATAAGAGAAATATTATCGCTTTTTCGCTTAATTTTATTGTTCTTGCGGTGATGTCGTTTCTTTCAATCGGCTTTGGTGCAAAGGCAAAAATCGGTTTGATTATCACTTTTTTGATTTATCTTGCTAAATTTGTTTTGCACAATATCGTTTCAAAAAAAGGAATTAAGCCGTATAGCATCGCTATTGCAGTTGTGATTGCAGGTTCAATTATTGCCTCGCTTTTCTGCTTTTATCATTCAAATAAAGTCGTTTATACTGCGCCAAAAGTTGAAAGCTCAAACATAAGCGCCGTTACATTTAATGTTGCTTCCGCCTTCGGCACAAGTTTTGAAGATACAGACAGTATGACGAGGTGCAATCGATTTGCAAATTATATGAATGACGTTAAGCCTGATTTAATCGGTACTCAGGAAATAAATTCTTACTGGCTTGATGACCTTAAAAATGAGCTTAAAGATTATGAAAGCTACGGCGTTAAGCGTGGCGGCGACAGTGAAGAAAAAAACAGCGAGATGAATGCAGTTTTTTGGAATAAAAACAAGTTTTCTTTGCTTGACAAGAATACGATTTGGCTCAGCAAAACCCCGAATAAAGAAAGCAAATATACTTATTTGGACGAAAACGGCAAAGAGGCAGAGGCAGGTTGCAACAGAATTTGCACCTATGTTGTGTTGACTGAAAAAGAAACGGGTAAAACACTTGCTTTCTTAAACACTCACCTTGACAACGCTTCCGAGCAGGCTTTAAACTTCGGCGCAAATGTTGTTTGCCAAAAGGTAGAGGAGCTTAAAAATGAGTACGGCAAAAATGTAAAAATTGTGCTAACAGGTGATTTTAATTCGACTGTGGATTCTGCAGCTTATAAAACAATTGCAAAAATTCTTAATGACAGTACGGATTTGTCAAAGAAAGGCGCAACTTATCAGGAGTGGGGATATTGCTATACGGAGGATGAACCGATTGACTTTATTTTCACGAGCGGCACTCCTTCAAATTATACCGTATTAAACAATTTGAATGGCGGATATATTTCCGACCATTACGGAGTTTTTGCAAGTGTTAAGTTTTAAATTACAATTTGAAAGTGAGGTATATTATGGGAATATTTAGTAAGAAAAACAATAAAGCTAATTTTTACAAAGAATATAAAATTACAGAAAAATTAATGAAAGAATCTACAATTACTCATATTACAGAAGATAAAATACACATTGAAACAGGAAGTTATAATAATGGACTAATTAGTGTTTTAGATATTGATGTAACTGTAAATATAATGAAAGCGTGGGAATGGAGATTTCAAAAATATTTCATTCCTATCATTGCTACTGCATTTGGGGATTTGTTTATATATAGTCCAAGAAGTGAAAAATGCTATTTTTTTCAAACACAATATAACAACATGGAGGAAATTACAGATAATATTGATGAACTATTGAATAGTGCATTGATTGATAGTGGTATTATATTTAGTGTACTTTTAAAGGATAAATTTAATAATGTATATTCAAAAGTAGGAACTATAAAATACAATGAAGCATATATTTTAAATCCTTGGATAATGCTTGGTGGAAATGATATTGTAGAAAATTATTCTATAGGAGATTTAACTACATATTTAAAATTAGTTTCACAGACTTTAGATAAAGAATAGAGTAATTGCTAAATTATAATTTATAAAACAAAGGCTCAAGGTTTTTCCTTGAGCCTTTGTTGTTTATTAAAATTTATCTCCAACGCTTTTTAAGTTCAGTCATCTTTTTTCTTTTTGGTTATCACAAAAGCAAGGGCAAGGAGGGTGGCAACGGCAGCTGAACTTACGAGTGCAGTGTTATTACCCGTATTAGGCGAAGTTTTAGATTTGTTTTTATTTTTAGTTGATTTTACGGTTGTGTTGTGATTTTCGTTGTAATCGGTGACAGCGTTAACATTTTTATCCGAAATGTTTTTTGTTGTTGAGTGCGTTGTTGACACCGTTGTTAATTCTGTTGTTGACTGCGTTGTGGGTTGAGTTGTCGGCGGCTCGGTGGTAGGCGGAGTCGGATTTTTAACCCAGTGAGCAGTCAAGCTAAGCGTTGAAAAAACAGGTAAAGAAAAATCGTATTCATTTTCACCGTTAAACCAGCCGTCAAAAGTATAACCTTCTTTTGTAGGCGTAGGCAATGTTAGCTTTTGACCTCTCAAAATATATTCTTTATCGTTACCGTTTCCGCCGTCTAAATCGAGCGTAACTTCAACCTTTGCTCTGTCGGCTATCGTTCCGTTTCCCGTAACATTGCCATAGAATGTTCCGCCCGTTATTGTGCCATTATTTTCAACATTACCTTTAAAAATACCGCTCATTATATTACCGTTGCAAACAATATTGCTGTTAAGTGTGAAGTAGTCAAACTCGATATCACCGTCAATTATCATATTGTCTTTTATTTCAATTTTGGCATTTTCCTGTGGCTGTGAAAATTCAAGTTTACCCGTGACTTTTGCATTACCACCGATATACGCACGGCTGTCGCTTGTCAATAAGTCAATTATAAGCGTGCCTTGAAATTCAGAGTTGCCGCCAATTTTTGTTTCAGCGTTTCCTTTTGAAATAACATCGCCGATGAATTTTGAATTACCGCTGAGTGCCATTTTTGAATCAGGTTCTGTATAAAGCTCATATCCGCTTTGAAGCGTGCCCGCATACATATTAAACGAACCGTAGTTTTTAATTGAACATTCAAGTTTGCCGTTGTTTAAGCAATCAGTAATTGTAAGAGATGCATTGTTTTTAACCGTAATTGCATAAGCACTTGTATTGCTTTTTATCGTTTTACCGTTTAGGCAAATGTTTATATCATTGCTTACAGACTGTGTTGTATCAAGATTAATGTCGTTTGCAAGGTAATAATTTCCCGAAGCGGTAGGCAAAGAATCTGTGCTGTTCCATTCACTCCATTCAACATTTGTGTGCGTGTCGTGACCGTTAAAGTCAGTGTCGCCGCCGCATACACAGTGTATGTGTTTATCCTTGCTCCACATATACATACAGTCCATAACCACCATATATTCATCACGGGAATTATGGTGAACTATTGCAATGCTGACTTTTTTACCTGAATAAGCAGACAAGTCAACTTCTACTTCTTGCCAAACATCCCTGACATTATAGCCAAGTTCACTTTGGGTGAAATCAAAATCATCACCGAGCTGGGTGTAGCTGTTTCCGCCATCGGTCGAAATATATATACCGATTTTATCTTTAAGATACCCTCCGTCAAATGCTACAATATCAAAAGTAAGTGAATAAATTTTTTTCTCACTCAGATTTTGTTCGGGTAAAATGAGCCAGTTGTTAGGCTCTAATGCTTGTTGATTGTATCCACCGTATCTTAAAAAAGAATTTGAATGGATTGATTCATTACCATGGTGCGTTGAATTATCGATATTTTCAAAACTTATTTCTTCTTTTACTTTCCACCACTTGTAGCCGTCACCGTCTTTGTCAATATTTTGCCATGTTGACGGTATGCCCTGTTCAAAACTCTCACTCCATTCAACATTCCAACCCGGTTTTTCGTGCTCACTTGGAGCAACTCTTATTTTGATGGGTGATGTGCTTTGTCTGTTGCTTGCAAAAGCTATGGTTGGAACAGTGGCGATAACCAAACATATCGCAACAACAATGCTGATTATTTTCTTTTTCATTTAGTTTTCCCCCTTCAAATAATCGTTTTTGTATTTTCCCATAAACAAAATAACGCTTTGCTTTAGCACCTCCATTTGTGATTTTAAATAATATTCGTCCTCAAACATTGCATAGTGCACGCCGGCTCTGACAATAATGAAAATAAGCCCGGTTGTGATTTTATAAGGTATTCCTATTTTTGCCTCCAACGATTTTGCATATGCAGTGTATCTTTCGTTTACGCCCTCAAAAAACTTTTTTCCATGCTCAATATATTTTGGGTGAGTGTATACCTGGTACATAAGCCTGTATTTTTTGCCGTGCTTTTCAGCTGTCCAATACGGTATTTCTTCAATAAATCGCATAACATCCTTTGCATCTGTCGGCGCCATTTGCATAAAATCATCCTCAACCTTAGCCATACAGTATGCAGTTGACTGAATGATTAAATCGTCCAAATCGTCAAAATATTGATATAGCGTTGCCGATGTGCAACCGCAAGCTTCGGCAATTCCACGAATACCGACTGAGTGTAGTCCGTTTTCGGCAAAACAGTCAAACGCCTTTTCCATAATTTCAATCTTTTTGGCAAAATATTGCTTTTCGTTTCTCGTTCTCATTTTATCGTTTCCTTGTATATTTCATTTATTAATCAATCGTTTGATTATATTATAGCATACGGGGATTGATAATTGCAATATGTTTTTGTATTGAATTTGATATGGCGAGCATTAATTATCTGTTGAATGACAAATATAGAAAAAATAAAATTTATTGTAATTATCCATACTATATGATAAAATAAATGTGTAAAGGAGTGATACAATGTCCCCGATTGAAACAAAAAGAACGACTGCAATCAAAGTTGCAGATGCGTTGAATAGCATTGAAGGCGTGCCTGTATCAGCCTTTGCAAAGGAACTTTCTTCAAAATGGGCAAAAGGCGAAATTACGGGCGCAGATATGAAAGCTGCTCTTATAGCAAAACATAAGAAAATATCATAGGTGAGTTTATGAACGATTTGTACTTGATTCCTAACAGTACAGTCCTCAAGAACCTGCTTGGCATAACAAATGAAAAAGAGCTTGATTTGGCAGAGGCTGAATTATCTCGTGCAAACATGATGCTGCTGTATGAAAATGGCTTTAGTGATTTTTCATCCGGCGGCTTTTGTTTTATTCACAAGTTTTTATTTGGAGATGTTTACGAGTGGGCAGGACAGTATAGAAAAATAAATATACAAAAGCGTGAAGAGTTGCTGGCAGGTCGAAGCGTTTGGTATTCAAATGTTACCGAAATTGGTGCTGACCTTGATAAAGTTTTTGTCAAAATCAAAAAGATTGATTGGGCAAGTCTTACACAAGAAGATTTTGCAAAGCAAATTGCAAGGCTGTTTCCAAAACTTTGGCAAGTTCATCCGTTTAGAGAGGGCAACACAAGAACTACTGTAATGATGATGACTTTCTTTGTGGAACGCTATGGTTATTATTTTGACCAAAATCTTATGGCTGAAAGTGCCGGATATGTGCGTGATTCTTTTGTTCTTGCAAGCCTTGGCGATCATTCGGAATATGAACATTTGGAAAAAATATTGCTTGACGCAATTTGCACCGAGCCGGTTGATTATGTTAATGACAATATAGAATCTAAAGATAAGACAGATAGGTACGAAAAATATAAGTCAAAAAATTACACTCCGACTAAACATGAGTATATTGAGTAAAAATTAGGTGGTAAAATGGAAACGGTATTTGATATGGCGAGCATTAATTATCCCTACGGTGTTTTGCACGACCAAAAGCTAAAAAGTGTCAGGAATGAAGATAATAAATTTATTTTCACTTTTGACATTGAGGTTTTTAAGGAGGATTATTATGACGAGGAAATTTATGAAAAATATAAAAACTATAAGCATTGCGATATGACGGTTGAGATGAACAATGAGCCGTTTAATTATTTTGAGCTTGTGAGTTCGATTAACAATAAAGGTAAATTCAAAGGGTTGAGCCTTAATCGAGAAAATTTTGTCGATGTGCTTAACAATGCAACTTCTTCATCGTTTGTTTCGTGCTCAGCGACATACAGCGAATTCAAAATCGAACTCAGTGTATATTTTGATAAAAAAGGCAAGTATAAAAAATATAATAAATATGGTATGTTCCAAATAACGCTTGACGCCAAAAAGATTACTTGGAACTATTACTAAAAACAGCGAAGCGGCTCATCGTTCGGCTATGATAAGGTTACAACGAATATAAGTAATTGCTTTTTTTACATAGCCATTATAAAGCGTATGTCCGTTTTACAAAGTTTTTCATCAACTCAATTATACCAAAAAAATGACTGCAAGCATCTCCTTTCGGAGTTCTTGCAGTCATCTTTTTTTAGACTGTTTTTTACAGCATCTTTGATTTTAATCGGTTGTTGAGTACGCAAACGAACTTTCGCTTACATTAATGAAATTTTTAAATATCTTGCTGTAAAGCGATGAAATTTCTGCATTATCAAGCTTTTTAATCATTGAGAAGTCTTTTGCGTTAACAAAGCCGTCTTTGTTAAGGTCAACTGCTACCATAGGCATATTAAGCGTTTTGTCATCGGTAACATTTATTATTTCACGTCTGTTGAATGTACCGTTATCGAGAAGAAGATTATATTCGCCCTCTTTAAGAATACACTCAGCTTCGCCGCTATCATTTGTTGTACCGACAAGTTCATCGTTAACATAAACCTTAACACCCGAAAGAGCCGTTGTTCCCTCGGTTGATCCTTGTGCTTCAAGAACGGTCGTTTTAAACACGATTTTATAATAGCTTGTTGTGAGAATTGCGGTATATTCAGGACTTTCATAGCTTTCAAGTTCACCGCTGACCGCCTTAAATTTCACTTTATGCTCACCTGTTTTTAAAACAGAATAAGTATCGCCGTCAAGTTGAACCCAGCCGTTGCCGTCGTTATAATAATAAACCACATCACTTCCGCCGTTTGGAGTTGAAAGAGTGAATGTAACGATTTTATCGGTTTGACTGCCGAGTGTTCCCGATGGGGTAACATAAAGAACGGGTCTTTCAGGCTCAATAATATTGTTTACATTAATAACCTCGGTAGAAGTAAGTCCGTTATTTGCTGTCATAACAATAACATATCTGCCGTTATCACTTACTTCAAATGACTTTTCACCTGTTATATCTTTACCGTTTACGCTTACAGATTTAAGACCCGAACGACCGGTGTTAACATTAAATAAAACATTATAAGGCTTATCTGTTTTTTCTTCGGTTTCAAGCGTATATTCAAGAGTCGGCTTTTTGGTATCAATCATAATTCGATAGCTGTCGGAAACATTGCTTTCAACACCTGCGCCGTTAATTGCCTTGAAGATATATGATGCGTTAACATCTTCGTCAATAGTGATTATCGAACCCTCCTCGGCTTGTATCCAAGATTTACCGCCGTCGGTACTGTAATAGTAACGGACACCTGAAATTGCTTGATTAAGTATGCTCATACTAAACTGAACACCGTCAGCACTCCATCTGCCGAATGTACCCTCAAAATCAACACGGACAACCGGCTCGGTTTTATCGATTTTCACTTTGAAATCATTTTGAGTAACGGTTTCATTATCAGCATATGAAACAGCTTTAAATTTATAATTCCATTCGCCTTGATTTTTAACGGTAATGGTATCACCGTCTATCTCAGTCCAGTCTGAACCGTTAACGCTGTAGTAATATCTGTAAATTCCCGAATAAGCAGTTGAAGAAAGTTTGATTGTAACATCTTTTGAAGTCCAGGTATCGCTTTCGTAAGTTTCTTCTCCGGCTTCGGAAGTAATGACAATATCGGTAGGGGCTTGCTCATCGATAACATAACCGTCATTTAACTTACTGTCGGAAACATTGCCCGCTTTATCAACTGCTCTCGCTTCGGCATAGCCCTTAAAGTTCGCATCTTGCAAAGGCTTATTGTTATCGTCGTATACCGCCCAATCGGTTAAAGGAGTTTCGTTTTCATCAACAAAACGATATTCAATTCTATCAACGCCGGCAACGCCCTCGTCCTCTGCTTTAACTGTAAGCTGCGTTGTTTTGTTAAAGAAAAGACCGAAAGTCATTTTGTTTACAAGCCTTGCAAAATCTTTTGTATCTTTATGAGCAACCGTTACTTCTGTAACAGTCGGTTTTTGGGTATCGATATTTTCAATTTTAATAGTTTTTTCGCTTTCGAGCAAGCTGTTTGAAACAACTTTAACTGTATATTCACCGTTTTGAGTTACTGTAAACTTGCTTTGGCTGTCAATAGCGTTACCGTTTAAGTAAATCGCCTTAACACCTGAAATACCCACCTGCAAATCGGTAATTTTAACACAATAAGATTGATTTGTAATTTCGGTTACATCTTGAACAAGATTAAAGCTTGCAACGGTTTTATCTATTTTTACAGCATAACTTTGAGTTGAATAACTTTCGATACCTGCACTGTTAACAGATTTGAACGCATATACGGCATTTGTGCTTTCGGATACGGTAAGTGTATTGCCGTTCATTTCAGTCCATTCGCCGCCGTTGATATTATAATAGTATTTAACGCCGTCAAGCTTATGCGTACTGTCTAAAGTAAAGGTAACATCACCGCTCGTCCACGAACCATCATAGCCGAAGGTATCAACACTGACTACAGGTTTACCGTAAATAATGATAGGAAAAGCAGCTTCGGCAGAGCGACCGTAGTGAGTATAAATAACTTTAGCAGTTTGTTCTTCGTCTAATTTATTGTAGTCAACTTCGGAGTCGTCAACTTTATAGTCAAACACTTCTTCCCTCGGTGCATTGCTGTAATTTGCAAACACCTGAAGTCCGCTCAAATCAAGTTCCTTTGTACCCTCAATATAAGCGTATTTAGGGGCAGTAATATCGATAGATTCAACGGCTTTTGAATTAACTTTAATCGGGAATACTGAACGTAATTGCTCGCCTGCTCTGACAAGAGTTACGATAATATACTGCTCTCTGTCAATCAAAGTAGGGTCAAAACCGCTGATTTCATAATCGTCAACATCAACGCTGATAAGAGAATCGCCGTAATCCTCAGCATCCGGATAATATTCAGCAAGTTTTGAACGGTCATATATTGCAGAAACTTTTAAACCGGTCAAATCAAGCTCGGTATCGCCCTCAACATAATCGTATTTTTCAGGAGCGGTAACGGCGATATTATTAGGTAAAATTTCCACAACCTGAATATTCTTTGAAGCCTCGGCAAAAGAGCCGTCAACAGAAGATACACCCTCATTACCAAAGAGCCACAAGGTTGTTTTACCTGCTGCTTTACCGGTAACTTTACCGTTTGAATCAACAGAAGCGACACTGTTTTCTGTATTTCCCGAGGTACTGCTCCAAGCAGAGTTCCACGGACGGCTTCCGTCATCGGTTGAAAGACCCCAGTGAACATTTTTAACATTAATTCTTGACGGAGAAAAGATTGAAGTATAACTTCTCGGAAAATCTTTTACAACATAATCGTTACCTGTTATTGAAGCATTAACAAGTTCATTTACAGAAGCGCCCCTTACATTAAATGTGATAGATGCACGAACGCCACCGATTATTGCTGTAATCGTAACTGATTTTGAATTATAGATAGTAAGTCCGCCCGAATCAAGACCGAAAACATTACCTTCTGCGTCAACTGAAGCAACCGACGGATCTGAACTTTGCCATACGGCATTTTTGAGTAAATCAGTGTCATAGTCTGCCGGTAAAATATCGGTAATATTAATTTTAGCTGTTTTACCCTCTTCGAGGAAAGAATCACGACTGCCTGTCAAAACATTTGTAGTAAAGCCGCTGCCTTTTGAAAGGGAAAAACTCGTGATAGGTATACCGGAAGAAACTGTTTTTTCGGCTTCAATAGAAGTGCCGTTATATGTAACTTTCACATACATTTTAATTATTCCGACACCTGTCGCAATAAGATTACCGGTTGTGTCTATCGTTGCAAAGCCGTTGCTTGCAGGAGAATCAGAAGTTGCGAGAACAAGGTCACCCGTTTGAGTATCGTAAAGACCCCATTCACGAACTACGCCGCTGTTTGAATTAAGCCTTGACGGAGTAACATTTGCTGTATATTTATTAGTTTCATTAAGAGCAACATTATCATAGCCTTTTATCTCAACGCCGTTGATTGTTTCACCGATAATGTTTCTGTTAATTTTAAGCGAAGCGGTTTTAGTAACGCCGTCTATTGTTGCAGTAATTGTAACGGTTTTAGATAATGAAACACCTGAACCTGCGTCAAGAGCGGTTACCGTACCATCCTTAGTAATAACTGCGGCTGTAGTATCCGAACTGCTCCATTCAACACTGCCTGTGTAAGCACCGGCCGGAGTTACATTTTCAACAGAAAGCTGAGTAGTTTCACCCTCTTTAATTTCAAGAGTTCCGCCGATAGAAAAGTCTGTAACGGGAAGTTCCTCGGCAGGAACTACAGTAAAATCAACAGTATCCGAAACTGCGGCGTACAAATTACTTTCAGGGTTAACACGAATAGTTACGCTACCGGCTGAAGTAAATGTAACAAGGCCGTCAGAAGTAATTGTTGCGTGCTTTTTCGATTCGGTGTCAATAGTTTTACCTACGCTCCACTTAACCCCCTGTTTAAGTCTAACAGGAGTCACGGCACCGTAAAGCTGAATTTGTTTGCCGACAGCTACAATTTTAGGCACGGTTTTCTTATTTGTAATATGAACACCTGTAGGCCAAATATTACCCGCAACGCTTTGGTCAACAACAACTTCTGCCTTGTCGGTTGCAAGAACGCTTCCACCCTCGCTTAAAAGCTTTGCAGTAATCGTTATGGTCATATTATTGAGCATTTTTTCAAGCTGTTCACCCATGGTTTGGTTAATACCCTTAACAATAGCAACAATCAAGTCGGTATTAAGATTGCTGTCGTTAAGGTCAATACCTGCTTTTGCAAAAGCTTTTTCAATAGCGTCGGCCGTTACATTACCTATAATAGGAGTAGGTCGCACTTCGTTATCAAGCCAATATTTGATTACTGCGGCTTTTGAATAGTCATAAGCCGTAACCTTACCGTTTTCGTCAACATCGGCAAGAAGCGGCATATTACTCTCCCACTCAACCGTAGAACCGGCAGGCAAATCGGTATCGCAATGAATTGTAAACTGCGCCGAGTCATATTCGGTAATATGAAGAGTCTCGGTAAGTTCGGCATCATTATAATAGATGGCGATATTCATTGCGGCATCTACTACAAAAGTTGACATAGTGACTGAAAATACAAGAGAAATACTTAATAAAATACTGATGATTCTTTTCACAATAATCCCCCCATTTGTAATGCTTACCAAAATACTATACATAAGCACTATATCACATTTTTGTAATTCTTACAACACTTTTGAAGAAATTGTTGGCGTGTAAATATAAATTTTATATTTTATGTAATCAGTCTAAATTATAATTCTAATATCTTTTTATCTTTTGAAAGCAAACATATTTCAAAGGTTTCACTATCATATCTTTTGCAATCTGTCCCGTTTTCCTTAACGGCAAGGTGTTTTTTAGACTGTTTTTTTACAGCACCTTTTGTATTGTTTTGAATAGTTTACCAAATTCCCATAATATGCTGCATAGCAAGGCTGACGCCTGTAATTCCGACCCGGCACGAGCCGCCGACGAGTAAAGGCTTTCCGCCGGTTTTTATTAACTGAACAACATTGCTGTTTAATCCTATTGCAGCCATAGCCATAATAATCATAAATTTGGATAATTCTTTTACAGGATTAAATGCCTTTACATCAACACCCATTTTTACGCACACGGTAGTTATAACAGATGCAAGAACATTGTGGAAAAACATAACAGCTATTGATTGGGCTACATCGTTAAAGCAGGTGTGCTCAAAGAAATAAAACTGGATGATTTTAAAATACTTCACTACTTTGATTTTATTTGGGAAAAAGAGAGCGTTTATTCAAATAAATATCTTTCTTTTCGCAAAGAATTTGCGAAAAGAAAAATAGTGAAAAAATAGTGAAAATTTAGTGAAGATTAAAAAAGTTGCCTGCTGTCAGCTTGTAACAATTCTTATGCTTTTATTAAACTTGTGTTTTTTAACAAAATAGGCGAGAATATTTTTAATAAATTCAAAATTTACTTTGTCAATT
>ERZ1034952.162-NODE-162-length-61229-cov-13.259735_pt1 | contig 61229 bp, 42 predicted proteins | sample MGYA00520625_ERZ1034952 | MGnify/ENA primary metagenome ERZ1034952 (study PRJEB33766, sample SAMN09781773) | gut metagenome | biome: gut microbiome | host: Homo sapiens | place: Madagascar | study: EMG produced TPA metagenomics assembly of the PRJNA485056 data...
TCATTATCGATAACGACATTATTATAGCGTTATTTTTGCTGCTTGTCAATGCGAACTGCACACTCCGTTACAAAAACATACCTTGACAAATCTCGTCTCAAAAAAGGATACTCGAAACCTACGCAAAACAGAACGGCTTTACCAATCTGCGCTGGTACACCGACGACGGTTTTTCCGGCGCGAACTTCCAGCGGCCCGGATTTCAAGCCATGCTTGCGGACATTGAAGCCGGGAAAGTGGGTACGGTCATCGTCAAGGACATGAGCCGGTTAGGGCGAAACTACTTGCAGGTAGGGTTTTACACGGAAATGCTGTTCCCTCAAAAGGGTGTGCGTTTTATCGCTGTCAACGATAATGTGGACAGTGCCAGCGAGGGCATGGACAACGATTTTACCCCGCTGCGAAATCTGTTCAATGAATGGCTGGTGAGAGATACGAGCAAGAAAATCAAGGCAGTGAAAAAGTCAAAAGGCATGAGCGGCAAGCCTGTTACCAGCAAGCCGGTTTACGGCTATGTGATGGACGAGGACGAGAATTTTATTATAGACGAGGAAGCCGCCCCGGTGGTGCAGCAGATTTACCAGCTTTGCCTTGCCGGGAACGGCCCGACCAAGATTGCCCGTATGCTGACGGAGCAGCAAATCCCCACGCCGGGGACGCTGGAATATCAGCGGACAGGCAGCACCCGCCGTTATCACCCAGGCTATGAGTGCAAATGGGCGACCAACACCGTCGTTCATATCCTCGAAAACCGAGAGTACACCGGATGTCTGGTGAACTTCAAAACGGAAAAGCCTTCTTATAAGGTCAAGCACAGCATAGAGAACCCCGTCGAGAAGCAGGCCATTTTCGAGAACCACCATGAGCCGATCATCGACAAGGAAACATGGGAACGGGTGCAGGAGTTACGCAAACAGCGCAAACGCCCGAACCGCTACGATGAAGTGGGGCTGTTCTCCGGGATTTTGTTCTGCGCCGACTGCGGCCATGTGCTGTATCAGCAGCGGTATCAGAACAAAGACCGCAAACAGGACTGCTACATCTGCGGCAGCTACAAGAAGCGCACCCGCAACTGTACGGCGCACTTTATCCGCACCGATCTGTTGACCGCTGGTGTCCTGGCAAATCTCCGGCAAGTGACCGAATACGCAGCCAAGCATGAGAGCCGGTTTGTGAAACTACTTGTCCAGCAGAACGAGATCGGCGGCAAGCGAAAGACCGCCGCAGCCATCAAGCAGCTTGAACAGGCGCAGGAACGCATTTCTGAAATCAGCCGCATTATCAAGCGGCTGTATGAGGACAATGTAAACGGCAAAATCAGCGATGAGCGTTTCATGGAACTGTCGGCTGACTACGAAGCCGAGCAAGCGGAGCTGAAAAAGAGAGCCGCCGCCCTGCAAGCCGAACTGGACAAGTCACAGGCAGCTACCGTCAACGCCGAGAAATTTATGGGCATTGTCCGCAAGCACCTTGCCTTTGAAGAACTGACCCCCACTCTCTTGCGGGAAATGATCGAGAAAATTGTGGTGCATGAGTGCAGCTATGATGAGAACGGCACCCGCAGGCAGGACATTGAGATTTATTACAGCTTTGTCGGCAAGATTGACTTGCCCGAATAACCGCCCGACCTATCCGACACAATGGCCAAGTGTCGGATAGGAACGGCAAAATTTTTTGCACTTCTATTGCTTCTTTATCACACATAAGCAAAGTCTCAGGGCATGAAACAGCTCATGGCGGGAGGAGGCGTCGCGCTGATCGGCATTACCCTCGTGCCGCTGCTCTCCGGCCTGTTCGGTTGATTCGGACACTCTGCAAAGCAGAAACGGGCAGTTTTGCTGCCCGTTTACATATAGCACCACAAATATAAATAGCAAAGGAGAATCACATGTCGAAGAGGGCTGCCTATCCGGTAAATCTTTTGAGAACGCTGCGGCTCAACGAAGAGACCGACAGGAATATCGACTATGGTAAGCTAAATGCTGACCAGCTCAAGGGGCTGAACTATGCGCTGTCTGCACTCACGGAGCGAGAAGCGGTTGTATTCCGGCATTATTTCTTGGAGGGAATGGCTCGTGCGAAGATCGCCAAGCATTATTCTCTCCCGGATAGCCGTATCAAGCAGATCATCGACCATGCGCTGCGCAAATTCCGCAAAAATAAAGAATGGCTCTTCTATATCGCGGATGGGTATGAAGCGCGGAGCGAGCTTCTACACCGGCAGCTCCGAACAGAGGAAGAAACCTACTGTGCGTACCGCCGCATCGCAGAGCCGTCGCACCTGTATTATCAGGAACTGCGGGCGCTGAATCTGCCTGCCAGAATCTACCGCGCCTTTGACCGGCATGGAGTAAAAACGGTTCGTGACCTTCTGATTTGTCTATGCTCCACAGCGCGGATCAGAGGCTTAGGCGAGCAGTCGAAGAAAGAAGCGGCGGAGCTGCTTGTCAGCCGCGGTTTTCTCCCGGCAGGCATTATTCTTCCCTGCTGCAATGCCGACGTACCGCGTGTCGATTTGGAGCTGCGTGTGTTCCGTGAATTAAACGCACATAAGTAAATGAGGCAGGCGGCAGCGCCTGCCATACATAGCCGAGCTTCCGGCAGCCTGTCGGATCTCGGCTATTTTTGCGTCCATGGGCGCAGAAGAATATGCGCAGCTCTCATAGCGCTGCGAGAAAGGAGGAAAACCTATTGGATTTGATATGGCAAAAGTTCACAGACTGGCTCAAAGAGGTTCTGGTCGGCGGCGTCATGGACAACCTGACCGGCCTCTTTGATACGGTAAACACAAGAGTCGGAGAAATTGCCGGACAAGTAGGGACAACGCCGCAGGGCTGGAACAGCGGTATCTACAACATGATTCGCTCTATTTCAGATAATGTCATTCTTCCCATAGCAGGGATTATCCTCGCTGTCGTAATGACTATGGAGCTGATCCAGATCATCACGGATAAGAACAACATGCACGATGTAGATACATGGTTCATGTTTAAGTGGGTATTCAAAACGGCCTGTGCGGTGCTGATCGTCAGCAACACTTGGAACATTGTCATGGGCGTGTTTGAGGTGGCACAAAGCGTTGTGAACAGCGCATCCGGCGTGATCGTCGGAAACGTCAACATCGACTTGGCCAGCAATATTGCAGACCTTGAAAGTCGTCTCAACGAAATGGAAGTCTGGTCGCTGCTCGGACTCTGGCTCCAGTCCTTCGTCGTAAAGTTCACCATGAACGCGCTGAACATCTGCATCTTCATCATCATTTATGGCCGTATGATTGAAATTTACCTTGTGACATCTGTTGCGCCGATACCGATGGCGACAGCGATCAACCGGGAATGGGGACAGATGGGACAGAACTATCTGCGCAGCCTGTTTGCATTGGGCTTCCAGGGCTTTATGATCCTTATCTGCGTCGGCATCTACGCTGTTCTGGTACAGAACATGGTCGTCGATACCGACATTTCAAAGGCGATCTGGGGATGTATGGGCTACACGGTGCTCCTGTGCTTTACCCTGTTCAAGACCGGCTCTCTGGCCAAGAGCGTTTTCAACAGCCACTAACGGAGGTGATGATCGTGGCATATGTTCCTGTACCCAAAGACCTGAACGCCGTGAAAACCAAAGTTCTCTTCAACCTGACCAAGCGCCAGCTTATCTGTTTCGGAAGCGGCGCGGCGGTAGGCGTCCCGCTTTTCTTCCTGCTCAGAACCGTCCTTTCCAACAGCGCCGCCGCGCTGTGCATGATCGTTGTCATGCTGCCGTTTTTCCTGCTTGCAATGTATGAAAAGAACGGTCTTCCACTCGAAAAGATCGTAAAGGACATCGTTCAGGTCTGCTTCATCCGGCCCAAGGTCAGGCCGTATGAAACCAACAATTTCTACGCCTGTCTGGAACGGCAGGACATACTGGATAAGGAGGTTTACCGCATTGTCTCAGGCAAAAAAGAAACTAAGCCGCGCCGACAGAAAGCAGATTGAAGCGGCCATCGCCAAAGCGAAAAACGTGGACAAAAAGCACCGGTCGGCGCAGGATTCTATTCCGTTTCAGCGGATGTTCCCTGACGGCATCTGCCGTGTGACGGACAATTACTACACAAAGACCATTCAGTTTCAGGACATCAACTACCAGCTCAATCAGAACGAGGACAAGACGGCAATCTTTGATTCGTGGTGTGATTTCCTCAATTATTTCGACAGCTCCATCCGTTTCCAGCTTTCCTTTGTAAATCTCGCTGCCGATCAGGAGAGCTATTCGGACGCTATCGCCATCCCGCCGAAAAATGATGAGTTCAATCAGCTCCGCACCGAGTACACGAAGATGCTGCAAAACCAGCTCGCCAGAGGCAACAATGGTTTGCAGAAAACCAAGTACATTACATTTGGCGTGGAGGCAGAGAACCTGAAATCTGCAAAGCCGCGGCTGGAGCGTGTGGAGACCGATATCCTGAACAACTTCAAACGTCTCGGCGTACAGGCGGCCTCGCTGGACGGCTATGCGCGGCTCAAACTGATGCACGGCATCCTGCACATGGACGAGCATGAGCCGTTTCACTTCTCGTGGGATTGGCTGGCTCCTTCCGGCCTGTCCGTCAAGGACTTTATCGCGCCCAGCTCGTTCGAGTTCAGAACCGGCAACAGCTTCACGGTCGGGCAGAAATGCGGATGTGCGTCTTTCCTTCAAATCCTTGCTCCGGAACTGAATGACCGGATGCTTGCGGATTTTTTGGAGATGGAAAGCTCCCTCATCGTATCCATGCACATCCGGTCTGTCGATCAGGTGCAGGCCATTAAGACGGTCAAGCGGAAGATCACGGACTTGCAGAAGATGACGATCGAGGAGCAAAAAAAGGCCGTAAGATCAGGCTACGACATGGATATAATTCCGAGCGACCTTGCCACCTATGGCAATGAGGCAAAAAAGCTGCTTCAGGAGCTGCAAAGCCGGAACGAGCGTATGTTCCTGCTGACCTTCATTGTTCTCAACACAGCAAACTCCAAACAGCAGCTCAAGAACAACGTATTTCAGGCAAGCTCCATTGCGCAGAAATACAACTGCTCTCTTGTCCGTCTCGACTTCCGGCAGGAGGAAGGGATGATGAGTTCGCTGCCATTGGGACTGAACCAGATTCCAATACAGCGCGGGCTTACAACCTCCAGCGTCGCCATATTCATTCCCTTTACGACGCAGGAACTGTTCCAGACCGGTAAAGAGGCTCTGTACTGCGGCATCAATGCCCTGAGCAACAACCTCATCATGGTAGACAGAAAGCTCTTGAAGAATCCGAACGGCCTGATTTTGGGTACGCCCGGCTCCGGCAAGAGCTTCAGCGCCAAACGCGAGATCGCCAACGTTTTTCTGGTGACAGACGACGATATCATCATCTGCGATCCTGAAGCCGAGTACGGCGCGCTGGTCGAACGCCTGCATGGACAGGTCATCAAGATTTCTCCCACATCCACGGATTTTATCAATCCGATGGATCTGAACCTGAACTATTCCGAGGACGAAAGTCCGCTGTCGCTGAAATCTGACTTTATCCTGTCGCTCTGCGAGCTGATCGTCGGCGGCAAGGACGGCCTGCTTCCGGTAGAAAAAACCATCATCGACCGTTGTGTGCGGCTGGTCTATCGGGAGTATCTCAACGATCCGCGTCCGGAGAATATGCCGATTCTGGAGGACTTGTACAACGAACTGCGCAGACAGGATGAAAAAGAGGCACAGTACATTGCAACGGCGTTGGAAATCTACGTCACGGGTTCGCTCAATGTGTTCAATCACAGAACGAACGTAGATATCCAAAGCCGCGTCGTCTCCTACGACATCCGTGAACTTGGCAAGCAGCTCAAAAAGATCGGCATGTTAATCGTCCAAGACCAAGTATGGAACAGGGTGACGGTCAACCGCGAGGCGCACAAATCCACCCGCTATTACATCGACGAAATGCATCTTCTGCTCAAGGAGGAACAGACGGCTGCATATACCGTTGAGATTTGGAAGCGGTTTAGAAAATGGGGTGGAATTCCGAGCGGCATCACACAAAACGTCAAAGACCTGCTCTCTTCCAGAGAAGTAGAGAATATCTTTGAAAACTCGGATTACATCTATATGCTCAATCAGGCCAGCGGCGACCGGCAGATTCTCGCAAAGCAACTGAACATTTCCCCGCATCAGCTCTCGTATGTCACGCATAGTGGCGAAGGCGAGGGCCTTTTGTTTTATGGGAATATCATTCTGCCCTTCATCGACCACTTCCCGCGTGATACGGAGCTTTACCGTATCATGACGACGAAGTTGTCCGAGGTTGAAAAGAGGTGATGATTTATGGCGAAACGTGCGCCGCGGTTACAGTTCACAGACGAAGAGCGAGCTTCGCCGGAGCTGACAGCAGCGGCGAAAAAGGCGAATAAGCGCGTAGATAAGCTGGAAAAGGCGGAGGCAAAGATTCCGGTGCGGAAAGTAAAGCAGCGTGTCGTTGATCCTCAAGGGAAAGTCACGACACGCCTTTCTTTTGAAGAGAAGAAGCCACCGTCGAAGCTTGCGCATGGCGCTGACGTGGCTGGAGATTCTGCGCTGCATGGCCTGCATCGGGAGATTCGGAAAAGCAACGACGGGGATAATTCCGGCGTTGACGCTGCAAACGCGTCGGCGGAGACTGCCGAGAGCGCCTACCAGATGGGGCGCAGCACACATCATGCCCATCAGCTCAAGCCGTACCGTGCAGCCCACCGCGCAGAACGCAAGGCAGACAAAACCAATATCAAAGCGCTGAACCGGGAGTTTGAACAGCAGAACGACGGCTTCTCTTCCAATCCGTATTCCCGATGGATGCAAAAGCGAGCTATCAGGAAAGAGTATGCCGCTGCAAAAGCCGGTGGAGCAACCGCTGTCCATGCTTCGGAGATTACGGCAAAAGCCGCTCGGAAGAGTGCGGAAGTCAGCAAAAAAGCAGGCGATTTTATCTCGCGGCACAAGAAGGGATTCCTCGTTGTCGGTCTGATCGCGGCTTTCATTCTCATTTTCACCAACCTGTTCTCGTCCTGCTCTCTCATGTTTCAGGGCGCAACATCCACCATTGCAGCATCGACTTATCCCTCGGAGGATGCGGATATGCTGGCAGCGGAGGCGCAGTACCGCGCCATGGAGGCCGAGCTGCAAAACAAGCTGGACAACTATGAAAATGAGCACGACTACGACGAATACCACTATGAGCTTGACGAAATCGAGCATGACCCGTATGTGCTGATTTCCGCAATCACCGCGCTGATGGGCAGAGAATGGACGATCCGTGAAGTCGGCGGCATCCTCAGTTTCCTGTTTGAAAAACAATATATCCTCACCGAGACCGTCGAAATGGAGGTCAGATATCGCACCGAGACCAGAATCGGCAGCACCATCTATTACGACTACGAGCTTGAAGAGTGGGTCGAAGAAGAATACGAATACGATGTGCAGGTCGAGTACACCTATTACATCTGCACCGTGAAGCTGGAAAACTTCAATCTCAGCCATGTCCCGGTCTACGTCATGTCGCAGGATCAGCTCGCCCTGTATGCTATGTACATGAGCACGCTGGGCAACCGTCCTGACCTGTTCCGCCACTCTGTCTATGTCGGCATGTATTACGGCAGCGAGTACCCAAAGTACGAGATTCCGCCGGAAGCGCTGGAGGATGAACAGTTTGCTGCCATCATCAAGGAAGCGGAAAAGTACCTTGGATTCCCGTATGTCTGGGGCGGCAGCTCGCCGTCTACGTCCTTCGATTGCTCCGGCTTCGTTTCCTACGTCTACAACAACTGTGGGCTCGGCTGGGATTTGGGACGCCGGAGCGCAGAGGGTCTGCGCAGCGCCTGCGCCTATGTCTCACCGGCAAACGCGAAACCCGGAGACTTGATCTTTTTCCAGGGGACGTATGACACCCCCGGCGCATCCCACGTCGGCATTTATGTGGGAAATAATACCATGTTGCACTGCGGCGACCCAATTCAGTACAGCAGCATTTCTTCATCTTACTGGCAGCAGCATTTCTATCAATTTGGCCGTCTGCCGTCGCCATAAGGAGGAACTATGAACCCGAAAATCAGCAAACTCAAAGTAGAACGTGCAAAGAACGACAGCCGGATCGCATCGCTCCAGTCCCGTAACCGCGAGATCGACGAAGAGATCATCAAACTGGAGAACGAAGATATCGTCGGCCTTGCCCGCGCCACCGGCATGACGATGGAAGAACTGGCGCAGCACCTCATGCACATCAAAAAAGGCGGTTCGCCTTTCAACGGACAAATGAAGGAGGATATGACAAATGCATCTGAAGAAGCGTAAGAAAAATCCGTATCTGCTCCGCAGCATCGCGCTCATTCTCTGCCTTGCGCTGGTGTTGTTCACAATGACCGGCATGGCCGTTGCCGAGGATACAATCGAGCCTGTCCCCGACGCGGCAGCAGACGAGATCGACATGGCGGGTACAGAGCCGGAAGCGACCCCTGCGCCCGGCGAAGAGCCGCCTGCGGAAAACATTACAGAGCCTGACCCGGAAACGCCGGAGGAACAGCCGCCTGAACAGCCCGAAGAGCCTGCACCGGAGGCAGAATATGTGCTGGAGGCTGATATTCCCTATGGATGGCACAACGAGGCTGTGACGATTACCGTCCGAATCGCAGACAAAAACAGCGTCGGCTGGGCAAAGGTCGAAGCAGCATACAGCAATGAGGACGGTGCCGAGCGCATTGATGTAACGGAAGAACTGAATGAATACGGATACTTGGAACTCACGATGCCGGACAACGGCACCGTGTTTTTCTTTGTCACCGATCCGATGGACGTTGAGCACGAACTGCCTTTGGACGTGTACTGCATGGACTTTGAAGCGCCGGTGATACGCGCCGGTATCAACGGTACGCTTCTGCGCGTGGAAGCCTATGATGAGCTTTCCGGTGTAGCGGCAATTTTCGTAAATGATGCGCTTTACACGACGCTGGATAACGGCGAGCTGAACGTCTGCATTGATAACCTGACGGACAACGCCTATCTCTACATCGACGCACTGGACAATGCCGGGAACTGGACGGATTACATCGTACTTGACAACCCGTTCTACGAAGAAGCAGAGCCGGAGCCGACGCCTACACCCACACCTGCGCCCACGCCGACGCCGGATACCGGTAGCGATCAGCACGACGAGCATTGTCCCGCAGATTGCGACTGCCGCAAGAATAATACGTCCGGCAGCGGCTCCGGCAGCTCGTCCGGTAGCGGCGGCAGCAGTAAAAATGCAGGCTCGTCTGCACAGACGCCTACTTCTACCACGGAGCCGATCACAAAAGAGAGCGGCACCGGTTTTACGCAGAACGGAAATTCTGTTACGCGCGATCTGCTTTATGACAAGTACAGCAACAAGCAGTTTATCACCATTGAGACCCGCAACGGCGAAACATTCTATCTGGTGATCGACTATGATAAGCCGCTGGATGAGGACGGCGAGCGTTACGAGACCTATTTTCTGAATCTTGTGGACGAAGCCGATCTGCTGGCGCTGATTGATGGTGAAAAGACCATTCCGGTCTGCTCCTGCACGACGAAGTGCGAGGCCGGAGCTGTCAACACTTCCTGTGAGGTCTGCAAAACGAACATGGTAGAGTGTACCGGCAAGGAGAAAGTCGTCGAAAAGACGCCGGACACCACGCCTGAGCCGGAACCGGAACCCGAAAAGAAATCCGGCAGCCGCGGACTTGCCATTGCTGCTCTGCTGGTAGTCCTCGGCGGCGGAGGTGTGCTTTACTGGTTCAAGCTCCGCAAGAAAAAGCCGGATACCAAGGGGCCGGTCGATCTTGACGACTATGACTACGGCGAAGAGGATGACGGCGAGGAATACGAGACGGAGCCGGATGAAGCCGAGACTGCGGATACGCCAGAGGATACAGAATAAGAGGTAATGAATATGGGTAATGCGTATAAGCTGGTGATTTCGGAAAAGCCCTCTGTGGGCAAGTCCATCGCCACCGTCCTTGGAGAAAATGAGCGCAAGGACGGCTATTTTATGGGCAGCGGCTACATCGTGTCCTGGTGCTTCGGGCATCTGGCGGAGCTGGCCGAAGCCGCTGCCTACGACGAAAAGTATGCCAAATGGCTCTACGAAGATCTTCCGATCCTGCCGGAAAGCTGGCAGTATTCCGTTTCCAGAGATAAGGCCAAGCAGCTCACGCTGCTTGGCTCTCTGATGCACCGCGCCGATGTCTGTGAGGTCATCAATGCCTGCGACGCCGGGCGCGAGGGTGAGTCCATTTTCCGTACTGTCTATATGCTCAACAAATGCGACAAGCCCATGAAACGGCTCTGGATTTCTTCAATGGAAGATGCAGCCATCCGCAAAGGCTTTGCCAATCTCAAAGACGGCAGCGCATACGATAATCTCTATGCGTCAGCGCTTTGCCGCAGCAAGGCCGACTGGCTGGTAGGTATCAACGCCACACGGCTGTTCTCTGTGCTGTACCACCGCACATTGAACATTGGCCGCGTCATGTCGCCAACGCTGGCGCTGATCGTACAGCGGGAAACGGAGATCGACGCTTTCAAGCCGGAACCGTTCTATACGGTCACGCTGGGACTGCCGGGATTTGATGCCGGCAGCGAACGCATGAAAAGCAAAACGGATGCCGAGGTTTTGAGCCAGTCCTGCGCCAATCAGGATGCTGTGGTCACAAAGCTGGAGCGCAAGAGAAAATCCGAAAAACCGCCCGCCCTTTATGACCTCACCACCTTGCAGCGCGACGCCAACCGGATTCTCGGCTTCACCGCCCAGCAGACGCTGGATTATCTCCAGAGCCTTTATGAAAAGAAGCTCTGCACCTATCCCCGCACCGACAGCCGGTATCTGACAGCAGATATGGCGGACAGCTTGCCTGCGCTCATTCAGCAGGTCGCTGACGTACTTTCTACCGCAAAGGGGCACACGCTCCATATGGACGTGAGCCGCGTTGTCAACGACAAAAAGGTTTCCGATCACCATGCCGTCATTCCTACCGCTAATTTCAAAGAAGCCGCGCTTGCCGGTCTGCCTGCCGGAGAGCGTGCCGTGCTGGAGTTGGTGGCGCTGCGTCTGATCTGTGCGGTCGCAATGCCCTATGCGTACACCGAGACGGTCGTTGCGTTGGAGTGTGCCGGTCACAGCTTCACGGCAAAAGGCCGTGTCATTGACGATCCCGGCTGGCGTGTGTTTACGAAAGGCACCGAGGAAAACACGGATAATCCCAACGCGCTCCCCGCCATAGAGGAAGGCCAGTCATTCAAGGTCGCAGCGTCCGGCGTCAAAGAGGGCAAAGCCACGCCGCCCAAACGCTTCACGGAGGACACGCTGCTCTCTGCAATGGAGGTAGCCGGTGCAAAGGAAATGCCCGAAGATGCCGAACGCAAGGGGCTTGGGACGCCTGCTACCCGCGCGGCCATTCTGGAAAAGCTGGTAGCTACTGGCTTCGTGGAACGCAAAAAGAGCAAAAAGGTCGTCAATCTGATCCCAACCCACGCCGGTGTCTCCCTGATTACTGTGCTGCCGGAGCAGCTTCAGTCGCCTTTGATGACAGCCGAATGGGATCATCGCTTGAAAGAGATCGAGCGCGGCGAAGAATCCCCGGACGCCTTTATGCAGGGCATCCGCGATATGGTCTGTGAGCTGGTCAAGACCTATAAAACGGTGTTGGGAGCCGATGTGCTGTTCCCGTCCGGAAGAACGGTCGTCGGCAAATGCCCACGCTGCGGCGGCGATGTTACCGAGAGCAAAAAGGGCTATTTCTGCGAAAAGCAGAATTGCCGCTTTGGTCTTTGGCGCGACAACAAGTTCCTCGTATCCAAGAAAATCAACCTGACAAAGAAAATGGCATCGGCGCTGCTGAAGGACGGCAAGACGTATGTCAGCGGCATTTTCTCTGAAAAAACAGGGAAAAGCTATGACGCTTATGTCCGCCTTACAGACGACGGGCAGCACATTTCCTATCAGTTGGAGTTCAATCGGGAGGACAGAAAATGAAGCTGGAACCGTCTGAACGGGAGACCATCATCCTTTTTTCTGACGCCGATGATACGGCCAGCGTCTATACCTTTGACAAAAAACTGAAAGACCGTCTCAAGGAGCTGCACCGGAGGCAGCCGGATAAAATCTATCCCGCAAGCAGCGGGCACACCGGCGCTGTGAGTTATATCGTGCCGAAAAACTGCGTTTCCATCCGGGAACCGTACAGCGAGGAGCGCCGCCGCGCCGCCAGCGAACGCGCCAAAAAAGCAGGCTGCAAGCCTCCTATCCGGCATGCAGCACCCAAATCCGAATAACGCCCACGCCCCTGCAAGAACTTACGCTTTCTTGCAGGGGCGCGTGTAATTTAGGGACTCATATCCCGGAAAGGAGCGTACTATGGCAGAAAAGCAGTCCAACAAGGACAGGCTCAAAGAAATCACCGACAGCATTGAAAAAGGGATTCAGGAGCTGTTTCAGAGTGAGAAATACCGGCAGTATCTTCGCACTATGAGCCGCTTCCACAAGTACAGCGTCAACAACACCATGCTCATTTATATGCAGAAGCCGGATGCTACTGTTGTTGCCGGTTTTAACAAGTGGCGCGATCAGTTTGGACGCAATGTGCTGAAAGGCGAAAAGGGCATCAAGATCATTGCCCCGACACCCCTCAAAAAGAAAATCGAAGAAGCAAAGCTTGACCCAGATACCAAGCTCCCCATGCTGGATAATGACGGCAAGGTCATCATGGAAGAGAAAGAAATCAAGATTCCGATGTACAAGCCGGTCACGGTTTTTGATGTGAGCCAGACCGAGGGCAAGCCCCTCCCGCAGCTTGCTTCCGATCTTACCGGCAACGTGCAGAATTATGAGATTTTCATGGAGGCTGCAAAGCGCAGCGCGCCGGTGCCGGTTTTCATGGAGGACATGACCGGCATGGACGGATATTTCGACGACGAAAATCGTCGCATTGCTGTCCGCACCGGTATGAGCGAGGTGCAGACGGTATGCGCGGCAATTCACGAGATCGCGCACTCCCTTCTGCACGGCAGAGATGATGTTGGTGAAAAATATGAGCAGATCGAGCTGTTTGAGGAACCTGCTCTATTTTCCAATGGCCGCATCGACAGAGATAAGCTGCCCGAAGGTCTGTATGCGTATGATCTGCGCGGCTCCGACGATGATCCGGGACTGCCCGTGACCATTCAGGAGCATGTTGTTGTCAATCATGCAGCGACCGTCATTACGGCGACACCCATAGACCTGACGGATGCAGGGTATCTTCCGTTGGGCGAGGACGGCCTGAATTTCTTAGGTGGAGAGCAGACCGTGAAAGGGTTTCTGCACGAGCAGTTCCCGGAAAAGGCAAAAATCTCCCGCAACACCGAGGAAGTACAGGCTGAGAGCATTTCCTACGCCGTCTGCGCCTATTTCGGCATTGAGACCGGCGAGAACAGCTTCGGCTACATCGCCACATGGTCAAAGAATAAGAAACTGCCGGAGCTGAAAGCCTCGCTGGAGACCATCAACCGCACGGCATCCGGCCTGATTACGGATATCGACCGCAACTATGCGGAAATCTGCAAAGAGCGTGGTATTGAACGTCCCAAAGAGCCGGAATATGAGCTTGTCACAATTCCACCCTCCCGTGAAGATGCAATGGCATTTGCTTCCGACTACATGGTGCTGCTTGAAACCAGCGCTGCACACTCAGATTTTGCATCGGTCGATCAGGTCGCAGACAGCATTTGCCGGAACGATGCGCAGTCCATCCATGACAAGCTGGAAAGCCTTGTTGAAGCGGAGGATGATTCCGGTGTTTATCGCGGTGCGGTTGAACTGCTTGAACGGTTCAGCGGTCTTTTCCGCAAAGAGTGGCAGGCAAAAGAAGTGCAGGACACAGAAAAGCTCTACATGGTAGACAACGAGAAATATATCCATGTCCAGCGCAGCGATACCGGCATTGACTACACCATCTATGATGCCGGTTCTGCAAAGGCGCTGGACGGCGGAGTGTTGGACGACACAGGCCAGCGACTGTCTGTCGCGGCGCTGGAGATTTGCAAGCTCCACAATGTTGGAGATGCCGCGCCGATCCGTCTTGTTCCGCTGGAGCTGCTGAACAACTTGCAGGATGCGAACGAACAGTCCGTTGCCTTCGGAGAACAGATTACGGAAGCAGCGGTAAAGCCCGATGTTGTCGATGCGCTGCCGGATATCCCGCAGCTGGAGCAGGACTATCCCATGCCAGACCCAAGCGTGGATTTTGCGCAGATGTATCAGTTTGGCTATATGGACGGAAATACCATGCTGCCGCTCTCCAAAGAACGCGCGAAAGAGCTGTTTATGCAGGACGTTCCTGTGTTCATGCTTTATGCGGACAGCACAGAGGAAATGGCGCTGGATATGGAGGATATCGAGGCGCACCCCGGCATGTACGGTATTGAGAAAAACGAGTGGGATATGATGCGCGGTGTTGATCCGCAGGCCGCACAGCAGGAAGCGGAAAAACGCTTCCTTGATACCGCGCAGGATGCCTATCTCATCTACCAGATCAAGACGGACGAAGCATACCGCGGCTTCCGTTTTGAAGGCACAGAGCATCTCAAGCAGCACGGCATTGAAATTGAGCGCTCCAATTACGATGCCGTCTATACCGGGAAACTTCCTGTTGGCAGCGACACCGAAGATTGTCTGAACAACCTGTTCTTCACTTTCAACTACAACCAGCCTGCCGATTTTCAGGGTCACTCCATGAGTGTCAGCGATATCGTTGCCCTGAAGCAAAACGGCGTGGTATCCTGCCATTACGTTGACCACTTCGGCTTCAAGGAAGTGCCGAACTTTCTCCAACTGGAAAATTATCTGAAAAACGCAGAGATGGCAATGGAAGATGATTACGGCATGATCGACGGCATCATCAACAACGGCCCCAAACAGACCGTTGCGGAGCTGGAAGAGCAGGCAAAAAACGGTACGCCGATCTCCTTAATGGATTTGGCCGAAGCGGTTCATCGGGAACGTCAGGAGCGAGAGCAACCGCGCAGAGAGGAAAAGTCTGAAAAGCCCTCTGTACTTGCCCGGCTGAAGCTGCCAGCGGAATCTGACAGTAGAGACGCGCGGAGCGCACCGAAGCGCAGCGCAGAAAGGGAGTTATGATATGAACACTTTTAACTTTGAGGAAATCAACCTGATGTGCATCTACAATACCGGCACTCGCACCGGTCTGATGCAGGAGCTGACCGCCATGCGCGGGCATTTGGAGCCAGACGAAACCGAACTGCGGGAACTGACCGACAGAGTCTTGCATAAGCTGGACGGCATCACCGACGAGCAGTTTGCAGAACTGGAGCTGCTGCCGGACTTTGATATAGACGAATAAGGGAAAAAGCAGAAACGAGAGCAATTTTTGGTTGCTCTCGTTTTTGCTGTTGCTATTCTATTGAAGAAAAATGCGGATGCCCGCAAAAATTTTTAATAAGTGGTTGTAAAACAGCCTCGCGCGGGGTATAATGCTATTGAAGAAAAATGCGGATACCTGCAAAAATTTTCAATAGGAGGCATGAAAGTATGGTCGTGAAAAGAGACATCTACCTGAACAAGCTCATCAGCAAGAAGCACAACGGCCTTATCAAGGTCGTCACCGGGGTTCGCCGGTGTGGGAAATCCTATCTGCTGTTCAACCTTTTTAAGGAACATCTTCTTTCCGAAGGAGTAGACAAAAAGCACATCATAGAAATCGCTTTTGATGCTTTTGAAAACAAGCAGTTTCAAGACCCTTATGTGCTGATGCCGTATCTGAAAGAGCAGATCGCAGATGACGGAATGTACTATGTGCTGCTTGATGAGGTGCAGCTTTTGGGCGAGTTCGAGGCTGTCCTCAACAGCCTTATCCGTATGGAAAATGTTGATGTATATGTGACTGGCAGCAACGCCAGATTTCTGTCTAAGGATGTCATCACGGAGTTTCGTGGCCGTGGCGATGAGATTCATATGTTCCCACTCAGCTTTTCCGAATTCATGTCGGTTTACCCCGGTACGAAGCAGGATGGATGGAACGAGTATATGCTTTACGGCGGGCTTCCGCTTGTCCTCCGTTTTGAAAAGCCGGAAGAAAAAATTGCTTTTCTAAAATCGCTCTTTGAAGAGACTTACATTTCAGATATTGTTGGCAGGCACAAAATTCGCAACCGTGCCGAGCTGGAAGAGCTGTTGAATATTCTTTCTTCTTCTATCGGCTCTCTCACCAATCCGAACAAGCTGTCAGCCACCTTCAAAAGCGTCAAGAAAAAGACGATCAGCAATGCGACCATTACCAGATATATCGAATATCTGTGTGATGCGTTCCTAATTGACAGCGCAGTACGTTATGATGTCAAGGGAAAAAAGTATATCGACACCCCGGTTAAATACTATTTCACCGATATGGGACTTCGCAACGCGCAGCTGAACTTCCGTCAGTTGGAGGAAACTCACACGATGGAGAACATCATTTTCAATGAGCTGAAAATCAGAGGCTTCAATGTAGATATAGGCATTGTGGTGGTAAACGGCAGAGGCAAAGATGGAAGCAGCGTCCGCAAGCAGTATGAAATAGATTTCGTATGCAACAAAGGTTCCAAGCGCTACTATATTCAGTCGGCTTACGCTATCCCGGATCAGGCAAAAATGGAACAGGAACAGCGCTCCTTGATGATGACTGGCGACGCTTTCAAGAAAATCATTATTACCAAAGATGCACCGGCACCGTACTATAACGAAAGCGGTGTGCTGATTATGAGCATCTTTGATTTCATGCTGAATCCAGACAGCCTGGATCTGTAAATAGATTATCAGTTTAAAAGAGAAAGCGTCCCGTTTCCTATATAGGATTCGGGACGCTTTCGTAGATAACGCGCCCTACATAGAGCACCCAATTTCGGGTGCTCTAATTTTTTGCCCAAAGGAGGTATGGTCATGCCGAGTAATTATCAGGCATACAGGGAAATGGCGGACGTTGCGGCGCGGCAGCTTACGCACAGCTATCAAAGCTGGACGCAATTTCTGGACACAGCTGCGCGGCTCTATAAGTACCCTTATCACGAGCAGCTTATGATCCATGCGCAGCGTCCGGATGCAACGGCGTGTGCAGAGTACGACTTCTGGAATGAAAGAATGGGGCGGTACATCCGCCGTGGTTCTAAGGGTATCGCACTTATAGACACAAGCGGCCAGAAGCCGCAGCTGCGATACGTCTTTGACGTGGCCGACACCGGCGAACGGGAACACTCGCGCCCCGTGCATCTCTGGCAGTTCCGCGCAGAGCATGAGGATGTCGTTGCCGCTGCGCTGGAGCAGAGCTACGGTGTGTCCGGCAGCAACGGCATTGTCGAGCAGATGGAATCAGCCGCCACCCAGCTTGCAAGAGAATATTGGGCAGATCACAAGCGGGATATTCTCCACAACATTGACGATTCCTATCTTGACGGATATGATGAGTTCAACACCGAGGTACAGTTCCGAAACGCTGCAAAAGCCAGCATCACCTATATGCTCATGAGCCGATACGGATTGGAGCCGGAAGCCTACATGGAACCGGAAGATTTTATGCCCGTGTTCGACTTCAACACACCGGCTGCGGTTGCGGCGCTGGGCACGGCGGTCAGCGAGATCAGCCAGCAGGTACTCAGACAGATAGAAGTTGCCATCCGAAATTATGAGCGCGAAAGGAGCCAGAAAAATGACCGAATTGACTTACACGAAGAACGGAGATTACCGGATTCCCGACCTGAAGCTGAGCGAGGAGCCGGGGAGCAAGCCCCTGGGCAAGTACGGGATGCTGCGGAAGACGTACCTTCAGGAGCATCGTCCCATCCTCTGGAACCAGATGATCCTGTCCGAGACGCTGTTTCCGCACCTGCGGGAGATCGACGAGACGGCGCACCGGAGGCTGGAACAGATGATGCCGGTACTGATGCAGTCGGCGGGCGTGACGGAAGCGCTGAAAGCCAGCGACCCATTGACGTGGGTGGGGCTGATGAACAGCTGCAAGGCACGGGCGGAAGAGACCATTCTGAACGAGCTGGTGTACAACTGACCAATGACGCGCCGGAAGCAGAACCGGCGCAGCCCACAGCGGCATATCAGATGAGCCTGTTTCCTACGGAAGCGGAACAAATTGCGTATATCGACACAGCGGAGAGCGTTAATTCTACGCCCTCCGCTTTTTCTATGTTCATTTCTCAGGATGATATTGACCACATCCTGCGCACGGGCGGTAATGCGGATGAAGCACGCATGAAAATTGCCGCTGAGTTCTCCAAGCAAAAGCCCATAGAGGATCGCGCGGCATTTCTCAAAAATCTCTACTATGGCGGCAATGGTCTGATTACGGAAAACGGCAGGCTTTCCGCATGGTATGGCGACGATGGCGTCCACATTGCAAATGGCGATGCGTCGCGGCATCTTCGTTCTGCCCAAGTGATAAGCTGGACGGACGCAGCAGAGCGTATTGAGGCGCTACTGGACGGCGGCGCATTTGCAACTAATCTTGAAGTCACGGAAGCCCCACGCTACGAGCGGCTGAGTATCGCCGTTGCGGTCTGGAACCTTTACCACGATTTTTCGGATGAAGCAAAAGCGCAGGGGTATCTGTCCTGCTTGGGCAATATCCACAGCACCAATTTCCCGGAGGAAACGGAGCGTCTGACGGACGATCTGCTAAATCCGGAGTTCCGGGAGCAGCTTCTGGCGGAATACAGAGTATTCCTTGATGCCTACCGCGAGAACCGGGAGCTTTTACGGTTCCATTTCCACCGCCCGCAGACGCTTCTTACACGCATGGGAGATCTGGCGTTGCCGCGCAAAGAATATCACTCCGATATGGCGGCTGTTCCGGAGACCGGCCGGTTTATCACCGAAGATGAAATTGCGGCTTCTCTTGCGAACGGAAGCGGCTTTGAGGGTGGAAAGACCCGCATCTATGAGTTTTTCCAGACTCCGCACACGACAAAAGAGAGCGCTGATTTTCTGAAAAAGGAATACGGCATCGGAGGACGCACCCATGCTGTATCCAGAGAAAGCGGCAGCTACGAAGATCACGGCAGCAAAGGCATCACGCTGAAAAAAGCGGGCTGTGCAGATGTTCAGATGAATTGGAACAAGGTCGCTTCGCGCATCTCGGAGCTGGTTCGGTTGAACCGCTACCTTACGCCGGATGAGCAGGCAGCCTATGACAAGGAAATGGCGCAGGACGCCATGCGGAACGCGGTTTATAACGACTATAACGACGTAAAGGCGGCGCACCCCGATGAAATTGTGCTGTATCAGGTTGGGGACTTCTTCGAGCTGTATGGCGAGGATGCGCGGGCAGTTGCGGATGATCTCAGTCTTGAACTGACGCGCCGCAATTTGGAGGGCGCTGGCTGTGTTACTATGTGCGGCTTCCCCGCAAACGATTTGGGCAAATACGTTGAAAAGCTGCGGGAAAAGCATGATGTAACGATTTCGCGCGTTGGCGATTCCAACCATGAACACACGGCATATACGATTCCGTCCATTGACCATGAGGCCGAAAATGCCATCAATGCTTATGAAGCAGAGTTCGGTGCGGATGGCACAAGAGTGTTTCGAGAACCCGCCGAACCGCCGCAGCCGAGCTTGCAGGAGCTTTTTGAGCAGTATAAGCTGAGCGTCGGCAACGCGCTTCTCAAAGATGAGGCATTCGTCAATGCCTGTCAAAACTCTGACCGGGAAAACGCCTATCTGGAGGGTGAAGCCGCCGTCGCGCGTATTGTAACGGCATCCGAAGATATGCAGCTCGCAAAGCTGTATTTCGATATGCCGACGTTCCACGACCGCATGAACAGCGAATTGCTCAATGAGATGTATCCCACGCTGGCAACGATGGTCGAGCCGCCGCCCTACAAGATCACGCAGGAAAACATCGACGATGCCCTGCGGGAATGGCACGACGACCTGAAAGGCAAGCACGAAGTCGTATTGTATATGCAGAAGCATGGGCGAGAACGCGCGACTGCCGCATGGCTGGCTGCAAAATACGGCTGGAATGATAGTAAAATGCCCATGACGATCACGTTCGGAGACGCTGAACCGGTGGTACTCACATGGGCGCAGGTACAGCGTCGGGTGGCGCAGCTCATCCGCGAGGATAAATTCTACAACGAGAATGAACGGCTGCGGCTGGTTGCGCCCGACCGGTACTCTATTCGGCTGCATCCGAACGAGGGCGGCATCACCGGCATTTGGGATGAGGTTCGGGAGCAGTTCTGCGGAGAAGGGGGACAAACGCTCCGCTTTACAGAGCAGCATAATGCTGTTGCCTATCTGGATAGTATCAAGCGCGATATGGGAATTGAGCCATCCACGCCAGCGTTCACAACGCCGCTTGGCTACACTTATCATATTGGGGACAGTATTTCATCCATTGAGACGGATAGCACGGAAGCTGTTGGGGTCATTGCTCGTGTAGATGAAGAACACGTCTGGCACACATTGCCGGACGCACCCAAACAGGGGCCTGTCAGCATCGACCGCAATTCCTTTGAACGATATCTCGACACTCGGTATTTCGAGATTTCCGTGCAGGCACCGCAGCGAGATATTGCCGCAGAACGAACAGATCAGCCAGCACCGGAACTGCTGCAAGTGGTTCAAGACCTTGTGGGGCAGCGTGTAGAAATTGACGGTACGCTCTATACTATTGATTCCGCAGATGAAACTGTCGCGCATCTCAGCGCCGTTTCATTCTCTGGCGAGGGCAATCACGAACCCGAACACAGAACCGAGCCGATTTCCACCGTCCTCACACGAATCGCAGATCAGGGCCGTGAACTTGCGCCGAATGTTTCAGCCTATCAGGTGCTTCGGACGGAGCATCCCGAAAAGCTCGTTGGTGTTCGTGTCGGGGAGCGGCTGCTTTTTTATGGCTCGGATGCTGAACGCGCCGCCAGCGCCTTGAATCGCCGCCTGCTGCAACGCGATATTCCCGGCATGGGGGAAGCTGCTGTTACCGGCTATGATTTTGGGCAATGGGCAAGCGCCGCAAAGCGGCTGTTGGAGCACGGTCACAGCTTCGCGTTTGCGCAGCCGGACGAAAACGGCAGCTATGAGATCATCAACGAGGCTGATGTCAAGGATTATATCCCCATTGGCATGGAACTGGAGATCGACGGACGGAAATTCGTCATTGACAGCGTGAATTTCGGCGCGGATGAAGTATCTCTGCGTGATGTGACTTTTCAAAACAGGCAGGGCTTTCCCATCTTCCGCACCGAACACGTCGCATTTGTGCGCTCGATTGTGGAAGAACAGGAAGAGCCGCAGCCCGTCACTACGCCCGTCGCGTTCTATCCTGCCGATAAAACACATCTGCCCTACGATATAGAAATCCAAACGCTCCACGTCCCGGAGCCGGAGCACACCCCGCCCTCTATGAGCGAAGAAGAAACGCTGATTCTGGAGCATGAAGGCCGCGCAGCACTTTCGGAAATGGGCGAGCTTGTGCCTGATCTTGATGATGCCATCTCACAGGCCGAGATAGACGAACCTCCCGCTGCGGTATCCATCCCCATTAACGGTGAGTGGCAGGACTTTCCCAGCGCTGCCGCGGCAGAGCAGGCCGCTTATGCCGACTTCAAAGCGGCAAGCCACCGTAACGCACAGAATTTCCACATCACCGATGATGCCCTCGGCGTCGGTGGTGCAAAAACCAAGTATCAGGCAAATATCAACGCCATCCGGCTGCTGAAACATCTGGAGGCCGAGGGCTTGCAGGCCAGCGCAGAGCAGCAGCAAGTCCTCTCCCGCTACGTCGGCTGGGGCGGCCTTGCGGATGCCTTTGATGAAAGCAAGCAGAATTGGGCAGCGGAGTTTCGGGAGCTGCGTGAGCTGCTGACACCGGAGGAATATGCTGCCGCGCGTGCATCCACGCTGAACGCTCACTACACCAGTCCTACCGTTATCAAAGCGATCTATGAAGCGATCGGCAATATGGGCTTCCAGACCGGCAACATTCTGGAGCCGTCGATGGGTGTCGGCAATTTCTTCGGCTGTCTGCCGGAAGCAATGCAGGGCAGCAGGCTCTACGGCGTGGAGCTGGACAGCATCACCGGCAGGATCGCAAAGCAGCTCTATCCCAAGGCAGATATCACCGTTGCAGGTTTCGAGACAACAGACAGAAAAGATTTCTATGACCTTGCCATCGGCAATGTCCCGTTCGGCCAGTATCAGGTAGATGACCGGGCTTATAACAAGCTCGGATTTTCCATTCACAACTACTTCTTTGCCAAGGCTCTCGACCAGGTGCGTCCGGGCGGTGTCGTTGCTTTTGTGACCTCACGCTATACGATGGACAGCAAGGACAGCAGCGCCAGAAAGTACATGGCCGAACGCGCCGAGCTGCTGGGCGCGATTCGCTTGCCCAACAATGCGTTCAAGGCCAATGCCGGTACGGATGTTGTTTCGGATATCATTTTTCTTCAAAAGCGTGATCGCCCCATCTCCGTTGAGCCGGATTGGGTACACCTCGGCCAGTCGGAAAATGGCTTCGCCATCAACAATTACTTCGCAGAGCATCCGGAAATGGTGTTGGGAACCCAATCTTCGGAGAGCACACAGTACGGCAAGCAGGATTATACCGTCCTGCCGGTTGAGGGGACGGATTTGGGGGCGCAGCTCCATGCAGCGGTGCAGAATATCGCCGGAGAATACCGTGAAGCAGAACTCCCCGACCTCGGCGAAGAAGAGCAGATTCAAGACACCATCCCGGCAGACCCGAACGTAAAGAATTACAGCTACACCATCGTAGACGGTGAAGTGTATTACCGCGAAAACAGCGTCATGGTGAAACCGGACTTGAACGCCACGGCCAAGGAACGTGTCAAAGGCATGGTGGGATTGCGGGAGTGTGTGCAGAAGCTCATCGGGCAGCAGATGGATGGCTTCATTTCCGATGAGACCATCCGGCAGACGCAGCAGGAGTTGAATACGCTCTATGACGCCTATACCGCCAAATATGGACTTATCAATTCCCGCGCCAACAGTCTGGCTTTTGCGGATGACAGCGCGTATTTTCTGCTCTGCTCTTTGGAGATTCTGGACGAGGACAATAACCTGAAGCGCAAGGCAGATATTTTCACCAAGCGCACGATCAAGCCGCACGAAGTTGTGGCCTCTGTGGATACGGCGTCGGAGGCGCTGGCGCTGTCGATCTCTGAAAAAGCCCGTGTGGATCTTGATTATATGTCCTCACTCACAGGCAAGGATGATGAGACGCTGGTCGCAGAGCTGACCGGCGTTATTTTCTTTGACCCTGTGGAACGGCAATGGCAGACAGCAGACGAATACCTCTCCGGCAATGTCCGCGAGAAGCTGCGCATCGCATGCAGCTACGCCGCTCCCGGATTTCCCAAAGACGGCCTTGCGGACTACGCTGCCAATGTAGCGGCTTTGGAGCGGGCGCAGTCCAAGGATCTGGATGCTTCGGAAATTGAAGTACGCCTCGGCGCGACTTGGATCGACAAAGAGTATATCCGGCAATTCATGTTCGAGTTGTTTGAGCCGGCGTTTTATGCGCGGCGCAGTATCGACGTCAGCTACTCGGAATATACCGCCGAATGGAATATCAAAGGAAAGAGTGCGGTCGGGTACGGCGATATCAACGCCACTATGACCTACGGCACAGACCGTGCCAATGCGTATCGGATTCTGGAGGACACGCTGAATCTGCGCGATGTGCGTATCTACGATACCATCAAGGACGCAGACGGCAAAGAGCGCCGCGTACTGAACTCCAAGGAGACGACGCTTGCCCAGCAGAAGCAGCAGGCCATCAAGGACGCCTTTCAGGACTGGATTTGGAAAGACCCGGATCGGCGTCAGACGCTGGTACAGAAATACAATGAATTGTTTAATTCCACGCGCCCGCGGGAATATGACGGAAAACACATCACCTTCTCCGGCATGAACCCGGAGATTCATCTTCGTGAGCATCAGCTAAACGCTGTTGCTCACATTTTGTATGGTGAAAACACGCTGCTTGCACACGAAGTTGGCGCAGGAAAAACGTTTGAAATGGTGGCCGCCGCTATGGAAAGCAAACGCCTCGGCCTCTGCCAAAAGCCGATCTTCGTCGTCCCGAACCACCTTACGGAACAATGGGCATCCGAGTTCCTGCGGCTTTATCCCTCGGCCAATATTCTTGTCACCACACGGAAAGATTTTGAAACCCGCAACCGCAAAAAGTTCTGTGCCAGGATCGCTACCGGCGACTATGATGCCGTTATCATCGGCCATTCGCAGTTTGAGAAGATTCCGGTTTCCAAAGAACGTCAGGAAGCTTTGCTGCAAGAGCAGATTTGGGAAGTCCAAGAGGGTCTGGAAGAGCTGAGAGCCAGCAACGCCGAACGCTTTACTATCAAAAGCCTTGAGCGGACAAAAAAGAATCTGGAACTCAAGCTCAAAAAGTTGCAGGACACGACCCGCAAGGATGATGTCATCACGTTTGAGCAGCTCGGCGTAGACCGGCTCTATGTAGACGAGGCGCACAGCTTCAAGAACTTGTTCCTTTATACGAAGATGCGGAATGTGGCCGGCCTCTCTACCACCGATGCGCAGAAATCCTCCGATATGCTCCTGAAATGCCGGTACATTGATGAGATCACCGGCGGAAAGGGCATCGTGTTTGCAACCGGCACGCCGGTGTCGAACTCCATGACGGAGCTGTACACCATGATGCGGTACCTCCAGCATGATATGCTTCAGCGCAAGCACCTGACGCATTTCGACTGCTGGGCATCCACCTTTGGTGAGACGACGACCGCCATTGAGTTGGCACCGGAAGGCACAGGCTACCGAGCCAGAACGCGGTTTTCAAAGTTCTTCAATCTGCCGGAGCTGATGCAGCTCTTCCGGGAAGCAGCTGATATCAAAACCGCAGATCAGCTTCATCTGCCGACACCGACACCGGTTTATCACAACGTCGTGGCGCAGCCGACAGAAATTCAGAAAGGCATGGTGCAGGAGCTTTCCGAGCGTGCCGCAAAAGTCCATGCGAGGATCGTGGATGCGAGCGTGGACAATATGCTGAAAATTACATCGGACGGCAGGAAGCTGGGGCTTGACCAGCGTGTCATCAATCCTGATCTGCCTGATGAAGCAGACAGCAAAGTCAACCGATGCGTAGACAACATTTTCCGTATCTGGCAGGACGGTCAGGCAGATAAGCTCACGCAGCTTGTGTTCTGCGATCTTTCCACTCCGAAGGCACCCGCACCCACATCCAAAGCGGCAAAGGCCGCAGGCGGTAATCTCGACAGCCCGGAGCTTCATGCCATAGAAACCCAGCTTGCCAAAGACGGCGTTGAGCCTGACGCACCCTTTTCCGTCTACGACGATATCCGCAGTAAGCTGGTCGCTATGGGCATCCCGCGTGAACAGATCGCTTTTATCCACGAGGCCAATACGGAGGTACGCAAGAAAGAGCTTTTTGCTAAAGTACGGTCTGGTCAGGTGCGCGTCCTCATGGGAAGCACTTTCAAGATGGGGGCTGGTATGAACGTGCAAGACCGACTCATTGCGCTCCATGATCTCGACTGCCCGTGGCGTCCCGGTGATCTGGAGCAGCGCAGCGGCCGCATCATCCGCCAAGGCAACCGCAACAAGGAAGTCCACATCTACCGTTACGTCACGGAATCCACATTCGATGCCTATTTGTGGCAGACGGTGGAGAACAAACAAAAATTCATATCCCAAATCATGACCTCAAAATCCCCGGTGCGCTCCTGCGAGGACATTGACGAAACGGCTCTTTCCTATGCGGAAATCAAAGCGCTTTGCGCCGGTGACGAACGCATCAAGGAGAAGATGGATTTGGATGTGGATGTTGCCCGCCTGAAGCTGATGAAGGCCAGTCACCAGAGCCAGCAATATCGGCTGGAGGACAGTCTGTTGAAGCAATTCCCCGAAGAAATCGAAAAACACAAGGGGTTCATCGCAGGCTTTGAGGCGGATATGCAGACATTGGCCGCACACCCGCATCCGACAGACGGCTTTGCTGGGATGGAGGTCAAGGGGGATATCCTGACAGATAAGGATAACGCCGGGGCTGCGCTACTGGAGGCGTTCAAGGATGTCCGGGGCATGGAGCCGGTACAGATTGGAAACTATCGCGGATTGCAGATGTCCCTCACGCTGGAGGACTTCGGCAAAACCTATGTTCTGACGCTCAAAGGCCAGATGACCCATCGTGTGACTTTGGGAAAGGACGCCAGAGGCAACCTCACGCGCATTGAAAATGCCCTGTCTGCGATCCCCGAACGGCTTCAAAACGCGCAGCGCAAATTGGAATCTCTCTATGCGCAGGCGGACACAGCCAAAGCAGAGTTGGGAAAGCCTTTCCCGCAGGAGGAAGAGCTGCGCACAAAATCTGCACGCCTTGCGGAGCTCAACGCCGAGCTGAACATTGACGAGCGGATGCCCATGGAGCAGATAGCGGATGATTCAGAGATCAGCGCGAAAGCGGAGCGTCCGTCCGTGCTGGCAAAGCTGAAAACGCCGCTGTCCCAGCCTCGCGCCGAGGAAAAAATCAGGCATAGAGATGCAGAAGAACGATAAGAAGCGATGACTCCGGCGAAGTTCATTCTTCGTCGGAGCCGCTGTGTTCCTCGATTATTTGGCCTGTATCACAACAGAATCGACAGCATAAAGAAAGGAGTCAATCACTCAATATGGAAAGCCACATTAAAATCAAAGCCACCGTGCCGGAAATGAGCGAGTTTTTCGAGAAGGACAACGGTGTGCGCCATTACGAGATTAAAGATAAACGCTATACGCAGGCAGAATTGGACGCAATGCCGGAGGACAAATATAACAGCGAGGTGTTCACATTTTCCGTCTGCTATCGGCACATGGAGCTGGAAAAACCGCTGACCGGCACATTTACCATTGCAGGGCTGACAGAAAAGATGGATGCATTTAGAGAAGCCAACCGCCTGCTCAACACGCCGGTCTATAAAAACGACGCAGAGTATGCCATTGAGCATGATGAGCTGTCCGTCTACCGGGAATCCTTTCGCGTAAACATGGCCTGCCGGGACGCGCTGGAAACCGCGATCCATGAAAGCTACCACGACAACTGCCTCGACACAGGCAAAGCATCCGCACAAGTTGCAGCGCAGTTCGGCATGGAGCGTGTGGCGTATGTGCTTGCCAATACCGTGCGCGCGTTTGACCACGACGGACGAATCAGCCGCGATAATAAAGTCTGGGCGCGGACAGTGCCGGTCTGCGCCGATACCGACGAATGGGGGCATGAGCGCAGCCGGTCTTTCCTTGTGTCGCAGGTTAGTCCCGGTCTTGTCGATCTGCTCGTCTCCCGTGTACGCAAGGAGCTGGCGAAAGAAAAAGATGCACCGGAAAAACGTCCCTCCGTACTGGAGAAAATTCAGAAAAACAAGGCAGAGATTCAATCAAAGGCCGCAGAGAAAAAGCTGCCGGGACAGGAGCGATGACCATGGCCAGAAACAGAAATGTACAGATCATCTTCTGGGTATCCGAAGCGGAAAAGAGCATGATCGAAGAAAAGATGGCGCAGGCCGGTATGACGAATCTCAGCGCCTATCTGCGCCGGATCGCCATTGACGGCATGATCGTCCGGTTGGAGCTGCTGGAGCTGAAAGAAATGGTCTCACTTCTGCGCTATGCCGGCAACAACATCAATCAGATCGCGCGTCGGATGAATGAGTCAGGCCGCATATACGGCACAGATTTGGCGCAGGTCATCCAAAATCAGGAGCAGCTCTGGGACATGGCAAACGCGATACTCACGCGGCTCGCGGCAATAAAATAACGGGGTTCCAATGTCGGTTTCAGCATCCGAAAAGCCCCTTGACATCCTTGCGCTTTATAGCGGCTCATGTAAAATAGAATCAGAACTGAAAGGAGCTGACGGCAATGAGATTGATTCTGAAAATTTTACTCGCGCCCATCATGGCGGTTTTGGCTTTCCTCATCTGGCTTTCCACGTTGGCGCTGACAATTTCGGCAACGCTCCTCAGCGTCCTCTCCGGCCTGCTTGTGTTGGTGAGCGTCTTTTGCCTGATCGACCATGACGTAAAAAACGGCATCATTGGATTTGCCGTTGCGTTTCTGGTATCTCCCTATGGCTTGCCGATGCTGGGCGCTTGGCTCGTTGCACAGCTTCATCTGCTGCGAGACTGGATGAAAGAAAAAGTATATTGATAACGAACAGCGCGGGAGTGTAAAAGCTTCCGCGCGATCTTTTTGCAAAGGGGGCTTGCCCATGGCGACCACGCGAATCATTCCCATGCACGTCAACAAGGGCAAGACCATTGCCCAATGCCTGACGGAGCGGACGGACTACGCAAAGAATCCGGATAAGACGGAAGATGGCGAGTATATCTCCGCCTATGCCTGTGACGCAAAGACTGCTGACAGCGAGTTTCTGTTATCCAAGCGGCAGTACCGCCAGCTCACCGGTCGGGAACAGGCCAGCGATGTGATTGCGTATCAGATCCGGCAGTCCTTCAAACCGGGCGAGGTCACACCGGAGGAAGCCAACCGACTCGGCTATGAATTTGCCAAGCGCTTCACCAAGGGCGACCATGCCTTTATCGTCTGTACCCACACGGACAAAAAGCACATCCACAACCATATCATATGGAACTCCACCACGCTGGACTGCACGCGGAAATTCCGTAACTTCTGGGGCAGCACCGAAGCTGTCCGGAAGCTCAGCGATCTTGTCTGTATGGAGCACCGACTGTCTGTGATTGAGAACCCGAAGCCGCATGGCAAGAGCTACAACAAGTGGCTGGGCGGCAATGCAAAACCATGTCAGCGCGATCTGCTGCGTGCGGCCATTGATGCGGCGCTTGCGAAGAAGCCGAAAGATTTTGAGGAATTTCTGAAACTGGTGGAGACAGCCGGTTATACCGTAAAGCGCGGCAAGCATGTCACCTTTGTGCGGGACGGTCAGCCGCAGAATATCCGGCTTCGGTCGCTGGGCGAGGGCTACTCGGAAGAAGAGCTGCGGGCTGTTATTCTCGGCACGCGGGTGCATACACCGCGCAGGAAAAAGACGTATCCTTCCACGGCATCGAGGCCGACGCTGATTTCACAGATCGAAGCCAAAATAGGCAGCGGCAAAGGCGCTGCCTATGACCAGAAGCTGAAAGTTGTGAAGTTGAAAAGCATGGCCGAAACGCTGCTGTTTATTCAGAAGCATGACTTTGCAGATTTCGATGCGCTGGCCGATTACGCGGATGCCGCAAGCGCCAAGACGAAGGAACTGACAGCGAAAATAAAGGCGGCAGAGAGCCGCATGGCGGAGATCGCCGTGCTGAAAACACACATCATCAACTATGCCAAGACCAGAGATATCTACACCGCTTATCGCAAGGCCGGGTATTCCAAGAAATATTACGATGCGCATGAGAGCGACATCATCATCCATAAGGCCGCGAAGAAAGCGTTTGATGATCTGACGCTGAAAAAGCTGCCCACCGTCAAGAGCCTGCAAGCGGAGTATTCTGATCTGCTTGTGCAGAAGAAGCTCGATTATGCGGCGCTTGCCAAGGCACGGGAGGAAGCAAGACAGCTCCAGATTTATAAAGCCAACGCCGAGATGCTCCTGCGCACGGATGCTGAGGAACAGCGGCAAACAAGAGAGCATCAACAGGAAAAATAGCCCTGCATCGCAGGGCGCAGCCGAACGGGAACCGTTCGATCAATCAGGGGTTTGGGGAGAGTTTCCCCAACAAGCAACAGGGAGATTTCCGATAGTGGAAATCTCCCTGTTCGTCAAGTTTGTATAAACGCAGGCATTGCTTGCCAAGTGTTAGTTCTTCCTATCCGGGGTAATCCACCCCAAGGCTTTATTCTTTGCGCCCTTGCCGATTCTTACGGTACTGCACGGGCGTCTGCCCTACATTCTTTTTGAATTGCGTCTGAAAATGGCTCTGGCTGGAAAAACAGAGATAGCTGCTAATCTCGCCGAGGGATTTGTTTGTATAACGGAGCAGAAATTTTGCCTCCCGCAGCCGGCATTGCAGAATATAAGTGCTGATCCCCATACCCATTTCCTGACGGAATTTTTTGAAGAGGTACGCCCGGCTCATCCCGGAAATAGCAACCACGTCCTCAACGTGAAGAGGCTGGTTGACATGGGCACCTATAAACTGCACACAGGAATAAACCTCGCGGGAAATGCCCTTAGGCAGCTTTTGCTGCGCCACCCGGCGGGCAAAATCCATAGGCATATTGTATTGCAGGTTTTTGATGGCATCTTCGGACTGGAGCTTTTCACATTCCTGAATATAGGTGTCGATCAGCCGGTAGGTCTGCTCAATGTCCAGTCCGCCGGGGATTGCCGCGTCCTTTCCAACCATGGTAGCCAATCCGATGAAGATGTTCTTCGCCTGCCGCAGAGGAGTTTCCGCAAGCTTGCCCTCCTGAATGTGGGTTGAGTTGGCGGCGGCCAGCAGAAATTGCTCCAACTGCTCTACATCTCCATCGCGGATAAGCGCCAGCATCTGCTGCTCAAATTGATAAGTACCGTGCTGCCGGTATTCTTCCCATTCCTGATAGCTTTGCTGAATATGGCGCTGACCAATTACCTCCTGAAATTGCGTGTCCGTGATCTCGAAGGTTCGTCCAATGTCCAGCTTTTGCCCGGTGAATGTGTAATGCAGGAACACAAGGAGATTCAGAAACTGATTGTAGGTATATTGCGGTATGCTGCGCAGAAAGGACGCAATTTCCTCGTAGCGGTTGATGGAGAGTGTGTTTTTCCGAATATAGGAACGAATGAATTCTTCTGTCACTGGAGTGCTGTATGCCGGCCCCAAGACGAAAGCATGCAGACCATTGCCGCACCTTACGAGACCATAGTACCCTGTATCGGAGGAAACATAGACGGAAGGGCTTTTGCGCCCTGTCAACTTGGAAAAAACAAACGGATATGGGTCTCCTTCTTCATAGAATCCAGAGGCACAGACAAAGCGCTCTCCCTCATACAAGGCAATGGGAAGATAGTGCGCAGCATAAAAGATTTCGCAGAAATTTTGATAGTTTTCCATAAAACCTCGCTGTTGTAGATAAATATATAAAATTATAGACTATTGTGCAATACAGCGCAAGAGGCAATTTGTATAATAGAAATATAAACTCCCAGATTGTCTCTAAATTTCTATGTAGAATTGCTCAAAAGGAAGGACAAAGTCCATGATCGTTGATTTGAACAAAGGCTGGCTCTTTTGCAAAGAGGGCGGCATACCGGAGGAAACGGATCTGCCGCATGATGCCATGTTGGCGGAAGACCGGGACAGGACCTGCCGAAACGGAGTCAACACCGGATATTTCCCCGGCGGAAAATATCAGTATGAGAAGCGATTTGTTCTGGATGAAGCGGAAATCGGCAAATCCATCGTTCTGCATTTTGAGGGTGTATATCAGAATTGCAAGGTCTATCTCAACGGGCTTGAAGTTGGCGCACATCATTACGGTTATACGGCCTTTGATGTGGATATCTCCGATGCTGTTCGAGTGGAAGAGAACACGCTTCGCGTTACCGTAGACAATTCTCTGGAGCCGAACTGCCGCTGGTATTCCGGTTCCGGTATTTACCGTGCGGTGACCATGCTTATCCGGGACAGAAGCCATATTTCCAGCGTGCATCTGGAAACGGCAGGCATTCATCCGGCAAAAGTGAAAGTGGATGTTATAACAACAAAACCCAGCGATGTGACCGTGGAGTTTTACGACGGTAAGACCCTCGTGGCTTCCGGTGCTCCGGGGATCCTGGAGATTCCGGATGCGAAGCTGTGGAGTGCTGAGAACCCTTATTTATACCGCGTTTTAGTAAAGACGAATACGGATGAACGGACGATACCTTTTGGCATCCGGAAACTCTGCTGGAGCGCAAAGACCGGCTTGACAGTCAATGGAGAACAGGTACTTCTCCGCGGCGGATGTATCCACCATGACCATGGCGTTCTGGGGGCCTGCGAGTATCCGGATGCAGAAGAGCGAAGGATCCGTATTCTGAAAGAGAATGGGTTCAATGCCGTTCGCATCTCCCACAACCCTGCGTCCCGGATCATGCTGGATGTCTGCGACAGGCTGGGCATGTATGTGATGAATGAGACCTTTGACGGCTGGTATATCCCCAAGACCTACCATGATTACTCCCGGCGGTTTGCGTCAGACTGGAGATCGGATGTAACGGCGATGGTGGAATCCTCGCGGAACCACCCCAGCGTCATCATGTACTCCATCGGCAATGAAGTATCGGAAACGGCAACGCCCAAAGGCGTGGCTGTCTGCAAAGAGCTGACAGAATTTGTACATAGCCTTGACAGCACGCGCCCCGTCACGGCCGGCGTTAACGTGCTGCTGAACGTTTATGCCAATATGGGCATGGGTGTATACAGGGATAAAGGCAATTACAAGCCGGAACCTTTGCCACAGGGAAAGGGGTATAAGGAGAAAAAGACCGGGTCGGCATTTTTCAATGCCATGACACAGAAGCTGGGAAAGCTGATGTTCTTTATGGCCGCCGGGAACCGGGGCGATAAAGCCTGTCGCGGCGCTGCAGAGAGTCTGGATATTCTGGGATTGAACTACGCGTCCTCCCGGTACGATCCGGATGTCCAAAAGTACCCGGAGAGGATGATGGTCGGCGCGGAAACCATGGCGGCAGATCTTCCCTACAACTGGGAACGGGTGAAAAAATATCCGCAGCTTATCGGAGATTTCGTGTGGGCGGCATGGGACTATCTGGGTGAAAGCTGCATGGGCTGGACCTACGAAAGCTACAAAGGTCTGCCGCTGCTCGCCAATCAGGGAATGATCGATATTACCGGAAAGCCTCTGGCAGCAATGGCGTTTCTGCAAGTGGTCTGGGGACTTCGGAAAGAACCGTTTATCGGCGTGCGTCCGCTGAACCATGCAAAAGAATCTCCCACGAAAGGCTCCTGGCAGTTTACGGATGCCATAGACAGCTGGAACTGGCCGGGTTATGCCGATACAAAAGCGACCGTTGAAGTGTATGCATCCGGAAGCTCTGTACGGCTATCGCTGAACGGAAAAGAAATCGGAACGAAGGTGCTGAAGGACTTCAAGGCGGTTTTCTGTACACAATATCAGCCGGGAAAGCTGACGGCGGAGGCGCTGGACGCCGGCGGGGCGGTACTCTCATCCTCCAGCTTGTCCAGCGGGACAGGCTGCATGCGGCTCCGCGTCGTGCCGGAAAAAAGAACGCTGCGAGCCAATGGTACGGATCTATGCTATCTGCCCATCGAGTTTGTGGATGAGGAAGGGCAGCTTCTTCCCGCAGCAGAGCAGCGGGTGTATGTGGAAGCAACCGGGGCAGTTACCCTGATTGGCTTTGGAAGTGCGCTTTATAAAACAGATGAGAAATTCGATCAGCCGTACCACGATACATACCGGGGCCGGGCTTTGGCTGTGCTGAAAGCAGGAAGCGTTCCCGGACGAGCTGTAATAACTGTAAAATCCACCGGAGTGGAACCGGTAATCATACAAATGGAGGTAGAATAAATGGCGGCCGACACAAAAAAGAAAGCGCTGCTCAGCGGAGGAATGTTTGACAAGCCCTTTATGGACAGCCGGGCAAAAACGCAAGCCGTATCCACGAAAGAATGGGTGCTTGGCCATTTGATTGGTCCGCTGGGACTGATTTTTGTGGTCAACACCATTGCGGCGTTGGTGGAGAAATTCTTCACGCAGCAGACCGGCGCTATGTACGGCGTTGGGAATATCGCCATGATCCAGCAGATGGGCGGTGTATATGAGATCGTCATGACCGTGGCAAAAATCCTTGCCATGGGTACAGGCCTGCTCAACGGCTGGCTCATTCAGCACACCGAATCCCGGCAGGGGAAAATGCGGCCATGGTATCTGATCTTTGGGTTCGTTTCGATTATCATCGGCTGCCTGATCTTCCTGTTCCCGGGCAACAGCATGGGAGAGAGCTACTGGTACTATTTCTTCTTCCTTCTGATCTGCTATCATACGGTAGGTTCGTCCTATTTCTATTTGTTCCGCGATACAATCTGCTCTCTGACCTCCCGTGATCCCAAGGAAAAAGCAAAGATCCAGTTCGTCCGTAAAATGTCCTGGACGCTGCTGTCCGGCATCGTGATCGGCATGGTATTCAACATGGTTCTCCTGCCCATGTGGCTGGAAAAGGATATCAACGGCTATCCCATCCTGATGATCACCATTTCGATCCTTGCGATCCCGCTGCTTCTGCTGGAATACTTCTATACCCGCGAACGGGTAACGGAAGACGTGGCGGTGGAATATGATCATCTGGATGAGACCCGGATCCCGCTGAAACAGCAGCTCAAAGCTCTGCTCTCCAACAAATACTATCTGATCCTTATCATCATTGCCACAGTCAGCGGTATTGTGGATAACTACAAGGGCGGCAACGTCCAGTATTTTTACATCAAGTTCCTGCTGGGCGGCGCGGACAATCCTCTGATGTATACCATCTACCAGGTGGTAACGGGCATCCCCCTTGGCATCGGTGCGTTTGCGATCTATCCCCTCGCCAAGAAGGTGGGCATTAAAAATCTGACGGTCGGCGGCTATGCGCTGGTACTGGTCGGCAGCATCGTTGGCTACCTGTTCCCGGATCAGATGGTTCCGGCGCTGGTCGGCGGCTTTATCCGCAACATTGGCTGGCTGCCCAACGCCTACATTTTTGCAACGCTCCTGTGCTACGCTTACGACAGCGTGGAATACCGATCCCATATGCGTCTGGAAGGCATGATGGGTGTCGCCATTATCACGGCGATCCAATGGCTGATCTATGCGCCCTTTGCCGGCGGCTTTGAAGCCGGCATCCTGAAGCTGGGATTTGTGGATGCGCAGGGCATTACGCCCGGCGCGGATGTAATCCGGTTTATGAATGCGTCCTTCTACCTCTTTGACGCTGTCCTCGCGGCGGTCGTTGTAATTCTGCTGCCGTTTGTCGATGTAGAGAAACATCTGCCGGAGATCAACGCAGAGCTGCTCGAACGAAAAAAACAGGCGGTTCTTGCCCGTGGCGAAACGTGGATCGAACCGGCTGAGCAGGAGCGGCTGGACGCAGAGGAAGCAGAGCGTGTCCATGAAGAAAACCGAATCGCAGATCTCAAAGCCAAATGCGCCAAAAAGGGACTGGACTTTGACGCGGAAAACGCAAAATACCTGGAAAAGCAGGCGAAGAAAGCGGCCAAAAAGAAAAAGTAAGGAGTGATCGGTCATGTTGGAGATCCGGGACGTCCAAATAGACGGCAAAGCTGACAACAGAACAGATCATTTGGAGCCGGAGCTTGCTTTTGCTCTGGAAAGCGATATCCCCGGAACCAGTTTGGCAGACGCCGCAGTAACCGTCAGCGGCCGAACATTCGGCTGCGGAAACAACCAGACCGGATTTCCGTTAAAGGGTCTTGCCTTGCAGCCCTTTACGGAATATCCGGTAGAGATTCGAGCCCGGGATAACCACGGACAGGAAGCCACAGCAGCGGCTTCCTTCCGAACCGGGCGCTTGACGCTTCCGTGGAAGGCATCATGGATCACGGACAAGGATTACTCCTTCGGCAAAAAACAGTCTCCCGTTCCCATGACCTTCCGCAGAACCTTTACCACCACGAAACCGATCCATCGGGCTTATATCACCGCCACCGCGATCGGCATTTATGAGTTGACGCTGAACGGCGAAAAAGTAGGAGACAGCTACTTTGCCCCCGGCTTTACCAGCTATAAAAAGAATCTGCAATACCAGTTTTATGATGTGACGGAACAGCTTGTCTGCTCCAACACCCTTATCGCCGTTGTAGCGGGCGGATGGGCCGTAGGGCGTTTTACATACGAGAACAAAAATAAGATCACAGCACCCCGGCAGGCGCTCCTGCTGGAGTTGTTTATAGAATATACCGACGGTACAGCGGAAAGCGTCGTTACCGACAACAGTTGGGATGTAACGCTTCAGGGCAACTATCGGAAAGCCTGTCTATATGACGGAGAAACCTACGATGCCTCCGTTAATCTGGAGGCAGTCCGGTGGAAACGCGCAGACGAGGTGCAGCTTCCCTTCTGTCCGAAGATCACATTGGAAAACAGCCGCGTTATCTGCCGGGAGATATTGCACCCCGTTTCCCATTTCGAAAACAGCGCTGGGGAAACGATCTATGACTTCGGGCAGAATTTTGCCGGAGTTGTAGAGCTTCGCATCCGGGGAAAGGCCGGACAGACCATTACCGTCCGTCATGCCGAGGTTTTGGAGGGCGACCGGTTATATACCGCTTCGCTCCGTACCGCGAAAGCAGAAATTCTTTATATTTGCAAAGAGGGGGCACAAACCTATTTGCCCCGTCTGACCTATATGGGCTTTCGCTACATTGCGGTGACCGGGATCGCGCCGGAAGCTCTGGAAGTGAAAGCCCGGGTGCTTTCCTCCGACTTTGAGGAATCTGGAAACTTTTCCTGTTCCAATGTGCTTTTGAACCGGCTGCAAAGCAACATTCGGTGGAGTGCGCTTTCCAATTTTGTGGATATCCCCACCGACTGCCCGCAGCGGGATGAACGGCAGGGCTGGACGGGCGACATTGCGGTTTTCGCGTCCACTGCCTGCTATAACTTCAATTTGAGCCGGTTTTATGAAAAGTGGCTCAAGGATATGCGTCTGGAGCAGAGCCGCGGCGGCGGGATCCCGACAGTGGTTCCCATACAAGGGTGCTCCACCCCGGTGGTCGCTACGGCCTGCTGGGGCGACAGCTGCATCCTTGTTCCATGGGCGGAATATCTGGCCAGAGGAAATTTGGAGCTTCTCCGGCGGCAGTATCCCTGCATGAAGCGATACATGAAGGCAGTTCGCTTCTGGGCATCTCTCTCTGGTTGGGGCGACCGGAAATATATCTGGAAATGGCTCTTTCAGTTCGGCGACTGGTGCGCGCCGGAGGGTTATATCCGGAATTGGATGGCAAAGGGAAAGTGGGTCGCCACAGCCTACTTTGCCAATTCCTGCGGCCTTATGGAAAAGATTGCAGATGCGCTGGGCGAAAAGGACGACGCGGTATTTTATGCCGGCCTTCGCAAAAAGGTCTGCCGGGCATACCGCAATGTGCTGACCGATGGAAAGGGCAATCTCCGGAAGAGTTTTCAGACCGGCTACGTTCTTCCGCTGTACTTTGGTATGGACCAGGGAGAAAACGAAAAGACCATGGCGGAGAACCTGAACCGTCTGGTAGCAGAAAAGGATCATCACCTGAATACCGGCTTTACCGGGACGCCCTATCTATTGTTTGCGCTGGCAGATCACGGCTATACGGATACCGCTTACCGGGTGCTGCTGCAGGAGACCTGCCCCTCCTGGCTTTATTGCGTGAAAATGGGAGCCACCACGCTCTGGGAGCAATGGAACGCCATTACGCCGGACGGCAAGGTGCGCGATCCCTCCATGAACCACTACGCCTATGGCGCTGTTGGGGATTTCCTGTACCGCCGGGTGCTGGGATTGGAAGCGACCGGAGGCGGCTATCGCAGATTTCGGATACAGCCTCTGCCCGGCGGTGGGCTTACATGGGCGGATGGCGGCACAAAAACGCCCTACGGGCAGATTTGGGTACGTTGGGAAATCCATGACAGTATATTCTCCGTCGCCGTGAAAGTTCCTGTATCGACTGTCTGCCAACTTGTTTTGCCGAATGGAAATCAATACGAACTGACAAGCGGAACACATCACTTCCATGAACCGCTCAAAAAGGAGTAATACCATGAAATATCAGGCATTTGGAGCGACAACGCCGAAAGAATCACAGCGGGAGCGGGAGCACCGGGCGTTGGCGAGAGTTGCGGCGGCAGAGGGGATCGTGCTGCTGGAAAACAACGGCGTTTTGCCGCTGCGTCCGCAGAAGATCGCCCTGTACGGGCCGGGAAGCCGGATGACGGTAAAGGGCGGCAGCGGCAGCGGCGATGTGCGCGAGCGCTACAGCGTGACCATTGAAGAGGGGCTGAAAAGTGCCGGGTTCACATTCCCGACAACGCTTTGGATGGATCGCTTTCAGAAAAAATATGACCGGGATATCGCCGCATGGCGCGCAGATGTGGAGGATAAAATACGAAAATTCAACGTATTTCAGACCATGCAGATGTTTTGCCTCATCGGAGAGCATCCCATGCCCTGCCCTGCCTGCACCGAGGTGCGTCCGGACGAACTGACGGATGAGACGGATACGGCAATTTATGTTCTTTCCCGTCAAGCCGGCGAAGGCCATGACAGACGCACAGAAAAGGGAGACTATCTGCTCTCTGACATAGAAGAGGACAGCCTGCGGCTGCTGCGAAAGCATTATAAGAAGCTCATTCTGGTATTGAATTGCGGCAGCGTGCTGGATCTCTCCATCTTGGACGAGGTTCCCATGGATGCAGTACTTTTCTTCGGCCAGGGCGGCACGGAGGGCGGCAGCGCTCTGGCCGACGTTCTCACCGGTGCGGTCTGCCCCAGCGGAAAACTGACGGACACATGGGCCGTCCGCTATGCGGATTACCCCTGCGCCGATACGTTCAGCTACCGCAACGGAAATCTGGAAACCGAGGACTATTCCGAGGGTGTCTATGTAGGCTATCGTTGGTTTGAAAAAAGAGCGATTCATCCCCGGTATCCCTTCGGGTATGGTTTGAGCTACACAACATTCCAAAGGGCGGTCACGCGCGTTGGGGAAAACGGCGTTACGGTTTCCGTGACAAATACCGGGAACTGCGCCGGAAAGGATGTGCTGCGAGTATTTGTTTCCAAACCGGTGGGAAACATCGACCATGAGATTCGTTCCTTGGCAGGATTTGCAAAGACGAAGTCTTTGCAGCCGGGCGAAAGTCAAACGATCACCGTTCCGATCAATCTGGACTGGATCGCCTCTTTTGACGAAAGCCGCAGCGCCTTCGTACTGGAGGCCGGGGAATACCGCGTTTTTATCAATGATACGCCTGCGGGCAGCTTTGCTCTGGATACAGAGAGGGTGTCTGCGAAGCTTCTGCCGATCGGCAGAGAAAATGGAGAGCCGCCTGCCGCGGCCTTTTCTCCAAAGGTGGCAAACATTCTGAAAAAACTCAGCGACTATGACAAAATACAACTGGTGACAGGCGGCGGATATTCCATTCGGTGCTACAACAACGTTATGGGCGCTGCCGGACGAACCTGCACAAAGCTTTTGAAAAAGGGCATTCCGAATATTGTCATGGCGGACGGCCCTGCGGGACTCAATGTCATTCCTGTAACTACGACCACGACATGGGGCACGCCTCAATATCCCGAAGGGCTTCCGGCGGATTGGAATTGGGGATGGCTCAAAAAGGCGGAGCCGTTGATAAAACATCTTCCGGGTAAAGGCACGACCTACTACCGGTACATGACCGCCTGGCCCAGCGAGACTGTGCAGGCGCAGACATGGAATACGGAGCTTTTGGAGGAGATCGGGAAAGCCGTTGGCCGAGAAATGCGGGAGATCGGCGTCTCTGTGTGGCTCGCTCCGGGACTGAACATTCATCGCAACCCTCTGTGCGGCAGAAACTTCGAGTATTATTCCGAAGACCCGGTGGTGTCCGGGACGATGGCGGCCGCCATTACCCGGGGCATCCAGAGCATGGGCGGCGTGGGCGTCTGTCAGAAGCATTTCTGCTGCAACAATCAGGAGGATAACCGTACCGGCGTCTCTGCCGATGTTTCCCAGCGTGCGCTGCGGGAGATATATCTTCGTGCGTTCCAGATCGCTGTTACGCAGGGAAAGCCGTGGACAGTAATGTCCAGCTATAACCGGGTCAACGGAAAACATGTATGCAACACCTATGACCTGTGTACCCGGGTGCTGCGGCAGGAATGGGGCTTTGATGGCGTGGTTATGAGTGACTGGAACGCTACGGAGCAATGCTCCCATGCCAAAGCAATCAACGCCGGAAATGATCTTATTATGCCGGGAACTGCCGCTGTGGCAAAAAAGTTGAATGAGGCGCTGAAGGATGGCAAGCTGAACCGAGACGCGCTGAACGTGTCTGCCGGTCGGGTACTGGAACTGATTTTTAAGAGTGAGACCTGTAAAAACTTCGGGGAGGAAACAAAGTGAACCCTTTTTTGCCCTTGACGGAATACATCCCTGATGGGGAACCCCATGTATTTGGCGACCGGGTGTATCTTTATGGTTCCCATGACAAGGCAAATTCCGACCGATTCTGTGTGCAGGATTATACGGTCTGGTCTGCGCCGGTCAATGATCTGTCGGCTTGGAAGTGTCATGGAGTGACGTATCGAAAGAGTCAGGATCCGCGGTCGAAGCCCGGAAAAGAAGTGGACTTCTATGCGCCGGACTGCGTTCGCGGAAACGATGGGCGGTACTATCTGTACTACTGCGCCATGGGACCCAATACCAAGAATTTCGGCCCTATGTCCGTAGCGGTATCAGACGATCCCGGCGGTCCGTTTGAATATCTGGGGGATATCCAATATCCGGATGGAACGCCGGTGCTCAAATATCTGACGAACGATCCGGCGGTGCTCAATGACGATGGCCGCATCTGGCTTTACTACGGCTGGGGCCTTGCGCGTGACTTTCGGAGCAGACTGCTTGCGCCGCTGTACAATTTCGTCCAAAGCAAGCTGTTTGGCCGAAGCATTGCAGAAATCAAGGCAACAAAGCCGAGCGTTCTCTCCTGCGCCGTTGTGGAGCTGGAAGCGGACATGCGAACCGTGAAAACGGAGCCGAAAGCGGTGCTGGACAGCAAAACCACAGCGCCGAAAAACAGCGGGCTCTATCACCATGCCTTTTATGAAGCGCCCTCCATCCGCAAAATCGGGGATACTTACTATCTGGTCTATTCCTCCGGAGAAAACAACGAGCTGGCTTATGCCACAAGCCGTTGCCCGGACCGGGACTTTACTTACCGCGGCGTAATTGTTTCCAACAGCGATCTCGGCTATGAAGGAAACAAAATACCCAAGGCCCCTGCCGGGACGATCCATGGCGGAATAGAAGAAATCAATGGACAGTGGTATGTGTTCTACCATCGCTGCACCAACAACACGGATTTCTCCCGGCAGGCCTGTGCGGAACCTATTGCAATTTTACCGGATGGAAGCATTCCGCAGGTGGAGATCACGACACAGGGTATGGCAAATGCGCCGATCCCTGCCGCCGGCATAATCTTAGCGGCATTCTGCTGCAATCTGACTACTGGGAAGCCTGTAAGGCTGGGGCTTGGAAAGCCTCAGACGCAGCCGAGGCTCACCGAAATTAGTGGGGAAACCATTGTTGCGGACATGGCAGACGGGACACAGCTATGCTATAAGTATTTCAATTTTCGCAATATAGGCGGCGTGAAAATAACCTTCCGCGGCAGCGGAACCGGAAACGTAGAAATTCAGGCCGGCGCATGCGTTGGTGAAATTCCCGTTGTGCCTTGCGATGAATGGACGGAAGGTACCTACACCGAGCCGTTCCCGGACGGTGTTTCGGCGCTGACTGTCCGATATCACGGCAGCGGGAAATTGGATTTGAAAGATATCACATTTGGGGAGGCATAAAATGGAAAAGCAGGGATTCCCGAAGGATTTTCTCTGGGGCGCGGCGGCAGCTTCCGCCCAAATCGAGGGCGGCTGGAACGAAGGCGGCAGAACCCCCAGCATTTGGGACATGGCGACAGAAAAGCAGGTCAAACACGGAGAAAACTGCCATATAGCCTGTGACCACTATCACCGTTGGAAAGAGGATGTGGCGCTGATGCGGGAAATGGGGCTGAAATCCTACCGGTTTTCCATCAGCTGGTCCCGCGTGATCCCGGAGGAAGGAAAGATAAATCCGGACGGGCTGAAATTCTATTCCGATCTGGTGGATGCGCTGCTCGAAGCCGGTATCGAACCGCTGGTGACCATTTTCCATTGGGATATGCCGCTGTGGGTCTACAAAAAAGGCGGGTGGCTTTCGGAGGCGATCGTACCTCTGTTTCGGGACTATGCAAAGGTCGTAGTGGAAGCTCTGTCCGACCGTGTCAAATGGTGGATAACGATCAATGAGCCGGGCTGCTTCATTATGAACGGCTATATGCAGGGCGTACATGCTCCCTTCAAGCGGGATTATCTGGCGCTCTCCAAGCTGTCCCGGAACTGCATGCTCGCGCACGCGGAAGCGGTGAAGGTCCTTCGGCAATATGCCAGACAGCCGGTAAAGGTGGGCGCGGCGTTTTCCACAGGGGCGTATGTGCCGCAAAACGAAACGCCGGAAGCGATCGAAAAAGCCCGCCGCCAGAGCACGGAAACAGGAAACGGGCTGATGGGCAACCGCTGGTGGATGGATCCCATGCTGCTGGGCAAGCCCGTGCGCGCCTACGGGATTTATGCCAGCCATAAGAAGGACATGGCAGCAATATGCCAGCCGCTGGACTTTATCGGGCTGAACATCTATACGTCCTATAATTACGCAGACTGGGGTTCCAGCGAAAAGGCTGCTCCCGGCACGCCCAGAAATTCTCTCGGCTGGGTCATTGACGAACGCTGTATGTACTGGAATGTGCGCTTTATCTATGAACGCTACAAGCTTCCCATCATGATCACCGAAAACGGTCTGGCGGCAAACGACATGGTCAGTCTGGACGGCAAAGTCCACGATCCCAAACGTATTGACTTTTTGAAACGGTATTTGGGGCAGCTGAAACGGGCTGCCGGTGAAGGAATCCCGCTTCTCGGGTATCAGCACTGGTCTGTCATGGATAATTTTGAATGGGCTGAGGGGTACGATCCGCGGTTCGGCCTTATCTATGTGGACTTTTCCACCGGAAAACGAATTATAAAAGATTCCGCCTGGGACTATAAGCATATCATCGAAACCAACGGCGAGGAGCTTTGAAGGAGAAACTATGAGAATCAGTATTGATCGAAATATAAAAACCATTCCCACCGATTTTTCCTGGCAGTTCGGTATCGGCAACGACCACGCCTGCCAGATGCTTCGCACGGATGTCTGCGAACACGTCAAGCTGGCGCATGATGAGTTGGGAATCCGCTACATTCGCTTTCATGGGATTTTCGATGACGATCTGCTGGTGATCCAGCGTCTGACGGACTACTTTAACTTTGCGGCCATGCCATGGGCCGGAAAGGTTCAGGAACTGAGCTTCCGGCAAATCGCTAACGTATTTGACAATGTATTGAAATGCGGCATGAAGCCCTTTGTGGAGTTGTCCTTTATGCCCAGCGCCATTGCGAAAGGGAAAAAGGTCGGGCTGCGTTACCGGAATCACATTGATATGCCGAAGCATATGGAGCGCTGGTGTGACCTGATAGAAAAATTCATCCGTTTCCTGCTGGATCGATACGGAATAGAGGAAGTGGAAAGCTGGTATTTTGAGGTTTGGAACGAGCCGGATCTTCCGATCTTCTTCCACGGAAAGCAGCAGGATTATTTCGAGCTGTACGCTGCGACAGCCAGAGCGGTAAAAAAAGTAGATGCCGCCCTGCGGGTGGGTGGGCCTTCCACAAGCGCATGCCGCTGGGTGACCGAGTTCAAAACGTATTGTGAGAAGAATCATGTTCCTTTTGATTTTTTGACCACCCATCATTATCCCGGCGACGGTTTCGGCAATTCCTTTGGAGTAAAGGATGCCTTTAAGATGATGAAAATCACCCATGACAACGCCAAAAACGGCGTAGATCTGGGTGATACGCTGACGGAGTATTTCTTTAAGCCGGAGGTATACAAGACATGGACAAAGGGGATACTCCGCCAACTGGATGAAAAAGCCCGCAGAGAGGCCGGAGACAAGCCGCTGTTTATGACCGAATGGAACTCCATGGCCGTATACAGCGCTCCGGTTCATGACGAAAAATACTCTGCCGCGTTCCTCGTGAAAAGCGTAATGGATCTGAAGGGTATCATGGACGCTTATATGTTCTGGTGCTGTTCGGATGTGTTCGAGGAACTTTTCATTCTGGGCAAGCCCTTCCACGGAAGCTACGGCATCGTGAGCAATGACGGCATTCCCAAGCCAAATTTCTGGGGCTTTAAGATGCTGAGTCAGCTCTTTCCGCAGCGTCTCGACCTTCCCGTAACAAATAACGAGGTAGAGTATGCCGTCTTCGTGGACGGAGACAAGACTCAGATCCTCCTGTATGCGCAGGATTTTGACTACGAGAAGCATGACGCAACGGAAATAGAGATCACGATCAATACGCCTGCCAGATCGGTAACAAAGCAGGTTATTGATGATTTGCACTGCAACCCCAAAGCCGAGTGGACAAAGCTGGGAAAGCCGGATCTGCTCACTCCCGCGCAGGTTGCAATGATAAAAGAGAAAACCAGACTTGTCTCTGAGCCGCAGCCGTTCACCGCGGAAAGCGGCAATACAACGATTTGCCTCTCTATGCAAACCAACGACGTTGTGCTGCTGACGCTGGAATAAGAATTAGGAGATCAAAATGCTTTATATCGGCATTGACCTGGGCACGTCCGCGTGCAAGCTGCTGCTTGTCGCGGAGGACGGCTCGATTTTACATACTGTAACAAAGGAATACCCCCTCAGCTTTCCGCATCCCGGCTGGTCGGAGCAGAAGCCCGAAGGCTGGTGGGACGCGGTCGTGACCGGCGTTCCGGAACTGCTGCACGGCTTCGACGCAAACGAAGTCGCGGGCATCGGCTCCGGCGGGCAGATGCACGGCCTTGTCGCGCTGGATAGCGAAGATAACGTCATCCGTCCGGCGATCCTCTGGAACGACGGACGCACATCCAAAGAGGTCGAGTATCTCAACAACGTCATCGGCAAAGGCAAGCTGTCTGAATGGACGGCAAATATTGCCTTTGCGGGCTTCACCGCCCCGAAGCTCCTCTGGATGCGCGAAAATGAGCCGGGGAACTTTGCGAAGATCGCAAAGATCATGCTCCCGAAGGACTATCTGACCTACAAACTCACCGGCGTTCACGCCTGTGATTACTCCGACGCCTCCGGTATGCTCCTGCTGGATGTTGCCAACAAGCGCTGGTCAACGGAAATGCTGGATATCTGCGGCGTGTCGGAAGCACAGATGCCAAAGCTCTTTGAAAGCTTCGAGGTCGTCGGCACGCTCACAAAGAATGCCGCAAAGATGCTAGGGCTTCCGGAATCGGTCAAGGTGGTCGCCGGTGCGGGCGACAACGCTGCGGCGGCGGTCGGCACCGGCACGGTGGGCGCGGGCGGGTGCAACATTTCGCTCGGCACGTCCGGCACGATCTTCATCTCGTCTGACACCTTCGGCGTTGACCCAAATAACGCGCTGCACGCTTTCTGTCATGCGGACGGCGGTTATCATCTCATGGGCTGCATGCTCTCGGCGGCCAGCTGCAACAAGTGGCTGTGCGAAGATATTCTCAAAACGTCCGACTTTGCGTTTGAGCAGGCGGACATCAAGGACGACAAGCTCGGCGAAAACTACGTCTACTTTCTGCCGTACCTCATGGGCGAAAGAAGCCCCATCAACGATACGAACGCCCGCGGCACGTTCACCGGTATGACGATGGACACCAGCCGCTCGGACATGGTGCAGGCCGTTCTGGAGGGCGTGGCGTTCGCCATCCGGGATTCGTTTGAGGTTGCAAAGTCTCTCGGCATTTCCATCCCGCGCTCAAACATCTGCGGCGGCGGTGCGAAAAGCCCGCTGTGGCGCAAGATATTTGCCAACGTCCTCGGCATTCCGCTTGACATGGTCAAGACTGAGCAGGGGCCGGGTTACGGCGCGGCGATGCTCGCCATGGTCGGCTGCGGAAAGTTCACCTCCGTACGGGAAGCGGCGGACACGCTCGTCGAGACCGCGTCTACGACCGAACCGGATGCAGCGCTGACTGCAAAATACGAAGCCCGTTATCAGAATTTCAAAAAGCTCTACCCCGCGCTGAAGGATTTCTTCGCCGCGACGGTGTAAGGAGGCGCTATGAGAATTTACGCTGTTTCCGATCCTGAATTTCGCCCCTACGGCAAGGTGCTGGACGGTTACGATACTACCGTGCTCGTTGCAGCAATGAAAGCCGTTCCCATGCCGCAGAACGGTACCGCATACCTGCCTTCCATCTCTGCATTGGAGGAAAGCGGCATCTTTGACGCGATGCGGAACAGAGCCTACGGCGGCATGCCGATTCAGATCGGCATGTGCTGGGGGTATAACACAAAGCTGAACTGTTTGGAGTACCACCGCGACAGCGAGGTCAATGTTGGCGAGCAGGACTTTATTCTGCTGCTGGCAAAGCAGGACGAGATTGAAAACGGCAAGCTCAATACCGCGAAAGTCAAGGCTTTCCGTGTTCCGGCAGGTGCTGCTGTCGAGGTTTACGGCACGACGCTCCACTATGCACCGTGTCAGGTGTCCGGCGACGGCTTCCGCGTCGCTGTCGTCCTGCCGAAGGGCACAAACGAGGAAAAGCCTGCGATCGAGCCGCAAAACGAAGAAGATACATGGTTGACCGCACGCAACAAGTGGCTGCTGGCGCACCCGGAATCCTGCGAAGCGAAGTCCGGTGCGCACATCGGCCTGACCGGTAAAAATATCGATATTTCTGAAGATTGATCAGGAGGTACAGATCATGCTTGAAAATATCCCCAACGTAAAGCTCGGTCTCATCGCCGTATCCCGCGACTGCTTCCCCAGAGCACTCTCCGAGATGCGCCGCGCGAACATTGCCAAAGCCTGCGAGAGCGGCGTGTACGAATGCCCCGTGACCGTCGAGAACGAGAACGACATGCTCAAAGCTGTTGCCGACGTCAAAGCGGCAGACTGCAACGCGCTCGTCGTCTTCCTCGGCAATTTCGGCCCCGAGACGCCGGAAACGCTCATCGCAAAATATTTTGACGGGCCCTGCATGTTTGTCGCAGCCGCCGAGGGCGACGGCGATCTCATCAACGGCCGCGGCGATGCCTACTGCGGCATGCTGAACTGCTCCTATAATCTCGGCATGCGGCATCTCAAGGGCTATATCCCCGAATATCCCGTGGGAACGGCGGAAGATATTGCCAAGATGATCGCGGACTTCGTTCCCATTGCCCGCACCATTATCGGCGTCCGTAACCTCAAGATCATCACCTTCGGCCCACGCCCGCAGGACTTCTTCGCCTGCAATGCGCCCATCAAGGGGCTGTATGAACTGGGAGTAGAGATCGAAGAAAACTCCGAGCTTGATCTCCTTGTTTCCTACAAAGCGCACGCGGACGATGCGCGCATCCCCGCCGTCTGCGAGGATATGAAGAAAGAAATGGGCGAAGGCCGCTATTATGAAGACCTGCTTGTGCGCATGGCACAGTTTGAGCTGACGCTGCTGGATTGGGTGGAGCAGCACAAGGGCGCACGGAAGTACGTTGCCTTCGCCGACAAGTGCTGGCCGGCGTTCCCGGAGCAGTTCGGCTTTGAGCCGTGCTACGTCAATTCCCGCCTCGCTTCCCGCGGCATTCCTGTTGCGTGCGAGGTCGATATTTACGGCGCGCTTTCGGAATACATCGGCGCGTGCGTCTCGCACGACGCGGTAACGCTGCTCGATATCAACAACTCCGTCCCGGCGAGCCTCTTTGAAGCCGAGATCAAGGATAAATTCAACTATACGCTCACCGACACCTTCATGGGCTTTCATTGCGGCAACACGCCGAGCTGCAAGCTCTGCGCCGACCGCGCGGTCAAGTACCAGCTCATTCAGCACCGTCTGCTCGAACCGGCGGGCTCCGAGCCGGACTTCACCCGCGGCACACTGGAAGCCGATCTCGCCGCCTCGGATATCACGTTCTATCGGCTGCAATGCGATCCCGACGGTAATCTCCGCAGCTACATAGCGGAGGGCGAAATCCTGCCGGTAAAGACCGGCTCGTTCGGCGGCATCGGCATTTTTGCCATCCCGGAGATGGGGCGCTTCTACCGCCATGTACTCATTCAGAAGCGCTATCCGCACCACGGTGCGGTTGCCTTCGGTCACTATGGCAAGCTCTTGTTCGAGGTGTTTAAGTTCCTCGGCGTGGGCGACATCTCCTATAACCAGCCGAAATCTCTCCCGTATCCCACGGAGAATCCGTTTGCATGATGGCACATGTTGATTTGAGCAAAACCGCGCTCGGCATTGAGTTTGGCTCTACACGCATCAAGGCTGTTCTGCTGGACGAGCGCTATCTTCCCATTGCCTCCGGCAGCTTCACATGGGAAAATCAGCTAATCAACGGCATATGGACGTATGCCCTTCCCGATGCGGAGACCGGCTTGCAGACCTGCTTCGCGGAGCTGAAAGCGGATTTCGAGCGGAAGTACGCGCAGAAGCTCACGACGGTCGGAGCCATCGGCATTTCCGGCATGATGCACGGCTACCTGCCGCTGGACAAGGACGGCAATCTGCTTGCCGAGTTCCGCACATGGCGAAACACCATGACCGGCGAGGCGGCGGCCAAGCTGACGGCGCACTTTGACTTTAATATCCCGCAGCGCTGGTCTATCGCGCATCTGTATCAGGCAATTCTGAACGGCGAGGCGCATACGCCCCAAATCGCGCAGCTCACGACGCTTGCAGGATACTTTCATTGGAAGCTGACCGGAAAACACGTTCTCGGTGTCGGCGAGGCCTCCGGCATGTTCCCCATCGACAGCAAGACTTGCGACTACGACGAGCCGATGATGCAGCGGTTTAAGGCACTTGCGGGAATTGAGTTTCGTGAAATTTTGCCGGAAGTGCTTTCCGCAGGTGCGGAAGCGGGCGTGCTGACCGAGACTGGGGCAAAACTGCCCGATCCGAGCGGAGATTTGCAGCCCGGCATCCCGTTCTGCCCGCCGGAGGGCGACGCTGGAACTGGCATGGTCGCCACCAACTCCGTGCGCGTCAAGACCGGCAACGTCTCTGCCGGAACGTCCGACTTCGCCATGATCGTCGTGGACAAGCCGCTTGGCGTTCATCGGGAGATCGACATGGTTACGACGCCGGACGGCGCGCCGGTCGCTATGGTCCACTGCAACAACTGCACCAGCGATATAAACGCATGGGTCAGTCTGTTCGGCGAGTTCGCCGTTGCCATTGGTGCAGAGCTGGACACAAATGCACTCTATACGCTTCTGTTCCGCAAAGCCCTGGAGGGCGACGCGGACTGCGGCGGGCTTCTCAGCTATAACTACCTCTCCGGCGAAGGTGTTACCGATTTGGATGCAGGGCGGCCGGTGTTTGCCAGAACGCCGGATGCAAAGCTGACGCTTGCCAACTTCATGCGCACGCATCTTCTTTCCGCGCTGGCAACGCTCAAGATCGGTCTTGATATTCTGACCGGCGAAGAACATGTCGTCATCGAAAAGCTCTACGGTCATGGAGGCTTCTTCAAAACGCCAGAGGTCGGGCAGCGGCTGCTGTCCGCGGCAGTCGGCGCACCGGTCTCCGTGATGGAGACGGCCGGAGAGGGCGGCCCCTACGGTATGGCGCTGCTGGCAGCATATAGGCGGGACAATCATGGAAAGATGCTTGCAGATTTCCTTGATACAGAGGTCTTTGCAAATGCAAAATCCGTGACCTTACAGGCGGATGCTGCCGATTGCGCGGGCTTCGATGCGTTCCTCACACGCTATAAAAAAGCGTTGCCGCTGGAAAAGACGGCAACGGAGGTACTGTGATGCTGGAAAAAATAAAACAGCAGGTCTGCGAGGCAAACCTGCTTCTGCCGAAATACGGCCTTGTGACGTTCACATGGGGCAACGTATCTGAGATTGACCGCGAGAGCGGCCTCGTCGTTATCAAGCCCTCCGGCGTGCCGTATGACGGCATGACAGCGGCGGATATGGTCGTCGTTGACTTAAACGGCAATGTTGTTGAGGGCAGATGGAAGCCGTCGAGTGACACGCCGACGCATCTGGTGCTCTACAAGGCGTTCCCGGACTGCGGCGGCATTGTCCACACGCATTCGCGCTGGGCGACGAGCTTTGCGCAGGCGGGCGTCGGCGTCGCGCCCCTCGGCACGACGCAGGGCGACTACTTCTACGGCGAAATACCCTGCACGCGCGAAATGACCCCGGCCGAGATCGGAGGCGAGTATGAGGAAGAGACCGGTAATGTGATCGTTGAGACGTTTGCAGACAAGGATCCGGCGGCGATCCCCGCCGTCCTCGTCCACAGCCACGGCCCGTTTACCTGGGGCAAGGACGCGCACGAAGCAGTCCATAACGCCGTTGTGCTGGAGGAAGTAGCGTTTATGAATTTCCATTCGTTGCAGCTCAACCCCACACAGACGCGGATGCAGCAGGAACTGTTGGACAAACACTATCTTCGCAAGCACGGGGAAAATGCGTATTATGGACAACCTTAACAGATATTATCTTGCCATTGACATCGGCGCGTCCTCCGGGCGGCACATTGTTGGCTGGATGGAGGATAGCGAGATAAAAACGAAAGAGGTCTACCGCTTTCCGAACGGTGCGCAGGAGCAGGACGGGCATCTTGTCTGGGACGTGGACGCGCTGCTCGCCCATGTAAAGGCAGGCATCGCGGCGGCGAGGGCAGAGTTCACGGAGATTGTCAGCCTGTCCATCGATACCTGGGGCGTGGATTATGTGCTGCTGCGCGGAGATGAGGAAGTCCGTCCGATGTATGCTTACCGGGACAGCCGCACGGAAGCAGTCATCCCGAAGGTGCATGAACTTCTGCCGTTTGCGGCGCTGTACGCCAAAACCGGCTGCCAGTTTCAGCCGTTCAACAGCATCTATCAGCTCTATGCGGACAAGCTGGCCGGACGGCTGGACGGTGTGACGGATTTTCTCATGCTGCCGGAATATCTGCTCTGGAAGCTCTGCGGCGTGAAAGCCAAGGAGTACACCAATGCCACTACGACCGGCATGGTAAACACAAAAACCGGAGAATTTGATTCGGAGATCGTCTCTGCACTCGGCCTGCCCGCCCGCCTGTTCCCAAAGCTGCAAGCGCCGGGAACGGTGCTCGGCAAGTATGAGGGGATAAAGTGCGTCCTCTGCGCGACGCACGACACGGCCTCCGCCGTCGAGGGGATTCCCATGGAGGGAAATCACCCCTACATTTCCTCCGGTACATGGTCGCTGCTCGGCGTGAAAACGCCGCGCCCCATCACGGACGCTGCCAGCCGCGCCGCGAATTACTCCAACGAGGGCGGCGCAGGCTACAACCGCTACCAGAAAAACATCATGGGCATGTGGCTCGTGAACCGGTTGAAGGATGAGCTTTGCCCGGAAACGCCGTTTTCGGAGATCGTCCAGATGGCGTCAGAAAGCCGATTTGCGGAAACGGTAAACGCCAACGCGCCGGAGTTTCTCGCGCCAGACAGCATGAAAGCTGCTTTCGACGCAGCGCTCTCAGCAAAGCCGCAGAGCACGGGGGATTATTTCCGCTGCGCGTACCGCAGCCTTGCGCAAAGTTATGCAGAAGCGCTTGCAGAGCTGGAAGCCAATACTGGGCGCTGCTACGAAAAGCTCTATATCGTGGGCGGCGGCGCAAAAAACGACTTTCTCAACCGCCTGACAGCAGAAGCTACAGGCAAACAGGTCGTCGCCCTGCCCATCGAGGCGACGGCGCTTGGAAATCTGAAAATACAAATGGAGGCGGAATTGTGAGCTATACGGAAGCGAAAGAAAAATACGCCGCGCTCGGCGTGGACACCGAGGCGGCGCTCGAAAAGCTGAAGACCGTGCCGGTCTCTTTGCATTGCTGGCAGGGGGATGATGTGCGCGGCTTTGATACCGATCCTTCGAAGCCTCTCACCGGCGGCATCCAGACGACCGGCAGCTATCCCGGCCGCGCCCGCACGCCGCAGGAGCTGATGGCGGATATCGAGGAAGTGCTGAAGCTCTGCCCCGGCACGAAAAGGCTCAATCTTCACGCCAGCTACGCCATTTTTGCGCCCGGCGAGTGGGCCGACCGGGACAAGCTGGAACCGAAGCACTTTGCCCCGTGGGTAGAATTCTGCAAGAAGCACGGTCTCGGCGCGGATTTTAACCCGACGTTCTTCTCCCATCCCAAGTGCGACCCGCTGACACTGTCCAGCCCGAACGAGGACACCCGCCGTTTCTGGATCGAGCACGGCAAGGCGTGCGTACGCATTTCGCAGTATCTGGCGGAGGAATTGGGACAAGTCTGCACCATGAACATCTGGACGGGCGACGGCTTCAAGGACACCCCCGCCGACCGTCTCGGACCCCGGATGCGCTATAAGGAATCCATCGATGAAATTCTTTCCGAGCCGTTTGACTTCCACAAGGTCAAACCCTGCGTGGAGAGCAAGGTGTTCGGCATCGGTGTGGAGAGCTATACGGTCGGCTCTGCCGAGTTCACGCTGAGCTACGCCGCCATGAACCGCGAGCGCTGCATCCCACTTATGGACAACGGCCACTATCACCCCACCGAGGTTGTGAGCGACAAAATTCCGGCGCTGCTGGCGTTCTTCCCGGAGATCGCGCTGCACATCACGCGCCCCGTGCGCTGGGACAGCGACCACGTTGTTCTCTTTGACGATGAGACGAAGGAGATTTGCAAGGAGATTGTCCGCTGCGGCGGTCTGGACGGGCGCGTCCATATGGCGCTCGATTACTTTGACGCCTCCGTTAACCGCGTCGCGGCGTGGGTCACGGGCTTCCGCAATGTGCAGAAAGCGCTGCTCAATGCCCTTCTGACGCCGGACATGACGGCGGAGCAGAACGCGGGCAACTTCACCGACCTGCTTGTCCGGCAGGAGGAATTCAAGACGCTGCCCTTCGGGGAGATCTGGGCGGAATACTGCCGCCGCTGCGGTGTGCCAGAGGACGGTGCGTGGCTGCCGGAAGTGCGCCGGTATGAGAAGACGGTTTTGGAGGCGAGAGCATGAAAGACATTTTGACTGCGCCGTGGATGGTGGAGATGATCCGCACCACGACGAATATGTACGCCCACGGCTGGGACGAACGCAACGGCGGCAACGTCAGCCTGCTGCTGGACGAAGCCGATGTTAAGGAATGTGTGGACGGCACCATTCAGCGGAGCATCCCCACGGGCTTTTCCTGCCCTGCGCTGGACGGCAAATATTTTCTCGTCACCGGTACAGGCAAATACTTCAAAAACGTGCAGTATGCGCCGGAGGTGAATCTGGGTCTGGTGCGGCTGACGAACGGCGGCGAGACCGCCCGGCTGCTCTGGGGCTTCACCGACGGCGGCAAGTTCACCTCCGAGTTCCCGGCCCACATGATGAGCCATGCGGCCCGGCTGAAAGTGGACCCGGAAAATCATGTGGTCATGCACTGCCATCCGGCCAACCTGCTGGCCATGACCTACGTCCACGACCTGGACGAGAAGGCATTCACCCGGACCCTCTGGCAGATGTGCACCGAGTGCATCGTGGTGTTCCCGGACGGGGTGAACGTCCTGCCGTGGATGCTCTGCGGCACGAACGAGATCGGCGAGGCGACTGCCGAAAAGATGAAGACCGCCCGGCTCGTCGTCTGGTCGCAGCACGGTGTTTACGGTGCGGGCAAAGACCTGGACGAGACCTTCGGGCTGATCGAGACCGCAGAAAAAGCCGCGGAAATCTATATGAAGATCGCCCACCTGCCGCTTGTCAATACCATTACCGACGAGCATCTGCATCAGCTTGAAGAGCGCTTTGGCGTGAAGGCACGGGAAGGGTATCTGAATATCTAAATATGTGATACGCTCAAATGTACAAATAAAAAGACTCGTGAAAACAGTAGAGAATTTGATTCTCTGCTGTTTTCGGGGTTTTATAGGGGCGTGATGTGTAACTTAAAATTTTTTCATTATAATCTGATGCATAACAATAGTCTACGGATATGGATTATTAAAATATTCCGTCAGCAAAAGTAGAATACTACTATCACATGATGGGAGTACTCTATGGAACTTGACTACAGGGCTATTGGCAAACGCATCAAAATTGCAAGGATTCAGGCAAATCTGAAGCAGGAAAAGCTGGCGGAGCTTATCAACGTGTCCCCAACCCATTTAAGCAATATTGAAACCGGCACAACCCATGTCAGTCTTCAGGCTCTTGTCCGAATTGCCAATGCGCTCTCCGTGTCAACCGATGACCTGTTATGTGATAATGTCTTAAAAGCAAAGGTACAGTTTGAAGAAGATATTGCCCGCGTATTAGCGGACTGCGATGATTATGAAATTCGTATTATCGCAGACATAGCAAAATCGGTAAAAGATACTCTTCGCAGAGACGCAAGATTGCGGACAAAAACAGACTAATTTCACAGGCAAATGTCTGGTGCTTTCTGATGGACTGCTCGGTTGTAAAAACCGGGCAGTTTTTGATTATCAGAAAGGAGCGCAGCCATGAACAGTACAGAGAACAACAATCGCGCAGCGTCCCATGATTTCCAGACAGCTCTCCGGCTGCTGGAGGAACGGCTGCGCAGTCTGGAGGATTCAGAAGATATCATCAACGGTCTGCTGCAAGGAGCCGCGGAATTTTATGGTGCGGCCAGAGCCTCCGTTGTAGAAGCAGATTGGGACTTAAAGATCGGTATGCTTACCCACGAATGGTGTGCAAAGGGTGTAGAACGCCAAAAGGACATGCTCCAATATCTTGCCGTGGAAAGTTTTCCTCGCTGGTGTGAATTTCTGTCGTTAAATCAGCCCGTCGTCATACCGGATGTAGCCGCACTCAGAGATACATACCCGGATGAATGTCAATTCTTTCAGCAATACGGTGTGAAATCCATATTGGCAGCGCCTTTTTCCAAGCGCATCAATCAAGGCTATATCGCAGTAGACGACCCGACGCGCTTTCAGGATGATCCAACATTCCTGTTCATCATTTCTTATGCTGTCGTTGTGGAGCTGAATGAAATCAAGCTGAGCCGTTCTATTGCAGCGGCGCAGCGAGTGTCAAGATACAGCGAACTTGACGTCTATGTGAACTGCCTTGGCGATTTGAAAATTCGGAACGCGATGGGAACGCTCACCGAAGAGGATTTGTCTTCCGATCTCTGCATGAACCTTTTCGCGCTTATCATCACAAATATGAAGCGACCGCTCAAGGTGGAACGCTTGGCCGAAGTGCTCTGGCCAGGGGATGTGCTGGACAATCCGTACCGCTCCGTCAGCAATATCGCTTATCGCCTCCGGCGTATTTTGAGCATCATAGATTTGGAAGACCTGATTGTTGGACGCCATGGCACGTTTGTTATCAATCCGGTGTATAACGTCTATACGGATTTTGACCGCTTTGAGGATAACTGCCGTCGTATGGAAGCAGAGACAAACCCAAAGACACAAAGCGAGCTTTATCAGGCGACCGTCGAGCTGTACCGCGGCGATCTGTTTTCCAAAATCTCTTATCAGCATTGGCTGATGCCCAAAACGGCGTATTATCACAACATCTTCCTTCAAATTATCAAGTGTTACATCAAGCGCGAGATGGAACAGGGTGAGTATTATGCGGCACATCGTGCGGTGGTCGATGCAATGAACATTGATCCTTATGACAGCGAACTGAACATGGATATGATTCTCATTATGTATCACAGAGGCGGCGCTGAATCAGCTAAGAACTTCTTCCAAATCGCAAAACCTTACCTGAGTGATGAGCAGATTGCTTCTGTGCTTCGCTTGTTGGAAAAGAAGTGATGCGGCCATGCTGAGAATCCTGTGCGGCGCTGATGAGGGTATCCGCGCTGCATGTATGAGGACAGCACCGTAGCCATATTGCGGCAAAACTATTCATAATTCAGGGCAGCGATGACGCCCTGACTGAGATTACCCGTCTGGTACGCTCCATGTACCGGCTGAACAAGCCGGAATGGAACCGGACGGGTGATTTTTATGGGCGGCGGTATATCGGCAAGGCTTCAGATTCTACCGGGACTTTTACTGCTATTTTTACAGGGTGCTGTTGCAGGCATCCTGTACGCCCTGCGGCATCTTCCAGATGCTCCTCCCTGCCGCCACAATCTCATACCGCCCTGTTATGCCCGCAGCAATCATGCTGCGGGCTTTTCTGCGTCTTTAGGGCTTCATTGCCGCTCTCCGCCTCCGTGCGTTTGAAATTCCCACATTTCAAATTCACGGAGGTTTTTATGTATTACGACACGAAAGCCAGCGGAGCGCGGATTCGTGAGCTCCGTCTTGCAAATAAGCTCGGCCAGCTTGAATTGGCTGAACGTCTGAATGTTTCCCACGGCTACATAAGCCGCCTAGAATCCGGCAGCAAAGGCTGCTCCGTCGATCTGCTGATCCAGCTCGCCGAGGTATTCGATACATCTTTGGATTATCTGATTCTGGGCAAATGCGGCGGTGTTCCGGATGCTTCGCACATGAAAGAAAGCATCCAGCAACTGATTGAGGGATTGGAGAGCCTCAAGGCAAAGCTGTGAGCCGTGTTCCCATTGGTGGCAACGATGTTCCCAATGGTACGTTCAATTCAGGGCTTGACTTTTCTAAAATGAAATCACAGCGAAAGCTGATTGTTCCTTGAAAATTACATAGTCATTCATCAGGTACATTCCTGCATATGTGCGAAAGCACAAGCCAGCACAGCGGTGCGCCACGACCTTCACGAGTGCGGACAACATCCAATCCGCGCAGCTTTCGTGAACGAGCGATAAAACCGACTGGAAAAATCGGGTGGTTCCCGATCCGGCCATGACCGTATGCAGGGCTAACGATACTTCTGCCCAGCCATAGCTTCTTCACGCAATGGGGGCAGCTCGGAGCAATCCTCGGAGGGGTTCAAATCCCATGGAGCGGTACAGCCAGCCGCCGCCTGATGATTTCCCACGGCTCTGGGGTGTCGAGGACAAATTAGGGCTGTACATACCAAAACAGAAAGGAGTCCTTGCCCTTGAAAGAGAACTGGACATATCGCCGCGGCGATATTTATCTGGCGAACTTAAATCCCTATGTCGGCTCAGAACAGGGCGGCACACGTCCTGTTCTTCTGCTGCAAAACAACACCGGCAACTTTTATTGCCCGACCCTTATCGTGGCTCCGTTGACAGCCCGCAGAGGCAAGAAACCGCATCAGCCCACACACTATCTGCTTTCCTCCGTGAAGGGCATGGACGGTGCGTCCGTCGTTCTTCTGGAGCAGATCAAAACCATCGACAAACGCCGCGTGGTGCGCTATATCGGGCGCATCAGCCGCGAACAGATGGACGGCATCAATGAAGCTCTCCAGATCAGCCTCGGCCTTTACATACCGGAAGAGCTTGAGGCTCCATAAGAAAGCGAGGCGACATACAAATGAGCAAAGCAACCAGTACGTCTCTGGAGACAGAACGCCGCTGCTATACCGTAGAAGATTTACAATCAATTCTCGGTGTCAGCCGCCCGACCGTATATAACCTCCTGAAAAGGAATGAGTTCCGCTGGTTTCAGATCGGCGGCGGAAAATACAGAATTTCAAAAAAGAGCTTTGATGAATGGCTCGACAGTCAGCAGTAGCTGCGACATCCTTAACAAAAGCAGCCGCCTCCGTTACAATTTGACCAGACAAATTAAACGGAGGTGGTTGCCGGTGGATACCGTTGAATTGATCCGCTGCGACAGAAACTCATTCTCTATTCCAGAGCTTCGGCGGATGCTTGGAATAGGAAAAACAGAATCTTACTGGATTCTAAAGCACAGAGAAATAGCGACCGTAACCATAAACGGACAGATTCGAGTATTAAAAACAGCCTTTCAGGAATGGTATCGTCATCAGACAAGATATCGGATTATTGACGGGCCGCCGCCCGGAGAAGCATTGCGGGAAACATCTTATTCCGTCAGAGAACTCGCTGACCTTCTTGCAGTATCCGAGGATACGATTTACACCCGTATCAGCAGGGGTGAATTTGAAACCTTCACCGTAGACTACTGCACACGGATTACCAAAGAAAGCTTTGAACGTTGGTATTCATCACAGGAGAGGCATCGGAAATCGGAAGACCGCGCACATGACGCAGAAATGCTGAAATGTACATACTCGATGCCGGAAATAGCCCGTATGCTTGGCGTTCACAGAAATACTGTATACGGGATCGTAGGCCGAGAGAATAACAAAGGCGTTTTCAAGACTGTACGAGTATTCGGGCAGCAGCGAATCACGATTGAGAGCTTTGAGACATGGCTTTCGTCGCAGGACAGATACAAACTGAAGCAGCAGATGCAGGAAAGTCCAGCGGTGATTACGGCAGAGGCAGAGCCGTCAAAGGAGCCCAAGATTAAGGACTATCCGGAAAAAGAGGTGCTTCCCAAACAGAACTACCGGATAGAGGATATTCAGGAACGGCTCGGCATAAGCAAAAAGACCATTTATAAATTGATACAGGCTGGAGAAATCGGTGCAGTCAAGGTCGGAAAAACATATCTGATCCCGGCACCGGAATACAAGCGAATTGTGGAAAGGAGCAGCAGCTATGGCAGCAATCGTTCAGAGAAATAAGAGGTTTTGTGTTGTTTATGTGTATGTGGATGATTCCGGAAATCGCAAACAGAAATGGGAATCGTTCAAGACTATGTCGGAGGCGAAGCGCCGCCAAAAAGAGGTTGAATACAAAGAACAGATCGGCACATTTATCGTCCCAAAGTGCAAAACGTTGGACGACCTCCTGAAAGAGTATGTTGATCTTTACGGTAAAACCAAGTGGTCAATGTCTACATACAACTGCAATACTGCGCTGATCGAGCATTATATCAGCCCGAAAATCGGCAGCCTGAAAATCAGCGACCTCAATACGCGCGTGATCGAACGGTATTATCAGTCGCTGCTTAAAACCGAGGCAGTAAGCAGTCGAACAAAAAAAGGCGGTGTGAAGATGCTTACAGCGCACACCGTCCATGACATTCACAAAATTCTTCGCAGTTGTTTTAATCAGGCTGTAAAGTGGGACATGATGGCCAAAAATCCAGCAGCAAACGCGATGGTTCCAAAGGCCGAATACGCAAAGCGTGATATATGGACAGCGGAAACGCTGTTTCAAGCATTACATCTTTGTGATGATCCGAGACTCGCGCTGGCGTTAAATATTGCTTTCTGCTGCTCATTGCGTATTGGAGAGCTGCTCGGCCTAACATGGGACTGCATCGACATATCAGAGGAGAGCATTACAGCCGGTACTGCCTCTGTGTATATCAACAAAGAGCTTCAGCGGGTCAGCCGGAAAACGTTGACTGACTTGGACGGAAAGGATGTAATGCTGGAGTTCCCGACAGCTTCTTCTGCAACGTCTACCGTATTGGTACTGAAAGCGCCAAAGACAGCGAGCAGCGTCCGAAAGGTGTTCCTTCCCAGAGCCGTAGCTAATATGCTGACGGAATGGAAGCAAAATCAAGATGAAAAGATAGAGCTGCTTGGTAGTGAGTATCAGAACTTCAATCTTGTATTTGCCGGGGCGCTCGGACTTCCGACAGAGGCATCCACAATCAACGGTGCGCTGCGACGCCTGATTAAAGAGAATGATCTTCCACCGGTAGTCTTTCACAGTTTCCGTCATGCGAGTATTACTTATAAGCTCAAACTCAACGGCGGTGATATTAAGGCCGTACAGGGAGACTCCGGTCACTCGCAGGTCAAGATGGTTACGGACGTGTATTCTCACATTCTGGACGATGACCGAAAGAACAATGCCCAACTGTTTCAGGATGCGTTTTATGAGAAGAAAGAAGCACCGGAGGCCAAGCCTTCGATTTCCTTGCCAGATGGTGTTTCACCGGAAACTCTCACAAAGATGCTTGCAAACCCGGAGATCGTAGCTTTGCTTGGAGCATTAGCTAAAAAAATATGAGAACACAAACGTGCAGCTCCTCAGAAATTCTGGGGAGCTGCACGTTTATATGGTCATGTGTTATCATTTTGCCAACATGTAAGCCCAATGTCCGTCTTTGCGGACGCGCACAAGCTTGCCGTCTGCGGTCAACCCGGCCAGCATACGGTTCGCCGTGGCTGGGGATACGCCGCAGAGCGAGCGCACATCGGCGTTCGAGACGCACTCATGCGCTTGCAGGAATTGCTCAATTTTCTGCCAGCGCAGGGCATTTTTATCTTTCTTTCCATCGCTCATTTCATCGCTCGTATGAATAGCATCCATGAGTGATGCTTTGATGGTGGATAACATAAATTCAATGAACGCGGTGGACTCTCCGGCATCGTTGCTTGCATTGATGGCATCGTAGTATTCCTGCTGGTGATCGTGAATGATAGACTCTACCGGCAGCCATGCAAACGCGCCGTTCCACCGGGAGAGCAGCAATGTATGCCAGAGCCTCCCAACGCGCCCGTTGCCGTCGGCAAAGGGGTGGATCAGCTCCAGCTCATAATGGAACACGCAGCTTCGGATCAGCATATGCAGGTCGCTGTGCTTTGCCCAATCCAACAGTTCCATGACCAAGTCTGGAACATACTGCGGCAGCGTGCCGAAATGCAGGACATGCCCCGCGTGATCCACAACGCCGACCGGCCTCGTGCGGAACATACCGGACTCTTCTACAAGCCCACGGGTCATAATGCCGTGCGCTGTCAGCAGATCATCCACGGAGTACGGGTCAAGCTCGTCCAGCCGCTCGTAAATCTCATAAGCGTTTTTGACCTCGGCAATGTCCTTGAGCGGAGCCAGAACGTGCTTGCCGTCCAAAACCGCCGTGACCTGTTCCAGACTCAGCGTGTTCTGCTCAATAGCAAGTGAGCCGTGAATGGTGCGGATACGGTTGGTACGGCGCAGATTGGGATTGCTGGAAAGGTGATCGTTGGCGGAAAGCCTGCCGGTCAGCTCCGATATCTCCGCAACGGCGTCAATGATTTTATTGGTGATTTGAAAAGGCGGCTGTTTGTTTTTCATGTGTACCTCATAGCGTAGTTTTACTGCCCATATTATAGCATGCATCGCTCATCCCATCAATCACGATTTTGTGAGCACATGTATGCCTATGCGCATTTATGACGGTATACAGCGTCCTGCTGCGCCCCTGAAAATTTACGGTTTATCTATATTTTTCAAAGATGAAAGTGATACCATACACCTTGCGTTAGACGAAAATGAAACACGCGCTGAAAAAAGCCATTAGCAAAAGGCCGATGGAAATTAGCAGAAAGCCCGGTTTTATCTAATTTCATTAGATAAAAACAAGCCCGGAAAACCATGAAAGGCTTCCGGACTTGGCTGGCACGCCAGAAGGGATTCGAACCCCCGACACCCGCCTTAGGAGTATGGCTTACCATGTGATACACGGTTCGGATGTAACTTCCAATATCA
>ERZ1034952.165-NODE-165-length-60697-cov-23.680238_pt1 | contig 60697 bp, 59 predicted proteins | sample MGYA00520625_ERZ1034952 | MGnify/ENA primary metagenome ERZ1034952 (study PRJEB33766, sample SAMN09781773) | gut metagenome | biome: gut microbiome | host: Homo sapiens | place: Madagascar | study: EMG produced TPA metagenomics assembly of the PRJNA485056 data...
TTGACCCGGAGGATCTGATTATTATTGTCCATATAGGGACCCCAGATGGCATTCATGATGTAGCTGTAAGTCAGGACTCTGCCGGAATTTTCCGCTAAAAGTGTGAGCAGCTGGTATTCGATCTGGGTCAGGTGCACCTCTTCGCCCCGCAGGCGGATCAGTCGTTTTTCGAAATCAATCTCCAGATCCAGTGCCTTATACACATGACCGGGAGCCTGGGCGTGGCTGTGCCGCAGAGAAGTGCGGATCCTTGCCATGAGCTCGCCGGTGCCGAAGGGCTTCGTGATATAATCGTCCGCGCCCAGATCCAGAGCGGAGACCTTCTCCTGCTCCTTGGTGCGGGCAGATATGATGATCACGGGAACATCGCTCCAGGAACGGAGCTTCTGTAATACCTCCAGTCCGTCCATGTCCGGCAGCCCTAAGTCTAACAGGATCACATTGGGGCAGAAAGAAGTGCTGAGACTCAGTCCCTCTCTGCCGTTTAAGGCGTGCATGATCTTGTAGCCTTCCCGGTCCATGGTGGCGGTAATGAAATTACTGATACTTCTATCATCTTCGATTAAGAGAACTTTGATCTTATTCATATCTGGATCCATATCCTTTCCGGTATTTTCAACGGTTCTATCGTATGTGGCTGAGAGTGCACTTATTTTTCTGAAGCGCTAGCTCCCGACTTGGGAAGTGTGAAACAGAATTCCGCGCCATCCGCATGATTCCTGCCACTCAGCGTTCCGTGATGGGCGGTGATGATGGTCTTGCAGATGGACAGACCGATACCCATGCCTTTGCGGGAATCTGAACTCCGGGAATTGTTATAGATACCCGTCTCGAACAGATTCTGTAATTTTTCTTCCGACAATCCTTTTCCGTAGTCTCTCACAATAAAAGAGACATGCTCCGGATGATCCTCCACGATGAAATCAATGGGCAGGATACTTCCGGAATGAACGATGGCGTTTTCTAGCAGATTGATGGTGACCTGTTCGATCAGCACCGCATCCATGGGGATCATCAGAAATTCCTCGGGGATCTTCACACGGATGGCGGCATCGGGATAGCGCTTTTTCAGCTTTTCCAAAGCTTCTCCGACCACCTCTTCCACGGGTTCTTCCGAGGTGTTGATGCTTAAGCTGTCGCCCTGAATACGTGTGACAGACAGCAGATTCTCCACCATATTCAACAGCCAGTTGGAATCCTCGTAGATGTTGGTCATGATTGTGCGCTGCTCGGTGGAGCTTAGGTCAGCCTGACTTTCCAAAAACAGGGAACTGTTGCCGATGATGCCAGTGAGAGGCGTGCGCAGATCGTGGGAGATAGCACGCAGAAGATTCGCACGCATCTTTTCCATTTCGGCCTCTGCCAGCCGCTTTTCCCGCTCTGCGATCATCTCGGACTGGATGGTCATATGAGAGGTCATGGTACACAGGATCAGAGTGATCCCGCTCATCAGCAGGAAGGTGATAGGGTAGCCGGTCAGTGTGAAATTCAGCTTATAATACGGATAGGTGAACAGATAGTTGATCGCTATTACGGAAAAAAGAGTGCAGGCAATGCCGTAGCCGTAGCCCACCGTCCATCTGGCGATGATCACCAGTGCCAGAATGTAGAACAATGCTACATTGGCATGGTTGTCCGGGACAATATGCTGATATAAAAAAGAGGCAAGTGTGGCGCACAGCATGCAGGCGGCACAGATCAGGATACTGATGGCATGTCTGGTAAAGGGTGGTTTTAAGCGGAAGCTTTTCCGCGGTGATTTTTTATCGGAAAATGATCGGAACACGGTATTGTCCTCCAGTGGGTTTTCCCTTCATAGTAAGTTTATTATAACCATAGTACCATCACTTTTCAACGCAGGGTGTAAAGAAGTAGTTAAGGATATATGAAAACCGGTATATTTTATGTACTTCTCGTAATAGACAGGTGCGGTTTTTATAATTACGTTGTAAAATTGTCCAAAAATATACTTTAGTCCGATTGACACTTAGAAAAATATTAGATTAAAATAGAGATAACTGTAAAGAATGGCTTCTGTGGTTTTATTATTTGACTACGGGAAAGGAGAACAGACATTGGGATTATTAAATAAGGCAGAGGCGGGAATGGATTACTGCATTTCCTGCGGCAATGCCATTGTGCAGGGAAGGTGCAGCAAATGCGGCCGGGAAGCGAAGCATATGGTGGACTTTAGTGGTTTTGCCTTCCGGCAGGTTCCGGCAGATGTGGCAGACGCACTGGGGCAACAGAAGAAAAAGCTGTTCGAGAGCAATGCGAAGCTGGATGTACAGGAGATGATCAGACACGGGGATCTATACATGGCAGACATCCTGTTTGACAGCATTCTGTGCGACGGGCGTGAAGTGGGCGAACGTGAATGGTACGAAAGTGAGGGGGATACAGACTATACTTATTATGTACAGTTCTCCACACCGGCGGGAGAGCCTTGCATGAAGTGCTGTGAGGTCACTTCCGGGGACTACGGTGCCGTGGAGAGGAATATGCGGAAGGGAATACGGGAAGGCATCCTCTTAAAAGGAACGAAGAAGAACAAGGAATATTACTATGCGTACATGCCGGAGGATGAAAACCTTGGAAAAATGCTGCGGCTCGGTCTGGCAAAAGCGCTGATGGAGAACGGCAGGGACTATTCTTACCGGAGACTGCCCCAGGAAGGCGGAGCAACGCATAGTTCCTTTGAACTGACCTGGGAAGAGGCCGCAAACGGAGTGGGAAATTCAAACTGGTGAAGAATGTGTTGATTGCGTGAACCGCGATCAGAATAAGGAGGACAATATGGGATTTGGCGAAATGTTAGGTGTAAAGGTGGCAAAATTAAACTTAAAGGGAAATTATGAGACCATGGAACAGCTCTATGAGGCGATCAAAGACATCAAATTCGAAGCCGGTACACCGGCGCTGGTAAAGCATGGATTTAATCAGGTCATTGTATATCCGGAGCAGGACCGCAACAACCAGGTATGGATCATGAATGTGGGTAAGGCAAAATATCAGGTAATGCGCTCTTCGGAAGTGGCGGGACTGGGTAATGTCGTGAAGAATGCGGTACTGGATGACCTGACCGACGGCTGGTCCAGCATGTCAGGAGCATTTGGTAACAAGAAAAAACGCTGCATGGAGCTGGTGGACATTACCGCAAAGCAGATACAGGAAGCAGGGATTTAATTCAAAATTAAGTGTAACAGGCAATGCACGTAAAGACTGTGTTAAGAACTCATGAAATTTTCATAAATTGCTAAAAAACGGTATGACCGGGTCTTTGCTTCATGTTAAGATAAAGAAAACATAAAGGGAACATAAAGAAAGGAAAGACCAATATTGAAGTTATTAAATCCAAAGATCCGGCAAAAATTTGCAGAATCCTTGAAGGCGGTCCTGCCGGTAGTAGGGATCGTGATCGTATTAAGCTTTACCATAGCTCCCATAACCTCCAGTATCCTGTTGTGTTTTCTGGTGGGAGCTGTGATGGTCATGGTCGGTATGATGTTTTTTACTCTGGGTGCGGAGATGTCTATGACCCCCATGGGAGAAAAAGTGGGTGCCAAAATGACCCAGAGTAAAAATATTCTGCTGATCGTAGTGTTATCTTTTCTGTTGGGAGTGGTGATCACCATTTCTGAGCCTGACTTACAGGTGCTGGCGACACAGGTGCCTTCGGTGCCGAACATGACGCTGATTTTGGCAGTGGCAGTGGGGGTTGGAATCTTCCTGGTCATTGCCCTTCTGCGTATGCTGATCGGTGTGGCACTGCCGCCGTTGTTAACCTTTTTCTACATAGCAGTGTTCGTTCTTGCATTTCTCGTACCGGAGAACTTCCGGGCAGTGGCGTTTGATTCCGGAGGTGTGACCACGGGACCCATGACAGTTCCTTTTATCATGGCACTTGGTGTCGGTATTGCGTCCATCCGTAATGACCACCATGCGGCGGACGACAGCTTCGGTCTGGTAGCTCTGTGCTCCATCGGACCGATCCTGGCGGTCATGGTGCTGGGGCTGATCTATAAGCCGACCAATGCGGATTACCAGCCGGTGGCGATCCCGGAGCTCTCTGATTCCGTGGAACTGGCGCAGCTTTTTGCCCATGGGCTTCCGGATTATATGAAAGAGATCGCACTCTCATTACTTCCCATTGTATTGTTTTTCGGTCTGTTTCAGATATTTGCCCTGCGTTTGTCGGGGAAGACACTGGCGAAGATCCTGATCGGTCTGGTGTATACTTATATCGGTCTGGTACTGTTTCTGACCGGTGCAAATGTGGGCTTTATGCCTGCCGGTAATTACCTCGGTCAGGTCATGGCAGCCAGATCCTATAGGTGGGTACTGGTGCCGGTGGGAGCACTGATCGGTTATTTTATCGTAAAAGCGGAGCCCGCGGTCTATGTGCTGAATCATCAGGTAGAGGAGCTGACGGACGGCGCCATTTCGGCCCGCTCTATGGGCGTGAGCCTTTCCGTGGGTGTCTCCTTATCCGTAGCACTGGCGATGATCCGGGTACTGACAGGAATCCCGATTCTATGGTTTTTGATCCCGGGCTATGGCGTGGCGATCGGACTATCCTTTTTTGTACCGAAGATATTCACAGCGATCGCCTTCGACTCCGGCGGTGTAGCGAGCGGTCCCATGACAGCCACCTTTTTACTGCCGTTAGCGCAGGGCGCCTGTGTGGCGGTGGGCGGCAATTTAGTCGCAGATGCTTTCGGTGTGGTAGCTATGGTAGCCATGACACCGCTGATCACGATCCAGATATTGGGAATGGTATATCAGTTAAAGCAGGCAAAGAGCGGTGCAGGCACATTTGCCGGTGCGGCGGATGCATTTGGTGCTTTGGATGAGAATGCCATCATTGAACTGTAGGAGGTGTGCCCATGAGTGAATTATATATGATGGTCACCATCACCAATCGTCAGCTGACGAGGAAATTCGTGGAATGCTACAAGGAAAATGGCGCACAGGTCGGCGGTGTTACCGTTGGCATGGGAACCGCGGCTAACGAGATCTTAGATTATTTCGGACTGGACGGCATGGAGAAGAGCGTATTGTTCCATCTCGTCACAGATGCCTCCTGGCAGCAGATCAAGGCTACTCTGCGTAAGAAAATGCAGATCGATCTCCCGGGAATGGGAATCGCATTTATTATTCCCGTGAGCAGTGTCGGTGGCAAGAAAGCATTGAATTACCTGACCTGTGGGCAGGAATTCGTAAAAGGAGAGGAGTCCACATTGAAAGAGACGAAGAATGAGCTTCTGGTAGTGATAGCCAATCATGGATATACGGAACTGGTCATGGATGCAGCGAGAGAAGTACATGCGGCGGGCGGTACAGTCATCCATGCCAAGGGCACCGGAACAGAGAATGCACAGCAGTTTCTGGGTGTGACACTGGTGCCGGAAAAAGAAATGTTGTTCATTGTGGTAAAAAGTGAGCAGAAAAATTCCATCATGCGTGCTATAATGGAAAAAGCAGGACTGGAGAGCAAGGCGAAAAGCATCGTATTCTCCCTTCCTGTGACTGATACTGCAGGCATGCGCCTGATGGAGGAGATGGGAGAGACATGACAAACAGCTTATCCGGACCCAGAAAGCAGTTCCTGGATGTACTTAGGGTACTGGCGACCTGTGCAGTGGTGCTGATGCATGTACTGACGGGTGCGACAGATGTGACAGACGCGTCAATAGTGCCGGAATACCGGTCATTATTGCTGTCAGTTATGGATCTGGTGACCTGGTGTGTTCCTATATTTTTAATGATCTCGGGATATTTGTTCCTGAATCCGGAACGCACATTGACTTATCCGGTTATGATTAAAAAATATTGCAGGAGGATTGCATTGGCGATCCTCCTATTTGGCGTTCCGTATGCAGCTTCCGAGCTGGTGGTGGCGGAGAAAAGCTTCCGGATCATGATGATCCCGGAGGCACTGAAGATGGCCCTGACGGGACATACATGGTCCCATATGTGGTATCTGTATCTGATATTGTTTTTGTATCTGATCACACCGCTTCTGAAAAAAGTGCTGCAGATTCTGCCGGTCTGGAGTGTTGTAGCAGTGATGGCAGTGATCTTCCTGGGAAGCAGTGTGGCACCTTTTCTGAATAAGGTGCTGGATATCAACAGTATTCCGGTATTGCCGGATGGCGGTGTGTATTTCCTGTATTATCTGTGTGGATATCTCTTCGTGGTGAGAGAAGTATGTGTGGACAAGGCAGAGAGTTCCGCAACGTCTGGAAAAAGGAAAAGCATGGAAGCCGGAGACCATACGGAGCCGGCCCAAGGAAGACGGATAGGGAATGTGTGGCTGATCGCTGCGGCAGTGCTGATAATGGGAATGATCCTCAGTAGGACACTCGCAGGATTTTCCATCCAGATGGCATACAATTATCCGTTTACAGTACTGCTTGCAGTGCTTCTGTTTGCTGCAGGATGGAAAGGAAGTATTAAAAAACACCGGATCCCCTGGCAGGAGGCGGGAGCTTTGAGCTTCGCCGTATACCTGGTACATCCGGTGTATGTGAACCTGCTGTATAAATTCGTGAAGATCACACCCTTTACGGTGTTGGAACAATGCGGTGTGCAGTCTGTTGCCGCAGGGCATGCGGTATTGATCCTGCTGTTGACTGTATTCTGCCTGGTAGTGCTGGCACTGGCAACGGCTACTGCGTGGGTGCTGCGCAAGATCCCGGTGCTAAGAAAATATGTGCTGTGATCAGATGTGAAATATAGGCGGAAAATCTGGTTTTGCATTCCCAATATTTGATAATAACATACCCTCTTGCCAGCAGAAGACTTCTATGCTAGAATGTGCACAAAGCATAGAAGTTTTCTATTTCTACAGATATCTTGTGAAGTTCTGAATAGCGAGTCGGAAAGTCCATGCTTTTATTCCAAATTTACAACATTCTAAAATAACAGCGGGGTTTTGACTGCGATATACGTACTTTGTATGGAACATAGGTATGTCTGTTTTTGTTACTATAATCTCATAAACATGGAATGTCTGCACAGATTGGCACTTCAAGTTGTCATAGGGAGAATTTATGATAGAAATTAAACCAGAAGCGAAAAAGACGGATGGTATTACAAATGATTTAGTTGAAATCACTCAACCGTCGATTGAAAAAATGATTTATGTTATTAGAGATAAGCAAGTCATGCTGGATAGTGATCTTGCCATTCTTTATCAGGTAGAGACAGGGGCATTGAATAGAGCAGTAAAAAGAAATATTAGTAGATTCCCAGAAGATTTTCGTTTTCAGCTCACGAAAGAGGAATATCAGAACTTGAGATGCCAAACTGGCATTTCAAGTTTTGCGCAGGACGAAAATAATTATGGTGGTCGTAGGACTCTTCCTTATGTATTTACAGAGCAGGGAATCTCTATGTTTGGAATTCAATCATCAGGCGATAACTGCTGATTTTCTCTGCAATCAAGAAGGAGCCTCGACAAGAGGCTCCTTCTTGATTTGGCTTATGATGCTAGTCTGATCACTTCCGCTGCCAGCGCCCGGAAGCGCCGCAGGGCAGTACCAGCCCACTCTCGGTGACGGGGAGGCCGATCTCTTCGGCTTCCACATGACCGCCGAACTTTTTCGTCAGGGTGGAATTCATCATATAGGACAGCACGGCGGGCTGCAATCCTGTAGTGTACGAATTGATCAGGAAGAACAGCGCATCATCGGATAAAAGCTGTGCGGTCAGTCCTACGAAATCCCAGATATTATCTTCTATTTTCCAGATCTCGCCCTTGGGACCTCTGCCGTAGGAAGGAGGATCCATGATGATGCCGTCGTATTTGTTGCCCCGGCGGATCTCACGCTCTACGAACTTCATGCAGTCGTCCACCAGCCAGCGGATGGGAGCATCGGCAAGCCCGCTGGCAGCAGCGTTCTCCTTCGCCCAGCCGACCATACCCTTGGATGCATCCACATGGGTCACAGCAGCACCCGCAGCTGCGGCGGATACAGTGGCACCGCCGGTGTAAGCGAAGAGGTTCAGTACCTTCACGGGGCGGCCTGCCTCATGGATCAGACCGGAGAACCAGTCCCAGTTCACCGCCTGCTCCGGGAACAGACCGGTATGTTTGAAGCTGAAGGGCTTCAGATGGAAGGTCAGAGGATCAGCCTTACCGCAGGCTTCCTTCTGAAAAGGCAGGGTGTAATGAATCGCCCATTCATCCGGCAGCCGGAAGAACTCCCATTCTCCGCCGCCCTTCGCACTTCTGTGGTAATGACCGTTTTTCTGCTTCCAGCCCTTATGATCGTGGGGCGTCTTCCAGATGACCTGGGGATCCGGACGGACGAGAATATAATCTCCCCAACGCTCTAACTTTTCTCCGCTGGACGTATCCAGCACTTCGTAATCTTTCCAATGATCTGCAATCCACATATAGAAACCTTTCTGCGTGTATACTTTGTAACTAACTCTTATAGGACATAATAATAGAATATAATACCGGAACGACTTTTTCAAGGAATACTTGCAGAGATCTCCCCCTGCGGTCGATTCATGTCATTTTTGGGTCGATTCATGCAAAAAACGGTTTTGCTGAGAGAAAGTGTGGTATGTTATCTTTAAGATAATGGGTATCACTATGCCCACAGAAAAGAGGTAAAACGCTATGAAAAAACGAGTATTGAGCATGTTGCTGGCATTTATTCTCTGCTTCTCAACACTGCCCATGACGGCATTCGCACAGGAGGCTGATGTTGTGACAGAGCAGGCTGGTCCTGCGGCAGAGCAGAAGGAAGCAGAAGCAGCGGTGGCACCGGGGGCAGAGACTCCGGCTGATAAGAGTACCACTGCGGCAGCTCCCGGTACGGAAGATTCCACTGCGGGCGAAGCCCTTGATACTGTGAAAACCTCAGCTGAAAGTGTCAGCGATAATGATGCCGGCACGCAGGACACCGTGGCAGACGATGAGAAGAAGGCAGCAGTGCAGAAGGTGCAGGCACTCATCGACGCTCTGCCGGAGACAGTGACGGTGGAAAATGCAGAAAGTGTCGGTGAGCAGCTGGAAGCTATTGCTGAGGCCATGGAATCACTGACCGAGGAACAGATCGCAGAACTGGATATGGAGCATCTCTATGCCATTTCTGAGGCAATGTCTGCAGCGATGACGGTGGCGGAAGGTGAGCATACCCACTGCATTTGCGGTGAGAAGCATCATGAAATCGGCAACCACACGACCGATTCGCAGATGACTTTCACGAAGCTGTGGATGGATAACGACACACTGAAAATAGGCGATACGGAACTGACGGCAACGACAATTACAGATAAGAATAGCATTAGGCAAGGTAAAATGTGCTATGTACTGCCCGCTGGCAACTATTATTTGGGTACCAACATTGAACTGGGTTATCCTATTTATATAGCTTCGAATGGCGCATCATCAGAATGTCCTTACTCGATGGATGTGAAACTCTGCCTGAATGGCAAAACCCTCACGGCAAATGGGGATTTTGATGCTATTATTTGCAGCAGTTATCTGAGTAAGACAACTTTCACACTGACCGACTGTCGGCAGACGGCGGGTATGATCACCCACGTTACGGGTAAGACCGGTAGCGGTGTGCTTCTGTATTCTGAATGGGTCGCGTCTAATGGCAATGGCACACGGTTCAATATGTATGGCGGCAGCCTTACCAACAATACAGCTGAACGTGGTGGTGGCGTAAATATAGTTGCAAATGGCGATGGCGGAATTTTTAACTTGTACGGTGGAGTAATCTCCGACAACGAGGCTAACGACGCTGGCGGTGGTGTGTATATAGATGGCCGGAATTCTACATTCACCATGTACGGTGGCGAGATTACAAACAATACTGCAGGTACGGATGGCGGCGGAGTGAGTGCTGCCAATGCCAAAACCGTCATGAATGGCGGTAGTATTACCGGAAACACCGCTGCTAAAGGCGGCGGCGCGAGCGTCGGCTGCCACAGCTCAGCTTATTTCTACATGAATGGCGGCGAGATCAAAAACAATAAGGCAAGTGAAAATGGCGGTGGTGTGTATGTGTATTGGAGCTATAGTTATCTCCATCTATCTGGCGAGGTAAATATTAACGGGAATACTTCAGCAGATAGTAAAGATGATAATGTCTATCTGTCCAAAGACACGACCATCATCATTGATAATAATCTGGCAACGGATTCCCTGATTGGTGTAACTACGGAGAAAATCCCCCAAAATGGTGACTTCGCAAAGGTTGCTGTAGGTACGACAAATTATTCTCTGACCGAATCAGACAGGCGATGTTTTACTCCCGATGCAGGTGGACAATACGTTTTAGAAAAGCTGGGAGATCATGTTATACTAAAAAATAGTAATGATACCACTCTGCATCATCATCCCATCTGCGGCAAGATATGTTCTCATGGGAAAGGAGATTCCATAGAACATACAGATGTGTATTGGGAAGGCGTATCCACTTTAAATGATCGTATGCCGGCTGGCTACTATTATCTGACCCGGGATGTTACATTAAATACTTCATGGATGCCTCAAGGTGACATTGTTCTTGACCTAAATGGTCATAACATCACCATGAATGGCGAAGGCTGTGTAATCAATCAAAAATATTATGGTACTTTTACACTGACGGATTGTAAGGGTGACGCTGATAAATATGGAAAGGTTACTCATGGAAACAACATTGAAGGTGGGGGTATATACAATACCTCTTCTATGTCTAATAGTAATTTTGTAATGTACGGCGGTTCTATTACCGGCAATACCGGGCATGGCGTATTTTTGAAATATGAGCAATCATCCAATAAGTCATTTACTATGTATGGTGGTGAAATTACTGGCAATACAACTACAAGTGGCGGTGGCGTATATGTTGAATGTGGAAATACTTTCACTATGAAAGGTGGTATAATCACCGGAAACAAGGCAAAACAAAACGGAGGCGGTGTATATGTAGCTGTAAATGATGACAAATGGAAAACTCCGGGGGTATTTAATGTCAGTGGTGATGCACAGATCACAAGGAACTATAAGACGGATGATTCGACTGCAGACAATGTTTATCTGCAATCGGATACTAATGGAAGACATGCGTGTATCAATGTCGATGGAGCATTGTCTGGCAATGCATCCATTGGCGTGAGCACCGGAACAATTGACGTTAGCAGCTATAAGATTGTCGCACAAGGTTCAAATTACACTCTGACGAAGGATGACCTAAATCATTTTAACAGTGATGTTGCTGACTATACATCGCAATTAGTGGACAATAGCATTGCGTTTACAAACGGTACGTTGCATGAGCATAAGATCTGTGGCAAAACGGATTGCAATGAAGGTCACGGCAATGAAGTGTGGAAATGCATCACTAATCTTAATGAAATTACGGGCGATGGTTCTTACTATCTGAAGGATTCGGTGACTCTCGATAAAACATGGACTTGCAATTATAATGTAAAACTTTGCTTAAACGGAAAAACAATTACCGGTCCGGACGGATACACAACCATCAGCATTGCAAGTGGACATTCCCTTGATATCACTGACTGCCAGAAGAACGGTGCAATCACCCACAAGTCAGGCAAGAAGGGTATTGCTATATATATTCAGGGAACTGGTACCTTATGGAATGGTGCCGTCACCGGGAATAATGATACATCCGCTGTGTCTGTGAATAATGGGGGCAGCTTTAGGATGTACGGTGGTTCCATCACTGGAAACAAGGGAGAAAACAGTGGTGGTGTGTTTACAGAGGGCACATTTGAGATGACCGGCGGTAAAATCAGCAATAATTCGGGTAAAATGGGAGGCGGTGTCTATGTAGCCCAAAATGGCACTTTCACCATGACCGGAGGTGATATTACCGGGAATAGCAATGGAAGCTCTAATGCCGGAGGCGGTGTTTATGTAGCAAATGGCGGTAAGTTCAACCTGGCTGGAGAAGGACGAGTTACTGACAATAAGAATACATATGCCTTTGGTGGGGGAGGCGTCTACGTGGCAACAAATGGTGCTTTCACCATGGATGGAGGAGATATCGCCAACAATGTAAATGGGTCTGATGCTTCCGCCGGAGGTGTCTGTGTAGCCCGAAATGGCACTTTCACCATGAACAGCGGAAATATCAGCAGCAACGAGAATACAGATGATGATAATAATAATAATAGTTGCGGAGGCGTGTATATATATAGTGGTATTTTCACTATGAACGATGGCAAAATCACGGGCAATACCAGTAAATCTAATGGAGGCGGTGTGCATATATGTGCCTCATATGACTCAAAACAGCAGAAATCGATTCCCGGTCAGTTAATCATGAACGGAGGCAGTATTACCGGAAATAAGAGTGAGTCCGGCGGCGGAGGCGTGTATGTGTCACCTGAAAGCATTTTCACCATGACTGCTGGCAAAATCGAAGGAAATACCAGTGCAGAATATGGCGGTGGAGTGTATGTAGTGGGAAGTGGTACGGTAAAAATGAGTGGTGGAGAGATTACCGGTAACAATTCTACCACTTCTGATGCTGTTTGTGCCGGAGGCGTATATGTGGCTCCGACTGGTAACTTTATTGTGTCCGGCACGGTGCGGATACAGGAGAACTATAAGAACGGTACACTGAAAGACGATGTGTATGTGCCGGGGGATAACAGCGCGAAGGGCAACCTCTATCTGGAAGGAAACGGCATTGAATATGGTGACGATTATTTTGCGACGATTACCATTGAAACGGGACTGACGGCGGATTCCCGGATTGATGTGAACAAGATCAGCTATTATCTTCCAACTACGAATCAAAATATCTTAATTGCCACCGGTGCGGACGATAGCAGTCTGGATTATACAAAAATATTTGGATTGGATGTGGCTGATCAGGATTATACAATCGGGCAAAAAGGCAGCCAACTGTACCTTATGGCACATCAGCACAGCTGGGTATATAAAGCAAACGGGGCTGTTATCACTGCCGAGTGCAGCGGATGTGATGCGGAAGGCGGCAGCGTAACACTCACAGCACCCAAAAAGCTGGTCTACAATGGCAATGGAAAGACTGCTGACATGACTTTCAGTAAGGATTGGCAGGGACCTGCGGTTGTTGATGCCATTCCGATCTGTTATGAGAAAGAGGATGGTACAGGTTTTGTCAAGGAACCGATAAATGTCGGTACTTATGTAGCAAAAATCAGCATTGATAACAAAAGTGCTGAACCAGCTATTGTCAGTGTGAAATATACAATTCTGAAAGCTCCGCTGACGGTAACTGCACGAAATCACAAGATTTGGTATGGCGAGGAACCCGCGAATATTGGTGTAACGTTTAGTGGCTTTGCGAATGACGTGGATGAGACTGCTCTTGAATTTACACCGAAGTATACTTATGACTATACACAGTATGGTAACGTAGGTGAATATAAGATCATCCCTCAGTGCCCCGATGGACTGAACCTGGATGAGGAATTACCTAACTATGAGGTTTCCTTTGAACCGGGAACGCTGACAGTAGAACAGAAAGAAGTATTTCTTATATGGGATAATTACGAAAACCGTATCTACGGTGACGAGAGTCCAATCCGCGTAATGATAGCTGGTCTGGTAAACGATGATAAGATTTCCGCAGAAATTGCGGGAGCGGATCTGACGGCAGGTACACATACCGCTGAGGTTACAAAATTGACCGGAGACAAGGAGGAAAACTACAAACTGCCTGCGAATCCGACCGTCACATATACGGTTGCCAGGGCGAAGCAGACACTGGAGTTTATAACTAAGGTTTATAATATAACCTATGGCAGTATAAGCTTTGAAAATGAATTTACAAAGACTTCCAATTATAAGACCGATGTCTTCTACGAGAGTAGCGACCAGAAGGTTGTTACCGTAGATGAGAATGGTCATAGTCGTGTCGTCGGCGTAGGTACTGCCACAATTACTGCAACAGCTGTTGGAAACGAGAACTATGAACGGGTACAGGCAACCTGTACTGTGAACGTTACCCCGAAACCGGTTACGATCTCCGGTGTCAAGGCGAAGAACAAGACCTACGATGGAACAGACGCAGCGGCGTTTGACTTAAGTGATGCCAAAATTGACGGAATTGTTGAAGGCGGTGTTGCCGACGACCTGAAGATCGATGCGGCAAATGCCAAAGCGCTATTCGCGGATGTCAATGCCGGTACGGACAAGACCGTTTCCTTCACCGGTTTCGCATTGACCGGCCAGGACGCTGACAACTATACCCTTTCGGCACAGCCTGCCAACGAAACGGCAGACATCACACCTGCTATGATCACGGTAATACCAAAGACGGGTCAGACTAAGATCTACAGTGCAAAGGATCCGGAATTGACCTACACCTATTCCGGGGAAATCTCTGGTGAGAAACCGCTCTTTACCGGTGCACTTGGCAGAGAAGCTGGTGAAAACGTGGGAAGCTATGTGATCAACAAGGGAACACTGGCACTGATGGACAACAGTGACGGCAAGTTCAGTGCAGGCAACTATACTCTGAAATTAAGTGATGCTCCGGTCAACTTTGTGATCACGAAGGCAACCCCCGAGATCACGGTAGGAGATAAGACACTTGTGAAGAACGGTGTCGCAGTGGATATTTCCACATGGGCATCCTTCAATAATACGGATGCCGGTGCGAAGCTGACCTATACGCTGGTCGGTGCTCCTGTGGGCATCAGTCTCACAGGGGACAACCTGTTGATGGCTGAAAATGCAGCTACAACAGCAGAAAGCTTTAAAATCAAGGTAACGGCGGATGCAACGGAGAACTTTACTGCACCGGAGGAGAAGCAATTCACTGTGCAGGTAGTAGAAAAAGCGGATGCCGGTGTGAAGATTGATGCACCCACGAGCAAAACCTACGGCGACGCAGACTTTACATTGCAAGCATCCACGGTTGCTGCCGACAACGGTACCTGGAGCTGGACGAGTTCCAATGAATCTATTTTGAAGATCGTCTCCGGCGCAGAGACCGCTGCACCTGTGATCCGTGTCGTAAAAGCGGATGCAACCGGCGCAACACTGACGGCAACTTATATCAGTGACACTTACTATGGTACGGCTTCCGTGACGATTACGGTAAATCCGAAGACACTTACCGCTGCGATGATCGGTGAGATGGAAAACCGGGAATACAACGGCGGTGCGATCATGCCGACACCTGAAGTAAAAGATGGTGAGGCAATCCTGACGCCGGGCGGAGATTTTGAGTTTGGCTATTCCGACAACACAAATGCCGGTACAGCGACCCTGACCATCACCGGTAAGGGCAATTACACCGGAATCGCAGAGAAGAAGTTCACGATCGAGCCGAAGAATATTGCTGGCGCAGTCATTGAACTGGAACAGAGCGAGTTTTCCTATAACGGTTCCACGCAGACAGTGAAGATCAAATCCGTGACGGTTGGCGGAAAGACTTTGGCTTCCGGGGATTATAGCATCATAAATGGCAGTGACATGTTTATGAGTGCAAAAGATTCCATCCCTCTGATGATCGAAGGCCGGGGTAACTATACCGGAACAGCCACTATGACATGGAAGATTACGAAAATTGATCCTGTACTGGATAACTTTGTTGTGACATCCGATCTATCCACAGCGCAGACCTATGATGGTACTCCGAAGACTGTGACTGTTCAGACCAATGCTGTGATCGGCATGGGTGCGGTAAAGGTATGCTACGAGGGGATTGACGGAACTACCTATGCCAGAAGTGAAACAGCACCCACTAACGCCGGAAGCTATAAGGTGATCCTGAACGTGGCAGAAGGCACGAACTATACGGCGGCAGAGATTGAAGCCGGTACACTGACCATTGAGAAGGCGACTCTTAAAGTAGAAGATGTTACAGAATTCTTCGAGTACACGAAGACCGGCGCACAGACCATCGACTTAGCGGGGCTTGCACCGGGAGCAACCAACTATGCACTTGGTACGGCTGCCGGCGACCTCGGGGTTCTCTCGGAAGCTATTAGCATAGATGCAACAACAGGTCTTATGAAGTTTACGTTGTCTGCACTGACGAAAGGCAATGTGGATAATAAGGTGACTGTACCTGTGACCATTACCTCGGAGAACTATGAAGATGTTACCGTCAATGTGATCATCTACATTTCACCGGAATATCGGATTATCGATGGCGCAAACAGTTCCTGGACACAGAATACGGACGGTACTGTCGTGATCCGCGGAGATGGCGAATTTAACAGGTTCCATGCTGTAAAGGTAGATGGAAAAGTGATCGATCGTACTAACTACGAAGCAAAAGAAGGCTCTACCATCATCACTCTGAAGGCAGAATACCTTAAGACATTATCTACAGGCAGCCATACCTTTGCTATCGTTTGGAATAATGGTATCGCAGGTACTAACTTTACGGTCGCAGCGAATACCTCCGGCAATAACAGTGGTAATAACAGCAACAATAATGACAGTAATCATGGCAGCGATAACAGCGGCAACAATGACAGCGGTAATACGGCAGGTGCGGCTGCCAATACCGCCGCCGCTTCGGCGCAGGAACTGGACAAGGTTCCGGCTACCGGAGATCCCTTCGGTATCTGGCTGACGCTCTTTGCGATATCCCTGACCGGACTCGCGGGAATGCTGGCAAGAAGAAAGAAGAACTAAGAAAAACTAAGTAATACAGAAGCCTCACTGCAGGGACAAAACTCTGCGGCGGGGCTTTTTGTGCATTTTGCGGGTCAGACCATCGTAAAAGAAAAAACGCTGATTGTATTTGATGAGGTGCAGCTTTGCGAAAGGGCTCTGACTTCTCTGAAATATTTTAACGAGAGCGCTCCGGACTATCATATCATTGTTGCGGGCAGCCTGTTAGGTGTGGCTGTCAACAGGGAAAAGTTCTCGTTCCCTGTGGGCAAGGTGGATATGAAAACCCTGTATCCCATGGATATGGAGGAATTTATGATCGCCATGGGTGAGGGAGATCTTATGCAGCAGATCAAAAGGTGCTTTGCAACAGATCAGCCGATGCCGGCGGCACTCCACGATGCGGCTATGCAGCTTTACCGGCAGTATCTTGTAGCAGGCGGGATGCCGGAGTGTGTGATGCAGTTTGCCCAGACAAGGGACTATATCCTGATCCGCCATATACAGGATACCATTCTTGCAAGTTATATCAACGACATGAGTAAGTATAATAATCTGAATAAAATCAAGAAGACCAGGCTTGCCTATGACAATATTACCGTTCAGCTTTCGAAGAAAAATACCCGTTTTCAGTATAAGCTGATGAAAAAAGGAGGGCGGGCGTCTGAATTTGAGAATGCCATAGAATGGCTCTGTCTGTCCGGAATCGTATCACAGGTCTATAAGGTAGAGCAGATTAAAAAGCCTTTGGAAAATTATCGTGATATTGACGCTTTTAAGATATATGTTTCGGATTTGGGGCTGCTTTGTGCCAAGAAGGATCTGGCTGCCAATGATATTCTGTATATGGTTGAGGAATTGAATGATTTTAAGGGCGGTATGACGGAGAATTACGTCAATGTACAGCTTTCCACCAATGGTTACAATACTTACTATTGGGAGTCTGAGCGTGGTGCGGAGATAGATTTTGTTATTCAGCGTGACGGGCAGCTGATCCCGATTGAAGTGAAATCTGCCGACAATACCAGAGCAAAGAGTTTAAAGGTCTACATGGATACCTATAAGCCTGCATATGCCATCAAACTCTCTGCAAAAAACTTCGCATTTGAAGATAACAAAAAGATAGTACCGCTCTATGCAGCGTTTTGCATCTGAATACGACAGGTGAAGAACCAGGGGTTCTTGTATAGCATCCCATTTTTGCCACTTCTGATGTCTTAAAAATAATTTTTATTCTGTTCTTTTGGCGGATAGTATTTTCTGGGGGTGCAATCCGTCCTCTTACGGTCGATTCATGACATATTTGGGTCGATTCATGCAAAAAATGGTTTCGCAGAGAGAAAGTGTGGTACGTTATCTTTAAGATAATGGGTATCGCTATGCCCGTTGGAAAGAGGTAAAACGCTATGAAAAAACGAGTATTGAGCATGTTACTGGCATTTATTCTCTGCTTCTCCACACTGCCCATGACAGCATTCGCACAGGACGCTGATGTGGTGACAGAGCAGGAAGCAGACTCTGCGGAAGAGCAGGAGGAACAGCAGGAAGCAGTCCCTGTGACAGAGCAGAAGGAAGCAGAAGCAGCGGCGGCACCGGGGGAAGAGACTCCGGCCGATAAGAGCACCACTGCGGGCGAAGCCCCTGATACTGTGAAACCCTCAGCTGAAAGTGTCAGCGATAATGATGCCGGCACGCAGGACACTGCGGCAGATGATGAGAAGAAGGCAGCAGTGCAGAAGGTACAGGCACTTATCGACGCTCTGCCGGAGACAGTGACGGAAGACAATGCAGAAAGTGTCGGTGAACAGCTGGAAGCTATTGCCGAGGCTATGGAATCACTGACCGAGGAGCAGATCGCAGAATTGGATATGGAGCATCTCTATGCCATTTCTGAGGCAATGTCTGCACCGATGACGGTGGCGGAAGGTGAGCATGAACACTGTCTCTGCGACGGGGGGGATACCTGTAACCGGGTCGGCGGGCATTATTGTTGGAAGGCAACCTTCAAAGCGTGGACGTATAGTCGTTCACTGCCCAGTGAGGCAGGCTACTACTATCTGACCGAGGATGTTAGGCTCTCCACAACATGGACTCCAAAGAATAATACCGTGCTCTGCCTGAACGGCCACAGCATTACGGTGACCGCCGATAATGTCAATGCGATCACCCTTGAAGAGAACAATACCTTTACCCTGACGGACTGCAACGGCAGCAACAGTACGCGTTATTTCCGGAAAGGTAGCAAATCGTATGGCGGCCAGTGGGAATCATGCGAGAAGGAAGACAGCGCTTTCACAGTGGAGGGCGGTGTGATTACTCACGAACCGGGGAAAGAGGGTTACGGCGTGTGGGCATTTTCTAAGGCGACCGGTTGTACCTTCAACATGTACGGCGGCACCATCTGCGGCAATTATGAGTGGGGAGGCGGCGGCTCAGGTGTGAATATATTGTACCATGGTAAGTGCAATCTGTACGGTGGTGCAATCAGAGGTAATGGAACGCGGAACACCGTCAGCGGTGGTGTGCATGTGGCAGATACTTGCAGCTTCAATATGTACGGCGGAAGCATCAGTGACAACACGGCTTACGACGGTAGCGGTGGCGGTGTGTACAACGGCGGCAGCTTCAATATGTACGGCGGAAACATCAGCAACAACACATGCACTAACGACGGCGGCGGTGTGTACAACGCCGGCACCTTCACCATGACCGGCGGAAGCATCACCGGCAATACAAGAACTGGCAGCGACGACAATACAAGCACAGGCAACGGCGGCGGAGTGTATTTGGGCACCTATAGCAGTCTCAGTCTGTCCGGCACGCCGGTTATCAGTGACAACTGGGATGCGGGCGGCAAGGTGAGCAATGTCTATTACAAGAACAGCAAAGGTAAACCCATCACGATCACGGATGTGCTGGAGGAGGGCGCAAAGATCGGCGTGACTCTGGAGACGGTACCTGTTGCCTCTCCTGTGTACATTGCAAAATTTTCCACAGATATGGCTGTGGAAAACATGGAGGCCTGCGTAGAGAAATTTACCTCTGACGCAAGTGGCTACAATGTGGTCTTCGCCCAAGAACAGAACGGTGACTGCTATATTGCAATTCCGCCCAAGCCCCACAGGCACTTCCTCTGCGGCGGGGATACCTGCACGAAGATCGGCCATAACTGCGAAACCGAGACCGAGTTCGAGGCATGGACACAGACAACTGAACTTCCCAATACCGCGGGAAACTACTACCTGACTGACGATGTGACGCTTAGTACGGGATGGCAGCCTGCGGAAGATATCGTGCTCTGTCTCAACGGCCACAGTATTACAGCGGCGGCGGAAGAGGCGGCAATTATCATAAGTAAAACCTTTACGCTGACTGACTGTAACGACAGCGAGGGTAAGCATTATTTCAAGAACGACACAACCAGGAATCGCTGGGTGCCGTGCGGGGAAGACGATAAAGATGGCTTCTGCGTGGAGGGTGGTGTCATCACCCACTCTGCGGATGGTGCTGTAAATGGTGTGGATGTGAAGGGTACATTTATCATTTACGGCGGTACCATCTGTGGTCATAGTACCGATAGTAATAGCGAAAATAATGGCGCGGGCGTGGTCGTACGCAGCGGTAGTAAGTTTGAGATGTACGGCGGAGCAATCAGGGGTAATGGTAATACTGGTGTCACAAATGGCGGCGGCGTATATGCGTACAAAGATACCTCTGTTATCATGACCGGCGGTACGATTTCCGATAATAGTGTCGGCTATGGAAGTGGTTTGTATATAGATGGCGGTACCTTTACCATGACCGGCGGCACGATTTCCGGAAATACGGCTGCCTACGGAAGTGGTTTGTATATAGATGGCGGTGCCCTGAATATGACCGGTGGTACGATTTCCGGAAATAAGGCTACCTGCGGAAGCGGTGTGTATATGAAAAACAACGCTATTATCAATCTTTCCGGCACTGCAAGCATCAGCGGCAACAAGGCCACCAGCGAAGTTGGCGGTGTGTATATATGGGCGGGTACCCTGAATATGACCGGCGGAAGCATCAGCGGCAATACGGCGGATAAATACGGCGGTGTGTATCTGGATAGGGACGGGTCCGCCACCTTTAACCTTTCCGGTACATCGGTTATCAGCGGCAACCAAGACACGAACGGCATGGCGAGCAATGTTTATGTGTATGGCTACTATGATGCCGACAGCACCGGCAACCCCATCAATATTACGGGTGCGTTGGAAGAGGGTGCAAAGATCGGTGTGAGTCCGAATTATGTGCCCAACGACTCCCCCGTGTACATTGCGAAATTTCCGACAAACATGAGTGAGAACGACAGGGAAAGCTGTGCTGCGAAATTTACTGCTGACGCAAGAAGCTTCTGTGCTTCTGCTGCCGAGGCTCCGGACAGCGCTTACTATGTTGCAATACAGCCGGAGCATCACGAACACTACATTTGCGGCGGAGACGAATGCACCCAAATCGGCGGTCATAGCTGCGAAGCCAAGACCGAGTTCAAGGCGTGGACCTCTACGACCTCCCTGCCCGATACGGCCGGCAACTGGTATTTGACAGATAATGTGACGCTTTCCAAGGGGTGGGAACCGAAGAATGGCACTGTGCTCTGTCTCAACGGCTGCACAATTACAAGTACGACGAACCGGACGATCATAGTTGGAAAAGACACAACCTTTACCCTGTGTGATGACCGCGGCGAGGGCAAGATTGGGTCCACCAGCTATGGCAGTATTGGCTTATTTGTGAACGGCAAATTTAACTTATATAACGGTTTGATTACCAGCACTGGTGGCGATGCTTCAAAGGGTGCATATGTGACGTCCGATGGTACCTTCACCATGTATGGCGGTTCGATCACCGGCAATAAAAATTTAGGTGTGAGATTGACGGGCGGCACTTTCACTATGTACGATGGTTCGATCACCGGTAATGGGAATGAAGGTGTATCTATGGAGTCCGGAAGCAACTTCGTCATGAAGGGTGGCCGTATTACCCAAAACATGAGAGGCGGCGTGAAGATGACCGGCGGTACCTTCGATATGAGTGGTAATGCCGAGATCAGCGACAACACGGATAAAACCAGTACAGTAGCAGCCGGCGGCGTATGTATGAACAGCAACATCGGCACCGCCACATTCAATATGAGCGGTGATGCCAAGATTATCAACAACAATGTCACTGGCAACGGTGTCAGAAGAGATGTAGCCGGCGGCTTGCTGGTGGAGGGAAATGCGAAGATTTCCATTAGCGGCAATGTGCAGATTACGGGCAATAAATGGAATGGCAAGGAAAATAATGTCCTGCTGTGGACAGAGAGATACCTCGATATCGACAGTAAGCTGGAGCCAACCGCCCGCATTGGTGTGGACACGCTTTACGAGCCCGCTGATATGCCCAGTGAGGGTGTCGAGATTGTTGCTTCCGGCGCAAATGACGATAAGCTGGACTATACCAGGATATTTACGCCGGATGCGACCGACAATAATTATGAGGTCATCCGGAAAGACTCTAAGCTGTATCTTAAGGTGCACCAGCACAGCTGGAACTATACGGCAAAAGATGACAACACCATCACCGCAGCCTGCGCCTGCGGCGAGCAGGGCGGCAACGTGACCATCGCGGCTCCCGAGGAGAGTACCCTGACCTACGATGGCAAAGCTAAGGAAGCGACACTTAATAGCAGCCTTCCTGACGATGTGACCGCACCCACCATCACCTACAAGGACAAGAACGGTACCGAGAGTTCCACCGCACCCACCAATGCAGGCCCCTATACCGCCAGCATCAAATTGGGCGATGCGACTGCCAGCGTGACCTATGAGATTGAAAAGGCAACTCCCTCGGCAGATGACTTTACCTTCACCGCACCGGGTGGCAGCTTAATCTACGACGGCAATGCCCAGCCTGCAACAGTTGACGTGAATGGTGACATTAAAGGCATGGGTGAGATTGTTGCCGTGAAATATTATCAGGACGAAAAAGAGGTGCAGGAGCCTATCAATGCAGGCACCTACAAAGTTAAAATTGATGTGACAGCAGGCATTAACTACAAAGCGGTTAACAGTCTGACGAGCGATGACTGGACGTTCACGATTGAACGCAATCCAAATGCGCCGGTCGTGGTACTGAATGACGGCACAAGCTACAACTACACCGGCGAGCCGATCCAACCTGCTGTTACCGTCACGGTTGGCGGTAAGGAGTTGGAGAATGGTAAGGATTACACCGTTACCTACGACGGGAACGTAAACGTCGGCGACGGTACAGTAATTATTACAGCAAAGGGCAATTATGCGTTTGCTAAGGATACAGAGCATTTTACCATTGTGCAGGCGAAGCAGACATTGAACTTTGAGAAGGATGCTGTGAATACGACCTACGGCGATGCCCCCTTCACCAATGCACTTGCTAAGACTAGCACCTATTTTGGCACGATTACCTATAGCAGCGACAACACAGCTGTTGCAACAGTGGATGGAAGCACCGGTCAAGTTACCATTGTCGGCGCAGGAACGGCTTCCATCACTGCAACAGCCGCTGCAACGACGAACTATAAGGAAGGTTCAGCGAGCTACACACTGACGGTGAATAAGGCACTCCTTGTGGTCAACGGGGCGCCTGTCGTCCAGGCCAAGTACTATGACGGTACCGCGGATGCTGTCGTCACAGTATCATTTGCCGACGGGAACAACGCTCTGCTGAAATTGAAGCCCACTACGGACTACACCGTAACAGGCACATTCAGCAGTCCGAACGCGAGCACCTCTAAGCAAGAGGTAAGTATCAAGATAGAACTCAAGGGGGATTACGCGAAGAACTATGAACTGAAAAAGGCCACATATACGGCTTATGCGTACATCCATGCGAAGCCTATCAGCATCGTAAGTGCGACTGCTGTAGGACGCGAGTACGAGAAGGGCAATACCTCTGTGACAATTGACAGCGTAGACTTCGATGGCGTTGTTACTGCAGCACCGCTGGTGAAGGGTACGGATTATACCGCGACCGGCGAGATGGATGATGCGAATGCCGGCACGAAGAACGTTACCGTTACGGTGACACTGCTCAAAGACGCAGCAAACAACTACATCTTTGATAACGGCAACAACACGTTTAGCACGACGGTAGAAATCAGTAAGGCAACACCTGAAATTACTGGTGCAACTACGCAGCAGATAATGAAGAACGGTGTGGCAGTGGACATTTCCAAGTGGGTATCCTTTAACAACACAGACAGTGAAGCAGAGCTGGAATATGAGTTGCTCTATTCACCCGAAGGTATTACCCTGAATGGCAGCAAGTTGACAGCTGCAAATAATGATACCACTGTAGAAAGTTTTGCAATCAAGGTGACTGCTAAAGAAACACCGAATTTTACATCGGCAGAGAAGACTATTACCGTGGATGTGGTGGACAAGATGCTTGTAGGCATTATCTTTAAGGAGCCAGTTAAGAGCAACACTGTGTATGGCGACCCTGACTTTAGTCTGACCGCCGATTTCGACCCCGACGGAACTGTTCCCGCTGAAGGCGATAACGGCACATGGGAATGGGAAAGCAGCAATCCTGACGTTCTGAAGATTATCTCCGGTGGGGATACCACAACTCCTACCATAAAGGTGCTGAAGGCTGGTAAATCATTCTTGACAGTGACCTATACCAGCGACACCTACAGTGGTGGTCCCAACGGCGTAAGCATTACCGTAAATCCGAAGGCAATTATCGCAGATATGATTGGTAATATTGATGCACAGGAGTACACTGGCAAGGACATCGAGCCTACTCCCGAAGTCAAGGACGGCACGACCAAGCTGACTAATGATACGGACTTTACTTACAGTTATTCCAATAACCGCAATGCCGGTACTGCAACACTGACCATCACCGGTAAGGGCAACTATGAGGGAGAGGTTACCAAGGAATTCACCATCTCGCCTAAGTCTATAGACGGCGCGAGCATCGAGCTGGCCAATAAGAGCTTTGCATATACAGGTTCGGAGCAGACGGTAAATATTACTTCCGTGAAGTTGTCTGACGGAACCATTCTGGGCACTGACGATTATGTCATTAAGGACAACAGCAACAAGGCAACCAATGCCGGTGAAATCACCCTGACCATCGAGGGCAAGGGCAACTATACCGGAACGGCTACGACGACCTGGGCGATCACCAAGGCTGTTCCCAAGCTGGCAGATTTCGATGTAGTTCCTGATCTGAGCAATGAGCTGACCTATAGCGGCGAAAAACAGATCGTGAACGTTACGACCAAAGCCGGTATCAGGGGCATGGGTATGATTACCGTGAGATACAATGACAGCACCGAGAGGCCTGTGAATGCAGGCAACTATGCGATCACGATTGATGTGGCGGATGGCAGCAACTATAAGGCAATCTCAGGTATCGAGGCAGGCACGCTGACAATTAAAAAGGCTGCTGCTCCGACACTGGCAGATGTCAAGGTGGATCATGCATATGCGACGACCGGTAATCAGACCGTCAGTCTGGCAGAGCTTGTGAAGAGTGCGAAGAGCTATGCACCCGGCGAGATCACCGGCAATATGGAGACAGAGATCCTTTCTGATATAAATGTAACCGGGGACGGTGTATTGCAGTACACCCTGACCGGCAATGGAGCAGCGGGTAGCACGGTGACGATCCCTGTGACGATTGCCTCCACGAATTATGAGGAAACGACAGTTAATGTAGTGATCACGATCAAACAGGCGACTCCTACGGGTGCCCCCGGTTACGAATTCATCCATGACAGCAGCAAGACGCTGAAGGACGCAGGGCTGGATCTGATCAACAGCACCCTGAATCCTAAGGAAGGTACGCTGGAGTGGATCGACAGCAACGGCAAAGTCTTACCCGGTGAGACAAAGCTGGAAGAGGGCAAAAAGTATATCTGGCGTTTCACCCCGGACAATCCGAATTACGCGACGATCACCGGTGAGTTAGAACTGTATGCACCGTACCGGATCCTTGATGGAGCGGACAGCACCTGGACACAGAGTACGGACGGTACAATCGCCATCCGCGGAAACGGTGATTTCGAGAAGTTCCAGAGCGTTAAGGTCGACGGCATTGTGGTTGATGCGAAATACTATACGGTTGCCAAGGGCTCGACGATCATCACCTTCAAGGAAGATTACCTTAAGACACTGTCCACCGGCAACCATACCTTTGAACTCATATGGACGGATGGTTCGGCAACTACGAAGTTCACTATAGCAGCAAAGCCTGACAACGGGGATAACAACAATAGCGATAACAATAATAACGACAAGAATGACGACAGTGATAATGACACCGTTGTAATCGGCAATGTCAGCAGCGGAAACAACACCGTACCGGCAGCAATCGGCGCTCCGAAGACCGGCGATGCTTCCGGTATCTGGATGACATTGTTCGCGGTATCGCTGGCAGGACTGGCAGCGATGCTTGTAAGAAAAAAGAATAACCGGGAGTAATACAATAACCGATGCATCGGAATTGTAAGACAACCAGACAGCAGAATATCCAAACAGCATGAAAAAAGAGTCGTCCGGATCGCAAGATCCGGGCGGCTTTTGCGTCATCGAAAACTATTCTCTGCCGCATAAAGCGTTCCGCAGGGATCGTGCCGCAGGGATCGTGCCGCAGGGATGGTGCCGGACTGGTGCTTTCGCACATTACAGCGATAGCAAACTAATTTGTTGACGGGAGTCCATTTTTTGTATATAATAAATCGTATCACTGTATACAATTAAGAAAATGTACAAGAAAAAATTTTAGGAGGCTATTATGACAGGAAATACGCTGGGCTGGGTAATTGTGGCATTCGTGCTGTATTTACTCATGATGATCGCTATCGGAGCGTTCTATGCAAAGGGAAACAACAATTCCGAAGATTACTTTTTAGGAGGCAGAAAGCTGAACGGCTTCGTCGCTGCACTGTCCGCGCAGGCATCGGATATGAGCGGATGGCTGTTAATGGGACTGCCGGGAGCTATTTACTTAACCGGTGTCGGAGGTGACGGCTGGATCGCCATCGGACTTTTCATCGGCACGACGTTAAACTGGCTGTTCATCGCTACGAAGCTGCGCAGATATACGATCCGCGCCAATAACTCTGTGACACTGCCTACTTATTTTGAAAACAGATTCCATGATGAGAAGAAAGTATTGATGACTGTTTCTTCTATTACTATTGTAGTATTTTTCCTGGTATATTGTGCGTCCGCACTTTCTGCCGGCGGTCAGCTGTTTGAGTCTGTGTTCGGTATTGATTATCATGTGGCACTGACCATTGGTGCACTGGTAGTGCTGGTATATACCTTTCTCGGTGGATTTACCGCGGTATGTGTGACAGACTTTATTCAGGGCATGCTGATGCTGGTCGGTATTCTGGCAGTACCTTTATTTGCTTATCATTTTATGACAAGCGGCGATACTACATTGTCAGCCGGTCTGGAAGCCAGCGGTACCGACAGTGCTAATTTCCTGAACCTGATGAAGAACGGTGATGGCAGCAACAATATCATCAGCGTGATCTCCGGTCTCGGCTGGGGACTGGGATATTTCGGAATGCCCCACATCCTGGTGAGATTCATGGCGGTCCGGGATGAGAAGGAAATGACCAAGTCCAAGGCTACAGCCATCAGCTGGGTAGCATTATCCCTGGGATTTGCAGTGTTTATCGGTATTCTGGGCAGAGCTTATCTGCCGGAGCTGGTGAACGGCAATAATGAGAAGGTATTCATCGAGATGATCAAGAAGGTATTTACCGTGGAGATGCGGGCTCCGTTCATTGCAGGATTGTTCCTCTGCGGTATACTGGCAGCGATCATGTCCACGGCGGATTCCCAGCTGTTAGTCAGCGCCTCCAGCGTAGCGGAAGATATCTTCAAGGGACTGCTCAAAAAAGATGCAGATGATAAGACGGTTATGAATGTCAGCCGTGTCACGGTACTGGTAGTAGCTGTGCTGGCCTATATCATCGCATGGAACCCGAACAACACCGTCATGGGGCTTGTGTCCAACGCGTGGGCAGGTTTAGGTGCCGCATTCGGTCCGCTGGTAGTGATGTCCTTATATTGGAAGAGAACCAACTTCCCTGGAGCGGTAGCCGGAATTGTCACCGGAGCACTTGCCGTTATCATCTGGGATTACATTCCTCTTATGGGGGGACAGACCCTGGGCAAAGCTACCGGATTGTATTCCCTGGTAGTAGGCTTCGGGCTGGGACTTATCGCTATCATCGCAGTCAGCCTCGCTACCAAGGCTCCTTCAGAAAAAATGCTGCAGGAGTTCGAGGACGTGAAGGCAAACCGGCTGTAACAGATCGTTGATGAAGTAAATATTGACAGACAAAAATACTGATGGACAGCGAAGATATCTGCCTGTCAGTATTTTTATGTATTTGTGCGGACGAGGGTGTAGAGGTCGGATTCAAGCTATCTGTACCCTGAAGAAATTGCGGGCGAGGGCATGGGAGACAAAACCAAGTCGATATACCCTTTGGTCTACGCGGACGAGGGTATGGGAGACAAAACCAAGTCGATATACCCTTTGGTCTACGCGAGCGAGGGTATGGGAGGCAAAACCAGGCCGATATACCCTTTGGTCTTCGCGGACGAGGGTATAGGAGGCAAAACTAGGTTGATTATACCCGCTGGTCTTCGCGGGCGAGGGTATAGGATACAAAATCAAGCCAATTATACCCACTGGCTTTCGGACCAGCGGGGCTTAGCAAGAGATTTTGTCGGAATAAGCCCCGGGGATTTCGGACCAGCGGGGCGCATAAAGAGATTTTGCCAGGATAAGCCCCGGGGATCTCGGACCGGCGGGGCGTAGCAAGAGATTTGTCGGAATAAGCCCCGGGGATCTCGGACCAGCGGGGCTAAGCAAGAAATTTTGTCAGAATAAGCCCCGGGGATTTCGGACCAGCGGAGCGCATAAAGAGATTTTGCCAGGATAAGCCCCAGGGATCTCGGACCGGCGGGGCGTAGCAAGAGATTTTGTCGGAATAAGCCCCGGCAGCATCTGAGAGCATCCAGGGGACGGTTTCATTTATTAAAAAAATACTGGGCTATATTATATATTAAGAAGAAACTCACAAAAATACAGTGGCAAACCTATGCAAAACAACAAAAATAAATTGTTTTGAAAAAAATACAATTTTTTGAAAAAAAGTCTTGCAATGCCCATAAATTCAATGTATACTAATCCTTGCTGTGGCATGATAGCTGTGAAGCGTGAGGTTGCCGGTTCCCAGTAATGGAGATCGGGTTTTCCGTGGAGCGAATGTCAAGTTAGAAAACTGACGGCAAGTCACTGTACCAATTAACATCTGCCTTGAGCAGTAACAACGTGTAAGTTTATGACCGGAGAGAAGAAAGCGTTGCACAAAGGTCGCAGACACACACGGGAAAGTGTACAGTCACCGCTTGTCCGTACAAAAAGTAAGTATTAACTTACAAAAGTGCGAAAAGGAGGCGACTTTTTTTATGGCAAATCAGGTAATGAGAATTACATTGAAAGCTTATGAACATCAGCTTGTTGATGCATCTGCCAAAAAAATCATCGAAACTGTTAAGAAGACCGGAGCTCAGGTGAGTGGTCCCGTGCCTCTTCCTACTAAGAAGGAAGTTGTTACCATTCTGAGAGCAGTACACAAGTACAAGGACTCCAGAGAACAGTTCGAGCAGAGAACTCACAAGAGACTGATCGACATCATGGCTCCTACTCAGAAGACTGTTGATGCTCTTCAGAGACTGGAAATGCCTGCCGGTGTTTACATCGACATCAAGATGAAGAACAACTAATAAGTTTTTCAAAGTAAAGCCAAACAACAAAACCTCTACTTAGACGTAAGAACAAAGTGCCCTTTACTTTGGTCCGCTATGTAGAACACAGGAGGTAAAAATGAAGAAAGCAATTTTGACAACAAAAGTTGGAATGACTCAGATCTTCAATGAAGATGGTGTGCTCGTTCCCGTAACCGTGCTTCAGGCTGGTCCCTGCGTGGTTACTCAGGTAAAGACCGTGGAGAATGATGGCTACAGTGCTGTACAGGTAGGCTTCGTTGACAAGAAGGATAAGGTTGTTAACAAGGATGCCAGCGGCAAGAAGCAGATCGTACACAGACATGGTGTTAACAAAGCAGAGCAGGGCCACTTCAAGAAGGCTGGCGTAAGCTCCAAGAGATATGTAAGAGAGTTCAAGTTTGAGAACGCTGAGGAGTACACCCTTGGTGCAGAGATCAAAGCTGATATCTTCGCTGCAGGCGATAAGGTAGACGCTTCCGCAATCTCCAAAGGTAAGGGCTTCCAGGGCGCAATCAAGAGATTTGGACAGCACAGAGGACCTATGGCTCATGGTTCCAAGTTCCATCGTCATCAGGGTTCCAACGGTGCATGTTCCTCCCCTAGCCGTGTATTCAAGGGCAAGGGAATGCCTGGACATATGGGTTGTGTAAAGGTAACTGTTCAGAATCTTGAGGTCGTAAGAGTAGATGCTGAGAAGAATCTGCTTCTGGTAAAGGGCGCAGTTCCCGGACCTAAGAAAGCTTTAGTAACCATCAAAGAGACCGTTAAGGTTGAGGCATAGTTTAGGACGAAAGGAGGACCAATCAGATGGCAAACGTATCTGTTTACAATATGGAAGGCAAAGAAGTTGGTACAATCGAATTAAACGATGCAGTGTTTGGTGTTGAAGTGAACGAGCACCTGGTACACATGGCAGTTGTACAGCAGCTTGCAAATAATCGTCAGGGAACTCAGAAAGCAAAGACCCGTTCTGAAGTATCCGGTGGCGGAAGAAAGCCCTGGAGACAGAAGGGAACCGGTCATGCAAGACAGGGTTCAACCAGATCTCCCCAGTGGGCAGGCGGCGGCGTAGTATTCGCTCCCGTTCCCAGAGATTACTCTTTCAAGCTTAACAAGAAAGAGAAGAGAGCAGCTCTGAAGTCTGCACTGACCAGCAAGGTTCAGGGAAGCAGCCTGATCGTAGTAGATGAGCTGAAATTCGACGAGATCAAGACCAAGAACTTCGCCAATGTTATGAATAACTTAAAGGTGGAAAAGGGACTGGTAGTGATCGCTGATAACGATACTAACGTAGTTATGTCCGCTAGAAACGTAGCTGATGTAGATACCACCCTGGTAAATACCATCAACGTTTACGACGTAATGAAGGCTAAGACAGTTGTCCTGACCAAGGATGCTGTTGCAAAGATTGAGGAGGTATACGCATAATGGCTGATATTAAATACTATGATGTAATCCTCAAACCCGTTATTACCGAGAAGAGCATGGCCGGCATGGGCGAGAAGAAGTACACCTTCCTCGTTCACACCGAAGCTAACAAGTCTCAGATCAAAGAGGCTGTTGAGAAGATGTTCGAAGGTACCAAGGTTAAGAGTGTTAACACCATCAACATGGATGGCAAGAACAAGAGACGTGGAATGGTTACCGGCAAGACTGCTAAGACCAAGAAGGCAATTGTTCAGTTAACAGCAGATAGCAAAGAGATCGAGATCTTCGCAGGTCTGTAAGAGTAAAGCTACTGCTTAAGATTCAAGTATGCGGCACTTAAGTGCTCGCGCAAAAAATCATCGTAAAGGAGATACAGTAATGGGAATTAAGACATATAACCCCTATACACCTTCCAGAAGAAACATGACTGGTTCTGACTTCTCTGAGATCACCAAGACCTCTCCCGAGAAGAGCCTGTGTGTTTCCCTGAAGAAGAACTCCGGCCGTAATAATCAGGGTAAGATCACTGTAAGACATCGCGGCGGCGGTTCCAGAAGAAAATACAGAGTAATTGATTTCAAGAGATACAAGGATGGTATCCCTGCTACCGTAATCGGTATCGAGTACGATCCTAACAGAACAGCAAACATCGCGCTGATCTGCTACGAAGACGGTACCAAGTCCTATATCCTCGCTCCCGAAGGTCTGACCGACGGAATGAAGGTTATGAACGGTGCAGAGGCCGAGGTCAGAGTAGGTAACTGCTTACCTCTGTCCGAGATCCCTGTAGGTACTCAGGTACACAACATTGAGTTATATCCCGGCAAGGGCGGCCAGCTGGTTCGTTCCGCCGGTAACAGCGCACAGCTGATGGCAAAAGAAGGTAAGTACGCAACCCTGCGTCTTCCCTCCGGTGAGATGAGAATGGTTCCCCTGGTTTGCCGTGCAACTGTTGGTGTTGTAGGTAACGTTGATCATAGCCTGGTTAAGATCGGTAAAGCCGGACGTAAGCGTCACATGGGCATCCGTCCCACCGTACGTGGTTCCGTCATGAACCCCAACGACCATCCTCATGGTGGTGGTGAAGGTAAGACCGGTATCGGTCGTCCCGGCCCCAGCACACCTTGGGGTAAACCTGCTCTTGGTCTGAAGACACGTAAATCTAAGAAGGCTTCCAACAAGCTGATCGTAAGAAGACGTGACGGCAGAGCAATCAAATAGTTAAGGAGGAAAGATCATGGCTAGATCACTGAAAAAAGGACCTTTCGCAGACGCAAGCCTGTTAAAGAAAGTCGACGCTTTAAATGCATCAGGACAGAAGCAGGTTATTAAGACCTGGTCCCGTCGTTCTACAATTTTCCCTTCCTTCGTAGGACATACGATTGCTGTTCATGATGGTAGAAAGCATGTTCCCGTATACGTTACTGAGGATATGGTTGGCCACAAGCTCGGTGAGTTCGTTGCAACCAGAACCTTCAGAGGCCACGGCAAGGACGAGAAGAAATCCAAGGTTAGATAATTTAATTATTGACCTGGAGCTTAAAATATGCTATCTTATATAGATGGCTGGGAGAGCTATGCGCTCTCCCGAGGGTCTTCCCTCGGAATTATATATTAAGAGGAAAGAAGACGGGATATTTTTGTGCGCAGCACTTAGGAAACACACGGGTGCGTTGCGCGGTTTCAGTTTGAAAGGAGGACCAAATCTATGGCTAAAGGACATAGATCCCAAATTAAGAGAGAAAGAAACGCTCAGAAAGATACAAGACCTTCAGCTAAGCTGTCTTACGCAAGAGTATCTGTTCAGAAGGCTTGTTTCGTATTAGATGCCATCAGAGGCAAAGATGTACAGACTGCACTTGGTATTCTGGAGTACAACCCCAGATATGCTTCCAGCCTGATCAAGAAGCTGCTTGAGTCAGCGATCGCTAATGCTGAGAACAACAACGGTATGAATACCGAGAACCTTTATGTTGCAGAGTGCTTTGCAAACAAAGGACCTACCATGAAGAGAGTAAAGCCCAGAGCACAGGGCAGAGCTTATAGAATCGAAAAGAGAATGAGCCACATTACCATCGTTCTTGATGAGAAGAAGTAGGGAAAGGAGCTATTAAAAGTTTATGGGACAGAAAGTTAATCCTCACGGCCTGAGAGTCGGTGTTATTAAAGATTGGGATTCCAAGTGGTACGCTGATGCAGAGTTTTCTGATTATCTGGTAGAAGACTACAACATCAGAAAGTTCCTGAAGAAGAAATTATACAGTGCAGGTGTTTCCAAGATCGAGATCGAGAGAGCATCTGACAGAGTAAAGGTTATCATCTATACTGCTAAGCCCGGTGTTGTGATCGGTAAGGGCGGTGCTGAGATCGAAGTAACCAAGAAAGAGCTCTCCAAGTTAACCGATAAGAAGGTTATGGTTGACATCAAAGAGATCAAGAGACCTGACAGAGATGCACAGCTGGTAGCTGAGAACATCGCTCAGCAGCTGGAGAACCGTGTATCCTTCAGACGTGCAATGAAGTCCTGCATGGGCAGAACCATGAAGTCCGGTGCTATGGGTATCAAGACCTGCTGTTCCGGTCGTCTGGGCGGTGCTGATATCGCTCGTGCTGAGTTCTACAGCGAGGGAACCATTCCTCTGCAGACCTTAAGAGCAGATATCGACTACGGTTTTGCTGAAGCAAACACCACCTATGGTAAAGTTGGAGTTAAAGTTTGGATTTATAAAGGCGAGATACTTCCTACAAAAGGAAATCAGATGGAAGGGAGCGATAAATAATGTTAATGCCGAAGAGAGTAAAACGTCGTAAACAGTTCCGTGGATCCATGGCCGGAAAAGCTTCCAGAGGTAACACCCTGGCATATGGCGAATTTGGTCTGGTTGCTACAGAACCCTGCTGGATCAAGTCTAATCAGATTGAGGCAGCCCGTATTGCGCTTACCCGTTATACCAAGCGTACCGGTAAAGTATGGATTAAGATTTTCCCCGATAAGCCCGTAACTGTAAAGCCTCTCGGTACTCGTATGGGTTCCGGTAAGGGCGCTGTAGATTGCTGGGTAGCAGTTGTTAAGCCCGGACGTGTAATGTTCGAGATCGCTGGTGTTCCCGAAGAGGACGCTCGTGAAGCATTACGTCTTGCTATGCACAAGCTCCCTTGTAAGTGTAAGATCATTGCTAAGGCAGATGTGGAAGGCGGTGTGACAGAATGAAATCAAATAAATTTGTAGAAGAATTGAAGACAAAGTCCGATGCAGAACTGGCACAGGAGCTGGTAGCTGCTAAAAAAGAACTTTTCAATTTGAGATTCCAGAACGCAACCAATCAGTTAGACAATACTGCAAGAATCAAAGAAGTCAGAAGAAACATTGCACGTATTCAGACTGTTATCACCGAGAAGGCTAGAGCGTAACGCGTGGGTGCGTAGAAAGGAGATCAAACCGTGGAAAGAAATTTAAGAAAAACACGTACTGGTAAAGTTATCAGTAATAAGATGGATAAAACTATTGTAGTTGCAATCGAAGAGCATGTTAAGCATCCCCTTTACAAAAAGATCGTAAAGGACACCTACAAGCTGAAGGCTCATGACGAGAATAACGAGTGCAACATTGGCGATATCGTAAAAGTTATGGAGACAAGACCCCTGTCCAAGGACAAGAGATGGAGACTTGTTGAGATCGTAGAAAAAGCCAAATAAATTTGGCTTCGGCTAAAGAAATTAGCACCGAATATTAAGTTTGTAAGAAACCGCGGAAGCGGTGAAGGAGGAATAACATGGTTCAGCAGGAAAGTAGACTGAAAGTTGCTGATAACACCGGCGCAAAAGAGTTACTTTGCATTCGTGTTATGGGCGGTTCTACCAGAAGATATGCACAGATCGGCGACGTGATTGTTGCTTCCGTTAAAGATGCAACACCAGGTGGCGTTGTAAAAAAAGGTGATGTAGTAAAGGCAGTTGTAGTTCGTTCCGTAAAGGGCGCTCGTCGTAAAGACGGTTCTTACATCAAGTTTGATGAGAACGCTGCAGTTATCATCAAAGATGACAAGACTCCCAGAGGAACCCGTATCTTTGGGCCGGTTGCAAGAGAGCTTCGTGAGAAACAGTTCATGAAAATTGTTTCCCTGGCTCCCGAAGTATTATAAGGAGGTTGCCACATGTCTACAATGAAAATTAAGAAGGGCGACACCGTTAAGGTTATCGCTGGTAAAGACTTAGGTACAGAGGGCAAGGTTCTCTCTGTAGACGTAAAGAATCATAAAGTCCTGGTTGAGGGCGTTAACAAGATCACAAAGCATGCAAAGCCTTCTCAGGCAAACCCCAATGGCGGTATTGTTGAGAAAGAAGCTCCTATTGATATTTCAAACGTTATGCTTGTTGTAAAAGGCAAGACCACAAGAGTTGGCTTCAAGGTTGAAGACGGCAAGAAAGTACGTTTCGCAAAGTCAACAGGCGAAGTGATTGACTAATCAATAGGAAGGAGGAAATATAAGTGAGCAGACTGAAAGATTTATATAACAATGAGATCGTCGATGCTATGGTTAAAAAGTTCGGTTACGCTAATGTAATGGAAGTTCCCAAGCTCGACAAGATCGTTATCAACATGGGTGTTGGTGAAGCAAAAGAAAACGCTAAGATCCTTGAGAATGCAGTTGCTGATATGGAAGCTATCACCGGACAGAAAGCAGTTCTGACCAAGGCTAAGAATTCCGTAGCAAACTTCAAGATCCGTGAGGGCATGCCCATCGGATGTAAGACCACTCTGCGTGGTGAGAAGATGTATGAGTTCCTGGATCGTCTGGTTAACCTCGCTCTTCCTCGTGTCCGTGACTTCAGAGGCGTTAACCCTAACGCATTCGACGGCAGAGGTAACTATGCACTCGGTATCAAAGAGCAGTTCATCTTCCCTGAGATCGAGTACGATAAGATCGACAAGACCAGAGGTATGGATATCATTTTCGTAACAACTGCTAAGACCGACGAAGAGGCACGTGAGCTGCTGAGACTGTTCAACATGCCTTTCGCAAAGTAATCAAGGAGGTAAATTCTGATGGCAAAGACATCAATGAAGATTAAACAGCAGCGCAAACCTAAGTTCTCTACTCAGGCTTATACCCGTTGCAAGATTTGTGGTCGTCCCCACTCTGTACTGAGAAAATACGGAATTTGCCGTGTTTGCTTCCGTGAACTGGCTTACAAGGGCGAGATTCCCGGAGTTAAGAAGGCATCTTGGTAAGAGTGAAAAGATTTTCTAAGCCAGCAAAGTACGCTGGCTAACAAAATCTATATTTCACTCCTAAGAGAATTTTCCCGGTGGGAAAATTCTCCGAGACGAAAAGAAATTCTAAGGCGTCGAAAGACGCCGAGTAAGAATTTCTAAAAGTTTTGGTTATAAGAATTATCTTATAATATAGATGGTATATACAAAGTGTATGTACTGAGCATGATTCAAGTCAAATAATAAGGAGGAAACTAAATCATGACAATGAGCGATCCTATCGCAGATATGCTTACAAGAATCCGTAATGCAAATACTGCAAAACACGACACCGTAGACGTACCTTCTTCCAAGATGAAGCTGGCTATTGCACAGATTCTGCTGGATGAGGGATATATTAAGAAGTACGACATCGTTGAAGACGGTGGTTTCAAGACCATCCACATCACTCTGAAGTACGGCGCAGACAAGAACGAGAAGATCATCTCCGGTATCAAGAGAATCTCCAAGCCCGGCTTACGTGTATACGCCGGCAAGGAAGATCTGCCTAAGGTTCTTGGCGGTCTGGGTATTGCTATTATCTCTACCAACCAGGGTGTTATCACCGACAAGAAGGCTCGTGAGCTTCAGGTTGGCGGCGAAGTATTAGCATTCGTTTGGTAAGGATGAAAAGATTTTCTAAGTCAGCAAAATACGCTGACTAACAAAATCTATGTTTCATCCCTAAGAGAATTCCTGCGGAATTCTCCGTGGAGCAAAAAGAGTTTAGCAACTGTTGTAAGTTAGTAAATTAGGAGGTACGGGCATGTCCAGAATAGGTAGAATGCCAATCGCAATTCCTGCAGGTGTAACTGTAGAAGTTGCAGAAAATAATAAAGTGACTGTGAAAGGTCCCAAGGGTACTCTGGAAAGAGTATTACCCTCTGAGATGGAAATTAAAGTAGAAGGAGCAGAAGTTCTCGTAAGCAGACCCAACGATCTGAAGAAGATGAAGTCTCTTCATGGTCTGACCAGAACTCTGATCCACAACATGGTAGTAGGTGTTACCGAAGGCTATCAGAAGAAGCTGGAAGTAAATGGTGTTGGTTACAGAGCTGCTAAGTCCGGCAATAAGCTGACCCTGAACCTTGGTTACTCTCATCCCGTAGAGATGATCGATCCTGAAGGCATTGAAGCAGTAGTAGAAGGCCAGAACGTGATCATCGTTAAGGGTATCGACAAAGAAAAAGTTGGCCAGTACGCTGCTGAGATCCGCGACAAGAGAAGACCTGAGCCTTACAAGGGTAAGGGTATTAAGTATGCCGATGAGACCATCAGACGTAAAGTTGGTAAGACTGGTAAGAAATAATAGATAAGGAGAGTATGAAGATGGTTAGTAAAGAGTCCAGACAGTTAGTACGTGCAAAAAAGCACATGAAAATTCGTAACCGCTTCAGCGGCACTGCTGAAAGACCTCGTCTTGCAGTGTTCAGAAGCAATAATCATATGTATGCTCAAATTATCGACGATACAGTTGGTAACACTTTAGTATCTGCATCTACTCTTGAGAAAGAGATCAAGGCAGAGCTGGAGAAGACCAATAACGTTGATGCAGCAGCATATCTTGGAACTGTTATCGCAAAGAGAGCAATCGAAAAAGGCATCAAGGAAGTTGTTTTCGACCGTGGCGGTTTCATTTATCAGGGTAAAGTAGCAGCTTTAGCCGATGCAGCCAGAGAAGCTGGCCTGGAATTCTAGGAAAGGAAAGAGGAATACACCATGAAACACACAATCATAGATGCAAGCCAGTTAGAGTTAAATGATAAAGTTGTTACCATCAAGCGTGTAACCAAGACCGTTAAGGGTGGTCGTAACATGAGATTCACCGCTCTGGTAGTAGTCGGCGACGGCAACGGCCATGTAGGCGCTGGTCTGGGAAAGGCTGTAGAAATTCCCGAAGCTATCCGTAAGGGTAAGGAAGACGCTGTTAAGCACATCGTAGAGATCAATCTGGATGAGAACAATTCCATCACCCATGATTTCATCGGTAAGTATGGTTCTGCTAACGTTTTACTGAAGAAGGCTCCCGAAGGTACCGGTATCATCGCTGGTGGTCCCGCTCGTGTCGTTTGTGAGCTTGCAGGTATCAAGAATATCCGTACCAAGTCTCTTGGCTCCAACAATAAGCAGAACGTTGTTCTTGCAACTATCTCCGGTTTAAGCCAGATCAAGGCTCCCGAAGAAGTAGCAAAGAATCGTGGAAAGTCTGTTGAGGAAGTTCTGGCGTAAGCCGGATCTTCCCGTTAAGTTGACAGGGCCAACAGAAAGGAGTAGAGTATGGCAGACAAGAAGTTAAAGATCACTCTGGTAAAGTCCACCATCGGCGCAGTGCCGAAGAATAAAGCAATCGTGGAGTCTATGGGACTGCGTAAGATCGGCAAGTCCGTAGTACTGCCTGATAATGATGCAACAAGAGGACAGATCCGTCAGGTGAATCATTTGATCAAGGTAGAAGAAGCATAATCAGATAAGGAGGTGTTAGGAATGGAATTATCCAATTTAAGACCTGCAGAAGGTTCCAAACACAGTGATAATTTTAGAAGAGGCCGTGGACACGGTTCAGGAAATGGCAAGACCGCAGGTAAGGGTCATAAGGGACAGAAGGCTCGTTCCGGAGCTCCCAGACCCGGTTTCGAAGGTGGTCAGATGCCTTTATACAGACGTATTCCTAAGAGAGGTTTCACTAACAGAAACACTAAGGAAATCGTTGCTATCAATGTAAGTGCTCTGGAGTGCTTTGACAACGGTGCTACCGTTGATGTAAACGCATTAGTTGAAGCAGGAATCATTAAGAACCCCAGAGATGGAGTAAAGATCCTTGGAAACGGAGAACTTACCAAAAAGCTTGATGTAAAGGTAGATGCATTCAGTGCATCCGCAAAAGAAAAGATCGAGGCTCTTGGTGGAACTGCTGAGGTGATGTAATGCTTACAACACTGAAAAACGCATTTAAAATCAAAGAAATCAGACAAAAGATTCTTTTTACACTGGGAATGTTAGTTGTGATCCGTATCGGATCACAGCTTCCCGTACCCGGAGTGGACACGAAGTTCTTTTCTCAATGGTTTGCCCAGCAGACAGGCGGTGCGTTCAGTTTCTTTGATGCCATTACAGGCGGTTCTTTCCTGAACATGTCTATTTTGGCATTGAACATCAACCCTTATATTACATCTTCCATTATCATGCAGCTGCTTACAATTGCTATTCCCAAGCTGGAAGAAATGCAGCGTGACGGTGAGGACGGCCGCAAGAAAATGGTCGCTATTACCAGATACGTTACCGTGGCGCTCGCACTGATCCAGTCCACAGCAATGGCAATCGGTTTTGGCAGACAGGGCTATCTGATCGAGTTTAATGCCCTGAATGTAATTACCACGATCACGGCACTTACCGCCGGTAGTGCATTCCTGATGTGGGTGGGTGAACGAATCACAGAAAAAGGTATCGGAAATGGTATCTCCATTGTATTGGTGATCAACATCATTTCCAGACTTCCTCAAGACCTGAGCAATCTGTTTGAGCAGTTTGTGTTCGGAAAAGCTCCGGCAACCGCAATTCTTGCTGTCGTTATCATCTTCGCAATTATTATTGCTATGGTGGTACTGGTTATCATCTTAAATGATGGTGTCCGCAAGATTCCGGTACAGTATGCTAAAAAAATGCAGGGCAGAAAGATGGTCGGCGGACAGACCTCCAACATTCCGTTGAAGGTAAATACTTCCGGCGTTATTCCTATCATTTTTGCACAGTCCATTATGCAGTTCCCGATCATTATCTGTTCCTTTATCGGATATAACGGAACCGGCGTGTGGGCGGAGATCCTCAAGGGTCTGAATTCCGGTTACTGGTGCAAACCCAGCCAGCCGATTTATTCCCTGGGACTTTTGTTTTACATTGTATTGATTGTATTTTTTGCATACTTCTATACATCCATTACATTTAATCCTTTGATGATTGCCGATAATATGAAGAAGCAGGGCGGTTTTATCCCCGGTATCAGACCCGGTAAGCCGACCAGCGATTATCTGAATAAGATTCTGAATTATATCGTATTCATCGGTGCGATCGGTCTGATCATTGTATCTGTGATCCCGTACTTCTTCAACGGTGTGTTCGGTGCAAGCGTATCCTTCGGCGGTACCAGCCTGATCATTATCGTAAGCGTAGTACTGGAGACCATGAAGCAGGTAGAGTCTCAGATGCTTGTTCGTAACTACAAGGGATTCCTGGAAGATTAGTAGCATAACAGTAACCGGATGGTTTATGATCATCCGGTTATTTTTGTATTATGGGAAAATCTATTGCAAAAAAGCCGCATAAAAGTTAAAATATAAATGTTGGGCTGTATTTGTAGCTTATCCATAGAAGAGCAGAGCCTGCAGCAGCAGGCAGATAGGAGCAGATATGAAGATTATCATGTTAGGCGCACCCGGCGCAGGTAAAGGTACACAGGCAAAAATGATCGCCGAGAAGTATGGAATTCCTCATGTATCCACAGGAGATATTTTCCGTGCAAATATCAAGAACGGAACGGAGCTTGGTATGGAAGCGAAGAAATACATGGATCAGGGTCAGCTGGTTCCCGATGAACTGACCGTCAAGATCCTCTTAGACAGAGTTGCACAGGATGATTGCAAGAACGGCTATGTACTGGATGGATTCCCAAGAACCATTCCCCAGGCAGAAGTACTGGACAAGGCACTGACCGAGCTGGGCGATGCAATTGATTTTGCAATCGACGTAAATGTTCCCGATGAGAATATCGTGAAGAGAATGTCCGGCAGACGCGCATGTCTGTCCTGCGGCGCAACTTATCATATCGAGCACATTCCTCCCAAGAAGGAAGGCATCTGTGATAAGTGCGGACAGGAATTGGTACTGCGTGATGATGATAAGCCTGAGACCGTATTGAACCGTCTGAAGGTATATCATGACCAGACCCAGCCGCTGATCGATTTCTATACTAAGAAAAATGTATTAAAGACCGTAGACGGCACCAAGGATATGAAAGAGGTATTTGCGGATATCGTAGCAATCCTTGGCTAAGAAAAGTCCGGATTTCTGATCAGCAGCAGAAAAGTCCGGAACGGAAAGGTGAATAAAATGGCAGTAACTATCAAATCACAGCGTGAGATCGAGCTGATGAGAGAATCTTGTAAAATTTTGGCGGATGTATTCAGCCAAATGGAGAAGGCAGTACACCCCGGTGTATCCACTCTGGACATCAACAACCTGGGTGAGAAGCTGATCCGTGCCCACGGCTGCATTCCCAACTTCCTGAATTATAACGGATATCCGGCATCTATCTGTGTATCTGTGAATGATGAAGTCGTACATGGTATTCCTCACAAAGATCATATTCTTCACGAGGGTGATATTGTAAGTCTGGATGCGGGATTGATCTATAAGGGATATCATTCCGACATGGCACGTACTTTCCCGGTAGGCCAGGTCAGTGAAGAAGCAAGACTTTTGATGGAGAGAACCAAGGGAAGCTTTTTCGCTGGAATCGAGATGGCGAAGGCAGGCAACCATCTGTATGATATTTCCAATGCCATCGATGCTTATATTAAACCCTTTGGTTACGGCATCGTAAGAGATCTGGTAGGCCATGGTATCGGCACCAGCCTGCATGAGGATCCCCAGATTCCCAATTTCGCACAGCGCAGACGTGGAATTAAGCTCCAGGCAGGTATGACCCTGGCGATTGAGCCTATGATCAACATCGGAAGACCGGATGTGGCATGGCTGGATGATGACTGGACAGTAGTCACCGAGGATGGATCCCTGTCCGCACATTATGAGAATACGGTTCTGATCACGGACGGCGAGCCCGAGATCCTGACCTTGTATTAAGAGTAATGCACTGCGATTATAATGCGTAAGAAAGGTTAGACTTACGGTATGATAGGAGAACTTGCAACATCAAAAGCCGGTCATGACAAGGGCAGATTGTATCTGATCATCGGAGAAGAGGGTGACAGTGTATTTTTGTGCGATGGACGGCTTCGTGGTGTGACAAATCCCAAAAAGAAAAAGAAAAAACATATTCAGATCATACATTTTACGGCTAAGGCAGGACTTATGCAGAAAGTGCAGCAGCCTGCCGCAGACCGTGAAGAGGAGATCAATGAGCAGATCAGAAGTCATTTAAAAGAGTATCATGACAGAGTGGAACTATTGCAGCTTCTGAGAAGCATGAACAAGAACTAGAATCAAAAAGTAGAAAGCTATGGAGGAAATTTATGTCTAAAAGTGATGTAATCGAAATCGAAGGAACTGTTGTGGAGAAGCTTCCCAATACCATGTTCCGTGTAGAACTGGAGAACGGACACAGAGTACTGGCTACCATCAGCGGTAAGCTTCGTCAGAACTTTATCCGTATCCTTCCCGGAGATAAGGTGACACTTGAGCTGTCTCCCTACGATCTGAGCAAGGGACGTATCATCTGGAGAGATAAGTAAGCTATGGCTAAAAAAATACGCAGCTTTGCTGCGATTCTGGCGGTCAGTGCGGTAGTGGGAACCCTGCTATTGGTATTGGTATTCCTGCTTCCCGTAGGTCCTATGCGTAAGAATGTGGAGAAAAGTGTCAGCGATATGCTAAAGACCGGCGATGAGGTCCCGGAGGATGCTTTTTCGCAGTATCTGTGGAAGAACAGAGAGACTTATACCGATGCGATCATGGTGCAGAATGCCATAGAGAGATTACCGGATAAGAATGCCTATGAGCATGCCATGTGGATGTATCACTATGATCTGGAAGAGGATGTGTGGACACCGGAGGATTCCCTGAAGGCATTCTGTGAATCTCATGAGAACGTGAACAACATGTATCTTCATATCTATGCGAGATACTGGCATGGATATCTATTGTATCTGAAACCGTTGCTGCTGCTGTTTTCCTGGCAGCATGTGGTATGGCTGGAACTGGTGGCGCAGATCGCACTTATGATCCTGGTACTGGTTACTGCGATACGGAAGAAAAATGTTTCGGTTGCGATCGTTACTTTGGGAAGTTTTCTGTTCATGAAGCCTGTTTTGGTACTGGTATCTCTGACTATGTCAGTATGCTGGATCCTGACACTTCTGGCAGTGGAATATATGCTGTTACACCATGATAAGCTGCATGAAAGACAGCTCTATCCCGAGTTTTTCCTGGTCGTCGGTATCCTGACTTCTTATTTTGACTTTTTGACATATCCGATCGTCACTTTAGGAATTCCTCTGTGCTGTTACTTCTTATTAGAAAGTGATAAGCTGTGGAGCAATATTAAGAAGCTGATTGGCTTCGGCATAAGCTGGGCAGTCGGCTATGCCGGCATGTGGGCAGCCAAATGGGTCATCGCAGATCTGACACTGCACACAGGTACGATCAAGGATGCCATCTGGTCCATCATCGGACGTACGGAAGCCATCGGTGGAAGACCCCGTATGAATGGCGGTTTCTATGTCATCGGACTGAATCTGCAGGAGTATCCCACATATATGGGAATTGCTGCAGGGATTCTGGCAGCGGTGGCAGTCGTACTGCTTGTGACGGTGTTCGTCAAGGGCAGATGGAAGAATGAATATGCACAGCTGCTTCCGTTAGTGATCGTGGCTGCAATTCCCTTTGCATGGATCATTGCGGTACAGCATCATTCCGCGCTGCACGCGAGATTTACCTTCCGTATTTTAAGCGTAGCGGCGGCTGCAATCATTACTTTTATCGTTTTGATCGTAAAGCAGGCAAAAAGATCACAAAAAAGTTGAAAAAACCTAAAAAATATTGAAAAAAGTGCAAGAATACGCTTGCAAAGGAAAGACCGTCATGCTATAATGTAAGACGGTCTTTTTTGAAAGGAGGGTTTAACATGAAAGTTAGATCATCAGTAAAACCGATTTGCGAAAAGTGCAAAATCATCAAGAGAAAAGGACGCATCAGAGTAATCTGTGAGAATCCGAAGCACAAACAGAGACAGGGATAATCACCGCTTGATCGTCATTTGATCAGGTATGTGAGTTCTTGTCCGGTTATTATGTGCGGCTGAATTGATCATTATCAAAATATCAATTTTCATAATAGATTTGGATAGAGCTTACGGGAGATTACTTGTTGATACCACGGTGAAAAGATTATACACCTTCGTCGTGGAAAGATCGGATCGTGTCCGATTGGGTGAGAGCCCCAATCAATTAGTAACTATTGGGCGTACAACTAACAGACCAAACGTACGCACACGCAACGAAAGTTGTGAGCGCAGAAATGTTGCGCAAAGCGTAAGAGATTACGCAGGAAAATGGAGGAAACGTAAATGGCTCGTATCGCAGGTGTAGACTTACCTAGAGAAAAACGAATTGAGATCGGTTTGACCTATATCTATGGAATAGGCAGACCTACTGCTGACAAGCTGTTGGCAGAAGCAGGTGTAAATCCTGATACCAGAGTGAGAGATATTACCGATGATGAGGTAAAGAAGATCAGTGAAGCTATCGAAAAGCTCGGCGTTATGGTAGAAGGTGATCTGAGAAGAGAAATCGCTCTGAATATCAAGAGACTTCAGGAAATCGGCTGCTATCGTGGTATTCGTCATCGTAAAGGACTTCCTGTTCGTGGTCAGAAGACTAAGACCAACGCAAGAACTCGTAAGGGACCTAAGCGCACGGTGGCAAATAAGAAGAAGTAATTGATATCGAAATGTAACTGTGAGAGGGAAGCAAATGTAAGCATCCCCAGGAAATGAGAAAGTAGGTTAGTTTAAAATGGCTAAAAAAGTTGCAAAGAAAGTAACAAAAAAGCGTGTAAGAAAAAACGTTGAACGCGGACAGGCACATATTCAGTCTTCTTTTAACAATACGATCGTAACGTTAACTGATGCTGAAGGTAATGCTCTTAGCTGGGCAAGTGCCGGTGGTCTTGGTTTTAGAGGTTCAAAGAAATCTACTCCATATGCTGCACAGATGGCTGCTGAAACAGCAACAAAGGCTGCTCTTGTTCACGGATTAAAGTCCGTTGACGTATTCGTAAAGGGTCCTGGTTCAGGACGTGAAGCAGCAATCAGAGCTCTGTCTGCAAGTGGACTGGATGTCTTAAGCATTTGTGATGTAACTCCTGTACCTCACAATGGATGCCGTCCTCCTAAGCGTCGTCGCGTTTAGTGAGAATCCGTCAGGAGACGAAACAGTTAATTTTAATGAGGTAACATTAGAACAAGTTGGATGAAAGTGCCGCACTGCGGCACTGTAAACAACCCTCGGAAGTCACTTCCGAAGTATAAAGAAGGGAAAATAAAAAAATGGCAGTAAATCGCGTACCTGTACTGAAAAGATGTAGAGCCCTTGGCCTTGAGCCTTCTTACCTGGGCTATGACAAGAAGTCTAACAGAACCTCTGCAAGAGCAGGCAAAAAGGTATCTGAGTACGGACTTCAGTTAAGAGAGAAGCAGAAGGCTAAGTTCATCTATGGCGTTCTGGAGAAGCCTTTCCGTAACTACTATGAGAAGGCTGATAGAATGAAGGGCATGACCGGTGAGAACCTGATGACCCTGTTAGAGAGCAGACTGGACAACGTAGTGTTCAGAATGGGCTTTGCAAGAACCAGAAGAGAAGCAAGACAGATCGTTGACCACAAGCATGTACTTGTAAACGGTAAGTGTGTAAATATTCCTTCTTACCTGATCAAGGCTGGCGATGTTATTGAGATCAAAGAGAGCGCTAAGTCCATGCAGAGATACAAGGATATCCTTGATGTAACTGCTGGAAGATTAGTACCCGAATGGATCGATGCTGATGTTGAGAACTTTAAGGGAACCATCAAGAATCTGCCTACCAGAGAGATGATCGATGTTCCTGTTGACGAGATGCTTATCGTCGAGTTGTACTCCAAGTAAGTTTTATTTAACCCCAATGAACATTTCCTGTGGAATAATATTCCATGGGATATTGTTCGTAAGAACATGTCAACATATAAAGTTCGCAAAGGAGGGTATTGGCAGTGTTTGATTTTGAAAGACCTAATATTGAGGTTAGCGAGATTTCAGAAGACAAAAAGTATGGTAAATTCGTAGTAAAACCCCTGGAAAGAGGCTATGGTATTACTCTGGGTAACTCCCTGAGAAGAATCATGCTGTCTTCCCTGCCCGGTGCTGCAGTGAGCCAGATCAAAATTGAAGGTGTTCTTCATGAGTTCAGTTCTATTCCCGGCGTAAAGGAAGATGTATCTGAGATCATCATGAACATCAAGAGCCTTGCTATCAAGAACAACAGCGAGACCAACGAGGCTAAGACTGCATATATCGAGTTTGAAGGCGAAGGTGTTGTAAGAGCTTCTGATATCCAGTGTGATCAGGATATTGAAATTCTGAACCCCGACCTTGTAATCGCAACTCTGAGTGGTAAAGATACCAAGCTTTACATGGAGTTAACTATTACAAGAGGCCGCGGCTACGTAAGTGCCGACAAGAACAAACACGAAGATTTACCAATCGGCGTAATTGCCATTGATTCTATCTATACACCTGTAGAGAGAGTTAACGTTACGGTAGAAAATACCCGTGTAGGTCAGAGTACTGATTACGATAAGCTTACATTGGATGTATACACCAACGGAACCCTGGCTCCCGATGAGGCAGTCAGCCTGGCAGCTAAGGTGCTCAGCGAGCATCTGAACCTGTTCATCGACCTGTCCGAGAATGCTAAGACCGCTGAGGTTATGGTAGAGAAGGAAGACGATGAGAAGGAAAAGGTTCTGGAGATGAGTATTGACGAGCTGGAGCTTTCCGTTCGTTCTTACAACTGCTTGAAGAGAGCAGGTATCAATACTGTAGAAGAGTTAACCAATAAGACTTCAGAAGATATGATGAAGGTTCGTAACCTCGGACGTAAATCTTTGGAAGAAGTTCTGGCTAAACTGAAAGAGCTGGGATTACAGCTGAACCCCAGCGATGAGAACTAATTTCGGCTGAACATAAAAAGTTAGATTTCCGTATCCGGTAAGTCCAAAGTGTTCGGATGCGGTTTATCTCTAAATGGCAAAAAGCAACGCATTCGGTAAGTAAGTCCAAAGTGCATGGCCGGATGTACCATGAATGGAGAAAGGAAAATTATCATGGCAAAGTACAGAAAACTCGGCAGAACATCTGCACAGAGAAAGGCATTATTAAGAAATCAGGTAACTGCAGTGATCAACAACGGCAAGATCGTTACCACCGAAGCTAAGGCTAAGGAAGTACAGAAGATCGTTGACGGACTGATCGCTCTGGCAGTAAAAGAGAAGGATAACTTCGAAACTGTTAAGGTTACCACCAAGGTTGCCCGCAAGGACAAGGACGGCAAGCGCGTAAAGCAGATCGTTGACAAGGAGACCGGTAAGGTTCTGGCTGAGTCCCATCGTGATAAGGATGGCAAGCTGGTTAAGATCGAGAACGGTGTTACCGTTACTGTATACGACGAAGTTGAGAAGGAGATCAAGAAGGATCTTCCCACCAGATCTCATGCACGTCGTCAGATGCTGAAGGTTCTGAACCCTGTAGTTGAGGTTCCCGCTGATGCAGCAGGCAAGAAAAAGAACACCAAGGAAGTTGACCTGGTTGCAAAGCTCTTCGATGAGTATGCTCCCAAGTATGCTACCCGTAAGGGTGGTTACACCAGAATCGTTAAGATCGGTCAGCGTAAGGGTGACGCAGCTATGACTGTTGTTCTGGAGTTAGTTTAATCCATAACTTATAAGCAGACATAAAAATAGCGCTTTCGGAAATGATTTAGGTCATTCCGAAGGCGCTTTTTGTGTAGTGCGATGAGGCAAGTACAGATTTGTGCTTGCACAAGAATCTGTATTTGGCGAATATACATCATTGAGCTTTTAAGCGAGATGGTGTACAAGGTATACAAATCGAGTAGGAGACAGCCAGCTCGATTAATTAATGGTAATAACTACCGGTCTGACTCCACTACCTTCTGAAAATGTTGGTAATCCTTGCAGGAGTTCCAGTGTCCACCCCAGGTGAAGCCATGCTGCTTAAACAGCTGATAGCACAGATCATTTTCATCAATTTTGTAGGGAAAGGAAACGGTTCTGTCTGCGTATGCGGAAGCGTTTGCAGGAGATACCTTTTCGCTGCCATCCTTATTGTAAGTAATATAAGGATTGTAAAAGGGATTGATATCAATTGCCAGCCCTAATGCATGCTTGGACAGGGAGGAAGTCCCTTCCACCGGCCGGTAGTTGAAGCAGGAGGTATTGTTATCCTCCATAGATGAGATGTCGTCCCCATCATATTCATCGATCAAAAGTACCTTTTCCAGCTGATATTCATTACAATACAGCTCATAGAAGATCTCTGTCAGGTCCTGCGCAATCGCTTTGTTGCAGATCAATTCCCCTTCTGCAGGATTTCCTTCAAAATCATAATGTCTTATATGTACATAGCGCAGATCGTCATAGCTGATTTCTACAGATTTCAACACTTTTTCCGAAGAACTGTCGGAGTTATCCACAGTAGCGGGATAAGAAACACCTGTTATGTATCGTTTTAACTTTTCGGACAACGGCTCATAATAGAAGCCATCGAACAGAGACGTCCGCCGGTCTGCCATCTGCTCTCCGTTCAGGGAATATCCGGTCAAAACAGCAGTTTCCGACATGGAAGATCCTTCCTGCAAGTTTTCTGTCGCATTTTCATTGGAATTGTCGATGAACGGTGTAGGCTTTGGGGTAGGTGATGGCTCTGCTGTCTGATAAGCAAGGGAAGGATTGTCAGACGCATAATCTCCAAGAGTGTAGGAGCTGTGCTGGGATACCCTTAGCAGTCCTCCGGCAACGACAGTGATGAGCGCAAGAATACCTACCATCTTCCATATTTTATTGCGATCGATCGGATTCATAGAATGCCTCCTCGTTTTATTTTCTGAAATTATCTGCAGTAGAAAGATACAAGCATAACTATAAAGGTTTTTTGAAAGCAGTACAAGAGATTTTGAAAAAGTCGGCTCAGTTCCCTGTTAAGTGTTGTAAATCTGTGCATAATCTAGTAAAATAGGAGCGATATCTTGCAAAAGCAGAAGATAGCAGATTCTCCGGCACTAAGCGAATATGGAATGGAGATTATTTATGGAGATCATTAAAGCAGATAATGTAGTATATGAATATATTCGTCGGGATGAAGAGGGAAATGTGGAAGGGATCACAAGAGCGGTGAATGATGTTTCTCTTGATATAGAGCAGGGACAGTTCATAGCTATCCTCGGACATAACGGTTCCGGCAAGTCTACTCTGGCAAAGCATATGAATGCCATCTTAAATCCAACAGAGGGAACGCTCTGGGTCGACGGTATGGACACGAAGGATGAGGACAACATCTGGAAGGTCCGTCAGACAGCCGGTATGGTGTTTCAGAATCCTGATAACCAGATCATAGGACAGGTAGTGGAAGAAGATGTGGGATTTGGCCCGGAGAACATGGGGATTCCCACGGAGGAGATCTGGCAGCGTGTGGAAGAGAGCTTACGTGCGGTAGGCATGTATGAATATCGGAAGTATTCCCCGAATAAGCTGTCCGGTGGGCAGAAGCAGAGAGTGTCTATTGCCGGAGTACTGGCCATGCATCCCAAATGCATCGTATTGGATGAGCCGACTGCCATGCTGGATCCCAGTGGACGTAAGGAAGTCATCCGTGCAGTCCGTGGATTGAATCAGGTGGAAGGCGTTACGTTGATCCTGATCACCCATTATATGGAAGAAATCATTCATGCCGACAAGGTATTTGTCATGGATGAAGGGAAAATCGCCATGCAGGGTACACCCCGGGAAATCTTTTCACAGGTGGAGCAGCTGAAAAAGCTACGGCTGGATGTGCCGCAGGTAACACTGTTATCGTATGAATTGCAGAAACGCGGAATTCCGCTGCCGGATGGCATATTAACAAGAGAAGAGCTGGTCAGTGCACTGGGCTATGGAAAGACCGACAGGAAATAGTGGCGGGGATGGCAGCGAATGAAAGTACTCGGGAAAGGATCGAAAAAATGTCTATCATATTAGATCATGTGAATTATGTATACGGTGCAGATACACCGCTGGCAGTTCATGCCCTGAACGATGTCTGCCTGAAGATACCGGATGGACAGTTCATCGGTATCATAGGGCATACCGGTTCCGGTAAGTCCACGTTGATGCAGCATATGAACGGATTGATCCGTGCTACCGGCGGACATATCTATTTTAACGGAGAAGATATCTACGACAAGGATTATGATATGAAGAAGCTCCGCAGCAAGGTAGGACTGGTGTTCCAGTATCCGGAGCATCAGCTGTTTGAGATCGATGTATTCAGCGATGTCTGTTTCGGACCGAAGAATCTGGGACTTGATAAAAAAGAAGTGGAGCTTCGAGCATACGATGCTCTGAAAAAAGTAGGACTGCCGGATGAGCTTTTCTATCAGTCACCCTTTGAACTGTCCGGTGGGCAGAAGCGTCGTGTGGCGATCGCCGGAGTGCTGGCAATGAAGCCGGAAGTGCTGATCCTGGATGAGCCCACTGCCGGGCTGGATCCCAAGGGAAGAGATGAAATTTTACAGCAGATCAAAAAGCTGCAGACAGAAACCGGACTGACCATTCTGTTAGTATCCCACAGCATGGAAGATGTCGCGGAGTATGTGGATCGTATTATCGTCATGAATAAGGGAAGCGTCATGTACGACAACACGCCCAGAGAAGTATTCAAACATTACAAAGAGCTGGAAGAAGTAGGACTGGCGGCACCGCAGGTGACCTATATCATGCATGATCTGAAAGCACGGGGCGCGGATGTGGATGTAGATGCCACAACGATCGAAGAGGCTGCGGAAGAAATTGCAAGAGTCTGGAAACAGAACGATCAGAAGTAATGATTTGAACTGCAATGCTCAAATCGCAGCATGAGCAGAGAGAAGATACGAGTTCTGACCCGACAGGAGACGGGCAGAAACTCTGGTGAGGAGCAATATGCTTAGAGATATTACATTAGGACAATATTATCAGACGGAATCATTGATTCATAAGATGGATCCCCGGGTAAAGCTGGGAGGTACCGTTTTATTTATCATTTCCCTGTTCTTTTTCAAAAATTATGCAGGGTATGTGATCGCGGCACTTTTCCTGGGAATGGTGATCCGTCTGTCGAAGGTACCTTTTAAATTCATGGTAAAGGGAATGAAGACCATTGTTATGCTCATGCTGATCACGGTGGTGTTCAATCTGTTCCTGACACCGGGAACACCGCTTATAACGATCTGGAAGCTGACCATCACGCAGGAAGGTCTGAAGATGGCCATTTCCATGGCAATCCGCCTGACACTTCTGATCATTGGATCCTCTGTGATGACGCTGACCACCACGCCGAACAATCTGACAGACGGTATGGAGAAAATGATGGGACCCTTAAAGGTATTCAAGGTGCCCGTACATGAAGTGGCCATGATGATGTCCATTGCACTTCGTTTTATACCTATATTATTAGAAGAAACAGATAAGATCATGAAAGCACAGATCGCAAGAGGTGCGGATTTCGAGAGCGGCAATATATTCAAACGTGCCAAGGCAATGGTACCCCTTTTAGTACCGCTGTTTATCTCTGCATTCCGCAGAGCCAACGACCTTGCCATGGCAATGGAGGCCAGATGCTATCGCGGCGGAGAGGGCAGGACAAAGATGAAACCGTTGATCTATCATAAGAGAGATTACATTGCTTACGGCTGTATTGCTGCATATATGGTGATCAGCATTGTGGTAGGAAGGCTACCGTTTTTACCGTAAATTTTTACTGTAAAACAATAATGCACCTAGCAGATAGTATATCGTCAAATACAGGAAAGAATGCCGGGGAACCTAAGACAGGTTGCAGGAGAGAAAGCGGGTGAAATACAGTGGAAACGGAAATGATAATGGAACAGCTGTTAAATCGGCCGGAAAAAGAAAAAAAGCGTGTCCGCCTGACCGTGGCGTACGACGGTACGAATTATCACGGCTGGCAGATCCAGAATAACGGGATCACCATCGAAAGCGAATTGAACCGGTGCCTGACCGATCTGCTGCGGGAGCCTGTCGAGGTCATCGGTGCCAGCCGGACAGATTCCGGAGTACATGCACTGGGGAATATCGCTGTGTTTGACACTACCAGTCGGATGCCTGCAGAGAAAATATCGTATGCGCTGAACCAGAGACTTCCGGAGGATATCCGGATACAAAAATCGGAACAGGTGCCGGATGACTGGCATCCCCGCAGATGCGACAGCCGCAAGACTTATGAATACCGGATCTACCGGGCACAGTTCCCAATGCCGGTGAAACGGTTGTATTCGCTTTTTACTTATTATGAACTGGATGTGAACCGGATGCAGGAAGCGGCGGCTTATCTGGAGGGAGAACATGATTTCAAAAGCTTCTGCCAGACCGGCGCCCAGGTGGAATCCACCGTACGCACCATCTATTCCGTGGAAGTGGAGGAACAGGGAGACAATGATCTGGTGATCCGGGTCTGCGGTAATGGGTTCTTATATAATATGGTAAGGATCATTGCCGGAACCCTGTTAGATATCGGACAGGGCAAGCGGGATCCCATGGATATTTTCACGATCCTCGAGGCAAAAGACCGCAGTGCAGCGGGACCTACCGCACCGGCCCATGGACTGACTTTAGTGAAATATGAGTTCTTGTAAATAGCTTCGCCATACGTGATATAAACATAAGAAAGGCTGAGCAATAAAGGATGAACGCAAAAAAAGTTTAGTTTATGTATTGACACGAACGAAACCGTATCATATAATATATGACTGTGACAGTGTTTCAATATGCTGAGTCAAAGCCCCGACGAAGCATTGAAATAAAGTATTCAACCGTTTTGGGAAGAAGTAAAATGTAGCCGGACATCTGCAGATTACTATCAGACCGGAACACTGAAAAAGTCGATCAGGAATCGGCGAAAGTAATATGGAGGGAACATAATGAAAACATTTATGGCTAGTCCAGCTACAATCGATAGAAAATGGTATGTAGTAGACGCTACTGACATGACCTTAGGCCGCCTGGCATCTGAGGTTGCTAAAGTGCTGAGAGGCAAGAATAAGCCTATCTTCACTCCCCACATCGACTGCGGTGACAACGTTATCGTTATCAATGCTGAGAAGATCAAAGTAACCGGTAAGAAGATGGATCAGAAGGTATATTATCATCATTCCGATTATGTTGGTGGCTTAAAAGAAGCTACCCTGAGAGAAAAATTAGAAAAGAAGCCTGAGCAGGTTATCGAACTTGCAGTTAAGGGCATGCTTCCCAAGGGACCTTTAGGAAGACAGATGTTCACCAAGCTTCACGTATATGCAGGACCTGAGCACAAGCATGAGGCTCAGAAGCCTGAAGTACTGACATTCTAAAGGACTGAGAGGAGGAAAATAAATCATGGCTAAAACAGAAAGATACTACGGAACCGGTAGAAGAAAGAAATCCATCGCCAGAGTATATTTAGTACCCGGTAATGGTAATATTACAATCAATAAGAGAAGCATTGATGAGTACTTCGGTCTGGAGACTCTGAAGGTTATCGTTCGTCAGCCTCTGGCAGCTACTGAGACTGCTGAGAAGTTCGATGTTCTGGTTAACGTTCACGGTGGCGGATACACCGGCCAGGCTGGTGCGATCAGACACGGTATTTCCAGAGCTCTGCTTCAGGTAGACGGTGATTTCAGACCCGTTCTGAAGAAGGCTGGATTCCTTACCAGAGACCCTCGTATGAAGGAAAGAAAGAAGTATGGTCTGAAGGCTGCTCGTCGCGCACCTCAGTTCTCAAAGAGATAATTCAACCGAATATCAGAAGAATATCAAAACCCTTGGAAATCCAGTATTTCCAAGGGCTTTCTTATGTTTTGGATTCATAAAGAATGGTTGTGAAAAAGGATATTTTGAAACTGACCACAAGCATCATATGCCTCGTTGGGAAACCGACGGGGCGTTTTTCAATCGAATCAGGCGATATGGAATACGGAAAGGTTAGCTATGCGCGTTTTCATATGCTTTTTGGATTCCCTCCGGCAAGCGGTCAGGAATCAGTGTCTTTAGTCTGTCCTCACTGCCGTCTTTGATTGCCTGCTCATAGTACCAGCATTTGAATTTCAGCATATCCAGAGTGCGGTTCATCTGCTCAAGCTCTGCCTCCATGTGCGACCGTTGCTCCTCAAACAGTGCCTTGCGTTGCGGGTAGGTGGACGGCCCTTCTACACACCAATCCATGAATTGCCGGATGTCCTTGATCTCCATGCCAGCCTTTTTCAGACATTCAATGACCCGAAGTGCTTCAATCTCCGTGTCACCGAATTTGCGGATGCCGGACACCCGTTCCATGTTCGGAAAAAGTCCCTGCTTGTCATAATAGCGCAGCGTGGAGATAGGCAATCCGAACATCTCCGCCACCTGTCCAATTGAATACATAAATCTCCCTCCAAAAATTTTCAAAAAATATCTTGACCTAAAGTCAGGTTTAGGTGATACCATGAGAATACCACAGAGAATATAAAAATGCAAGGAGTGTTCTACAATGAATAAAAAGGTACTGATCATTTCCTCAAGTCCCCGTAAGGGCGGCAACTCCGAAACGCTGGCGGCAGCATTTGCCAAGGGCGCACGGGAGGCAGGCAATCAGGTAGAAACCGTATATCTGCGGGAAAAGCAGGTTGGCTTCTGCAAGGGCTGTCTTGCCTGCCTGAAGTTGGGGCACTGCGTCATCCAAGACGATGCCGTGGAAATTGCCGCCAAAATGCACGATGCAAATGTGCTGGTGTTCGCAACGCCCGTCTACTATTACTGCGTCAGCGGTCAGCTCAAGACCATGCTGGACCGTGCCAACCCATTGTTCGATACGGACTACGCCTTTACGAAAGCCTACTTGCTTGCAGCGGCGGCAGAGGATGCACAGGAGACTTTTGCGGGCACAGAGAAAGCCGTGCAGGGCTGGGTGGATTGCTTCCCACGCTGTGCGCTGGCTGGCACAGTGTTTGCAGGAGGCGTAAACAGCGTGGGAGAGATCGCAGGTCATATTGCGCTGGAGCAAGCCTATCAGATGGGCAAGGAGGTGTGAGCCATGGCAGTTAAACAAACGGCAGGCAGAGAGACTTTGGGGGAATTTGCTCCCAAATTTGCGGAATTGAATGATGACGTGCTGTTTGGGCAGGTGTGGAGCCGAGAAGACAAGCTTTCCCTGCGAGACCGCAGCATTGTAACAGTGGTGGCGCTGATGGCGCAAGGGCTGACGGATTCGTCCTTTCAGTACCATCTGACAACTGCAAAGAACAACGGTGTGACCAAAACGGAAATTGCGGAGATCCTGACCCACGCGGCATTTTATGCGGGCTGGCCCAAGGCATGGGCGGCCTTCCGTATGGCAAAGGAGGTATGGGCGGAGGTCGACGCAGCCGATGCAAAAGCCAAGCACCAGAATGAAATGGTCTTTCCCATCGGCGCACCCAATGACGCCTTTGCAAAATATTTTATCGGACAAAGCTATCTCGCACCTCTTTCTACGCAGCAGGACGGTATTTACAATGTGACCTTTGAACCCGGCTGCCGCAACAACTGGCACATTCATCACGCCAAAAGCGGCGGCGGACAGATCCTCGTCTGTGTGGCCGGACGAGGTTACTATCAGGAATGGGGCAAACCGGCACAGGAGCTGCGCCCCGGCGATGTGGTAAATATTCCTGTTGGCGTAAAGCACTGGCACGGTGCAGCACCGGAAAGCTGGTTCTCTCATCTGGCAGTAGAGGTTCCGGGGATGAAACCTCCAATGAATGGTTGGAAGCCGTGGACAACACAGCATATTTTACCGCAACAGGCAAGGAGAACTGAATATGGAAAAACTGAATCTGACACAGGAATGGGACAAGGTGTTCCCGAAAAGCGATAAGGTGGATCACAAGAAAGTGACCTTTCACAACCGCTATGGCATCACACTGGCGGCGGATCTGTACACGCCGAAGGTCACAGAGGGCAAGCTGCCCGCCATTGCCGTCAGCGGTCCGTTCGGTGCGGTAAAGGAGCAGTCCTCCGGTCTGTATGCGCAGAAAATGGCGGAGCTTGGCTTCTTGACGATTGCCTTCGACCCGTCCTACACCGGCGAGAGCGGCGGTATGCCCCGCTATGTCGCTTCGCCCACCATGGCGACCTTTCCGGTTTCCTTCAGAGAACGGATAACGCTTTCCTTTCCATCCGGGAGAACACCGGCGAAACAGCTGACTTAATCCGTACTACTAACCATAAAGGCTCCGGATAATGGCATCCTCTTCAATCATAGTTCTGCGTTTGAAAATTACAAAATAGAATACTATACCATTGCAAATCAGAAACAAGCACGGTATAATATAGACAAAAAGACAAAGGCTACCGCAACGGTGCAAAAAATAGATTTTGGCTGTTTCCACAAGGAGCAGATTGAGAATCGTTATCCTCAGTGGCTGAAAACGCTGGTGTGCAGTGCATGGAGGAAGTTATTTAATAAGGCGAAAGGCCGCAGAAATGCGGCTTTTCTTAAACACACGAGTTAACCGAACCTAACTTGCAGATCTGCGCGTGCTGGTTAGAGTGGTCTAACTATAAAAGGGAGACGGCAATGCGAGATCACAAGAATTTCTGGGACAGAAATGCAGGTCTGTATGACTGCTTTATGCGAAAAGACAGAGCAGCATACGAAAAAATATATGAGCTGATCCGTCCGGTCGTGAAAGACAAAACAGTGCTGGAGCTGGCTACAGGAACGGGACTGATCGCCAAGCATATCGTAAAAGTAGCGGCATGCATTGAGGCGACGGACGCCTCTCCAAAAATGATTGCAGAAGCCAAGCGGGGAAATTGCTCTGCGAAGCTGCATTTTTCCGTGCAGGATATGTTTTCTTTGCCATACGCAGGCAATTCATTTGATGTGGTGATCGTATCCAACGCATTGCACATCGTGTCGCAGCCAGAGAAATCACTGCGAGAGATCAAACGGGTGCTGAAGGACGATGGCGTGTTGATCGCGCCAACCTTTACTCACGCGGAAAATTCACTTAGAGGAAGGATCAAAGCCTATTTTATGAGATTGGCAGGATTCCCTCTGCATAGCAGGTGGACGAGTGAGGAGTATCTGAGTTTTCTGCGGCAGAACGGGTGGAGGGTGCGAAAAAGTGCTGTGCTGAAAGCGTCCTTCCCACTGACCTATGCAGAATGTGTGAAATCGGAGGTGTGATATGTCATTCTTTGAAAACACCCGAAAGCCCGTAGGACTTGGCGGGAAGATCATGGTTGCCATGATGAACTTCGGACACAGCGCAATGGCAGCGTGGGGACTTCAATTTTTGCAGCCTGCCCCGGATGCCATGGTGCTGGACTGCGGCTGCGGCGGTGGAGCGAACATTAAAACGCTGTTGAAACTGTGCCCCAACGGCAAGGTGCAGGGCATCGACTACTCAGCCGTCAGCGTGGAAAAAGCGCGAAAAGTCAATGCCAGAGCCATTGCGGCAGGACGGTGTACCGTGCAACAGGCAAGTGTGGCAGAACTGCCGTTTGAAGCGGAGCAGTTTGATGTGGTGACCGCCTTTGAAACGGTCTACTTCTGGCCGGAGCTTGCACAGAATTTCAGAGAGGTCTATCGGGTGCTGAAGCCCGGCGGGATCTTTTTCATCTGCAATGAAGCAAACGGCGAAACAGCAAAAGATGACAAATGGACACAAATTATCAATGGTATGACCATCTACACGGACACTGCACTGAAAGCATATCTGGAGCAAGCAGGATTTTGTAAGATCCAGAGCCACAAAAACAAAAAGGGGTGGCTGTGCGTTACAGCGCGGAAATGAGAGGAAAAAAAGCCATGAGCATTTTTGCATCCATCCTGCGGGCAGTGTATAGACTCTCCGGAGTGAAAAAGTCTTTCACATTGCCAGAGAACGAACTGCGAAAGGAAATTGAAAAGCAGAACCGACATCGAGGCGTTTTTACGCCGACCGACCACAAGGCATATTATGAGACGATTACAGTCAACGGCTTTCCATGCCTGATCGTACGTGAAAATCCGAATCCGTCAAAGCGCGCCATCCTCTATTTCTTCGGCGGCGGTATGGTGATCGGCCCGGACAAGGGCGATCTGCCAGTCATGCGTAAGCTGTGCCGTGAGACCGGCTGCGATGTGTGGTTTCCGTTCTACCCGCTCTGCATGGAGCATTGTATCACTGAAACCTACGAAATGGTCTATGAATGCTACCGCAGAATGCTCGAATTGTACGGCGGTGGAAATGTCAGCACCTGTGGCTTTTCCTCCGGCGGCGCACTGGCTCTGGGAATTGCAGCGCACAATAATGCGCAGCCGGAGCCGTTGCCGCAGCCACGACATATCGTCGCCGTATCACCCGGCGAAGTGCCATGGAACGATGGCGAAAAATCGCGGATGAAGGCATTGAATGAAAGAGACGTTTCCATCGATTATGCCTTTATGGTGACGGTGGAAAAGTTTATGCGGCATGGCTGTAAGAATGTGCCGGACTATATGCTCTCCGGCTCCCGGGGGGATTTTACCGGCGTTGGCGATATTCACTTCTTCTATTCTGCGGATGAGGTGCTATACGGTGCGCTGCCGGACTTTGAGGAGGCCTGCAAACGCGCTAAGGTTTCCTATACAGTGTCCGCCCGCCCGAAGATGGTGCATTGCTACTGTATGCTACCAATATTCAAGGAGGCGCGCGAGGATTTCGAGAAAATTACGGATATTTTGAAAAAATGATGCCGGAGGCGGACATTACCTGTCTGGATTACTCGTCAGATATGATGAGACAGGCGCAGGAAAAGGCGAAGCGCCTACACCTGAAAATAACCTTCCGGCAGGGCGATGTGGGCGAACTTCCATATGAAGACGATACCTTTGACATCGTTTTATCGCTGAACGGCTTTCATGCGTTCCCGGATAAAGAAGCCGCTTATCGGGAGGTTTTTCGGGTGCTGAAGCCCGGCGGTACCTTCTGCGGCTGCTTTTATGTGAGGGGTGAGCACAAGCGGACGGATTGGTTTGTCCGGCACATTTATGAAAAGACAGGATTTTTCACACCGCCCTATGATGCCTACGACGAATCGGACGACACCGAAGAAAATGCAAAGAGCGGTTTTCTGAAAGGCGTGGGAAGATGAAGGACAGCGAATTACAAATTGACCGTAGCTGCCATGTGCTGTATTCCAAACCCTGCAAAAAGGAAATTCTGGCGAAAATCACTCTGCACTATCCGGAGGTGGAGCGCGAGGCGGTCTGGGAGCAGGTGCAGCTGAGATACGCAGAGCTTCTTTCCGACTGGCGCACCGACCTCGGCGGTAAAAAGAATTTTCACAACGGCGTAGGCGGCACCTACGACTGCATCGCCATCATGTGCTTTTACGATGTGTGCCGGGATGTGGTCACATTCCGCGAAATGGAAGAGATCGAAGAAAATCTGATCCTGCCGTCCTTCCGGAAGCTGCGTTTCGTTGACATCAACAAGCCATTCTGGAAAAAGCTGATGTATCGGGCATTCAGCACCGCCCAAAAGCACTGTGACACATGGCATGATTACGAGATGGATGTTGCGCCTTACGAAAACAGCAAGCCCATCTATTATGAATTTACGGCGTGTCCGGCGGCGGAATTTGCCAAGCGGTTTGGATTTGCGGACATTATGCCCGCCCTGTGCAATGTGGACTATGCGTCCATGGAACTGCTCCATGCCAAGCTCGTGCGGACGACCACCTGCGTGGACGGCTGCCGATGCGACTATACCATCTGCGGCGATAAGGATCCATACGTAAAGGAACATCCCGAATACCGGGATGAAAACGGATACAGGAGGAATAAGTAATGCTTTTACAGGTGATTCTGGAAGGTCTTGGGTTGGGGGCTTTGCTGGCTCTTGTCTGTGCTGTGGGCATCCGCAAGGGGGCTGTTGGGATGGTGCATCTCTACAGCCCGGCAGTGCAGCAGCGGTGCGTGAAGCTGGGACTTACGACACACGAGAAAATCAAGCGCAATTCTCAACTTTTCAAAGCTGTTTGCATTCCCGGCTATATTGGTTATGTGCTGGTCTGTGTCTATGGGATAAACGGTGCGAAAGGCTTTGCGGCGGGCTTCTGGCAGCTGCTTGTCATCTTGTCCGTTATGAATCTCATTGACCGCTTTTTGATCGATGGCTACTGGGTGGGGCACACGAACGCATGGACGATTCCCGGAACAGAAGATCTGAAGCCCTATATTACTGCAAAAGACAAGCAGAAAAAGTGGCTTTTCGGCACGGTGGGTATGGCAGGTATAGCAGCGGTGTTGGCGGTCCTTATGACGGCTTTTATTCACTGAGGAAAGGAAAGACAATGAAGTTTAAGACATTGGGAAATCGGAATGCTCCCGCTGTTTTGTTTTTTCACGCAAGGGTCGGTGACGGCATGATGAAAATGCAGATCGTGAAGATCGGATTTGGAGGCAAGCAATGAAAATGAGCAAAGAAAAACGAGCACTCATCGCAGGTATGATTGGGTGCCTTTTATATGTGATCGGCGACTTTTTGTTTGCGGCGACCGGGAAAAGCCAAAGCACAGAAT